>Ga0315903_10004470_pt1 | contig 18721 bp, 13 predicted proteins | sample LakEriMetagenome_7_FD_203524 | JGI IMG/M metagenome (GOLD analysis project Ga0315903, IMG submission 203524) | Freshwater fungal communities from buoy surface, Lake Erie, Ohio, United States - Buoy 2 MA119 | ecosystem: Environmental > Aquatic > Freshwater > Lake | place: USA: Lake Erie, Ohio...
AAGCAAACCGACATGTTCGCCGAGAAAATGGAGGAGGCCAACGTCCGCGCCGATCAGGCCAAGGTGGGCTCCGCCGTGTCCGGCATCATCATGTTCCAGGTGGTGCTGCTCTCGCTGATGGGATCTAACAACTCCGCGCGCGAGATCGCCGGCGAGCGCCAGATTTACGAGAAGGAGAAATTCGGCGGGCTCCGGCCATCGGCCTACCTCGCGTCCAAGGTCGCGTTCCTCGCCTGCCTGGTCATCGTGCAATCCCTGTGGATGGCCTTCTTCGTGAACTTCTTCGGCCAGTTCCGCGGCGACTTCATCCAGCACGCCGGTTTCCTGCTGCTCGTCAACGCGGCGATGACCACCATCTGCCTCGCGATCTCCTCGCTGATGCGCACCGCCGAGCAGGCCTCGCTACTGTCGATCTACCTCGTCGGTTTCCAACTCCCGCTTTCCGGCGCGGTGCTCGCCCTGCCGGAGAAGATCGAGGCCTTCACCCGCCCGTTCATCTCCGCCTACTGGGCGTGGTCCGGCTCGGTCGAGGCCCTGCAAACCCAGGTCCACGACGCCGTCAAATCCGTCGTGGACACCGGGCTCTCAGCCCAAACCGTCTGCCTCTACGCGCTCTTCGCGCACATCGGCGTCGCGCTCATCGCCGCTTGGGCCGGTGCGTGCCGACCCCAGTGGGACTGACCGGGGAAACCGAACGCCCAAATCCAAAATGCGTTCTTTACCCTCGATTTTTCCGCGTCCCCTGCCATTTTGACTTCCTTCGCACTGTCTCTTCCGACCTTTCACCATCCACCCACCATGGCCCGTCGCGCCAGTTCCCGTCTCAATCCCGGCATCATCATTGGTGCCGCCGCCGCCATCGTCGTGGCCATCCTCGCCGGCAAATCCCTGCTCGGCAAAAAGGCCGCGTCCTTCGGTGATGTCTCGCCCCTCGACATCGAGGAACTCCTCGAAAACGGCAACAGCCTGCGCGGCAACGAATACGTCGTGGACGGTCAGATCGACGAGAAGCTCCAGTGGACCACCGACCGCGGCCAACTCGTCAGCGTGAAGGTGCAGACGCCCGGCGGTGAGGAATTCATCGGCATCGAAATCCCCGCCGAATTCAACAAGCTCAACATCGACACCAAGCAGAAGTATTCCTTCCGCGTGAAGTTCCGCCAGGGCGGCATCGCCGTGGCCACCGGCATCAACCGACTTTGAAACCCAATCCCCACCCGTCCATGAAATCCCGGACCCTTCTCCCGCTGCTGCTTGCCGGTCTCGCCCAGGCGCAGGTTTACACGCCGCCGCCCGCGCAGCAGCAGCAACCGGCCCAGCAAGCACCGCCGCAGGACACCGCCGCCGCACCGCAGAAAAAGGATTCGCCCGGACTGCTCGGCAACGAAATCCCGATGCTCGATCCCTCGGCGGAAACCATCACCGTCGGCGGCGTGGCCATCCCTCTCGGCGACAACCGCCTGCTCAAGGCCCGCTTCGAGAAATACCTCAGCCAGCCGCCCGAGAGCGGAGAGGCCGCGGAAACCTACCGCGCCACCATCGCCGAGATCCTCGCCAGCGTTTCCCCCTTCCGTCAGGGCGGGCCGAATCTTTACTCCGGCTTCAAACTGCTTCCCACCGCCTCCTCCTACCCCGGCGACGCCAACCTCTGCATGTCGCTCGCCGAGTCCATCTACATGGCTCTGCTCGCCAAGCAGGACGTCAACGGCCTCACCAAGCTCAACGAGACGATGGACAAGGAGAAGCGCGACATCATTTCCGATGGCGACTGGAAGGCGCGCCATGAGCGCGACTCCGACCTCGGAGCCACCCGCACCGCCGGCGGCGGCGGCCAGGGCGGCCAAGGTGCCCAGGGCAATCGCGGCGGCCGCTCCGCCGTCACCCAGACTCCCGGCACCGGTAACAACTCGCTTCACTACGCCGACATCCTCCGGCGCATCGCTGAAATCGAGGCCCTCAAGAAAGCCAACATCGCACGCACCGAAGCCCAGACGCTCAAAACCAAGGCGCAATACCAGGTGAGCATGATCCAGTGGTTCGTCCAGCGCCGCTACGAACACGTGCTGATGGCCGCCCGTTTCTACAACCAGATCTGGAAGGACGGCGATGCCACCCTGCGTGTGGACAAGAACTCGGATGTATCAAAACTCTTCTCCGAATCCGTCGGCGTGAGTCCCACCGTCGCCTCGCTCGACTCGCTTTCCAACGAGGCCATCCGCGAGGTGGCCAAATACATCGAGGCATTCGACATGCTGCTCGAACGTGACGAACTGCACTCCGCCTCGCAACGCCTGATGGAAGCCTACGCGCTCGGCGAATACCTCGCTCCCGTGGCCACCCTGCCCTTGGACAAGAAACGCCGCGTCCTCGAATACGTCCGCAACCTCCACGAACTCTACGGCACGCTCCAAGCCCGCGACTACACCAAGACCAAGGACCTCGCCGACAAGCTCAAGCAAACCGCCAAGGACTTCCCTTCCTCCAAGGTCGATAGCGCCATCGCCGCCTACACCCTCGCCTCAGACCTCGCCATCGAGGAAGCCAAGGCCCACCTCCTGGCCAAGGAAAGCGACAAGGCCGCCGAGAAAATCAAGGCCGCCACAGAGATCTGGCCCACCAATCCGAAACTCACCGAATTCCGCGCGCTCATCACCAGCGCCAGCGGACTTGTCACCATCCGCAACGACTTCGACCGCCTGCTCTCCGAAGGCAACTTCCGCGAGATCGCCCGCCGCCAGTATGAAATCGCCCCCGCCATCCAGGGCGACGCCACGCGTGAGGACGCCTTCAAGCAGATCATGGGCAACCTCGTCAAAATCGAAGCCGCCCTCGGCAAGGCCTCCGAGTTTTCCAAGGTCGGACAAAACTACGCCGCGTGGGAACAACTCGCCGAACTGCGCGAACAGTTTCCCGACGATCCGAAACTCGGCCGCGAGCTGGAACTGTTAGCCCCCAAGGTCGCGGACTTCACCAAGGCGCTCGATCAGGCGAAACAGTTCGAAGACCGCACGCCCCGGCAAACCGGCTCCGCACTCTCGTGGTATCTCAAGGCGCGCAGCATCCATCCGCAGAGCAAGCTCGCCGAAAACGGCGTGAAACGCCTCACCCAGGAAATCCTGCCCGCCGAGGACACCACCGCCGGCGTGGAAACCGAAACCGAATGATCCTCCGACCATGAAACGCAGAACCTTCCTCGCAGGCATGGGCGGAACCGTCGGTGCCGGTGCCATCGCCGGAGCCGCCGAAATCGTCGCCACCGGTAAGGGCCCGATCGCGCGCCGGCCCTTCGGCAAAACCGGACGCACGCTGCCGGTCGTCGGTTATCCCTGCCTCGCCTTGAAGAACGGCGACCAGCAGGCCGCCACCGAGCAACTCCGCAGGGCGATCGACCAAGGTGTCGATTACTTCGACGTCGCACCCGCCTACGGCAAGGACGGCGAGTGCGAGATCAAGGCCGGCGAGGCGCTCAAGGGCGTGCCGCGCGACAAGTATTTCCTCGCCTGCAAGACCCAGAAGGACGACGCCAAGGAAGGCCGCATCGAACTCGAACGCTCGCTCAAGCGCCTCAACACCGATCACTTCGATCTCTATCAACTCCACTGCCTCCAGAAGGAGGACGAGGTCAAGCAGGCGCTCGGCCCCGGCGGCGTGCTCGAAATGATCCTCAAGGCCAAGGAGGAGGGAAAAATCCGCCACATCGGTTTCTCCGCCCACACCACCGAGGCCGCGCTCGCCGCGATGGAGGGTTTTGATTTCGACTCCTGCATGTTTCCCATCAGCTTCGTCGAGTGGTTCAAGACCGGCTTCGGCCGCGAAGTCGCGGACCGCGCCGTGGCCAAGGGCGTTTCACTCATCTCCATCAAGCCGACTTCCCGCGGACTCTGGCCCAAGGGAGAGAAAAAGACCTACCAGTGGTGGTATCGCCCGCTGGAGGATCCCGCCGAGTTCCAACTCGCCATGGACTGGGTGCTCTCGCTGCCGGGCATGGTTTCCACTCTTCCGACGAGCTACTTCGATGTCTTCGACAAAACGGTGGCCGCCGCCCGCCAATACCGCCCGCTCCCGGCGGCGGGTGTCGATTCGCTCAAGGCGCTCGCGCAAACCTGCACGCCCATCTTCAAACCCGGGCCACTCGACGAGAAACGCGCCGCCGCGTTTCTCGATCTGCCCGAAGCCCAGCGCTACCCGTCGCGGCTGGTGTGACCCCCATGGCCAGGCTTTCCAAACCGCAGCGCGAGGCGCTTCTCTCCGTGTTGAAGGCCCGCTTCGAGGCGCACCCCCATCGCCATGAAGCCATCCGTTGGGACGCCGTGTTGAAACAACTCGACAACCAGCCGGACAAACTCCGCGCACTCCAACTCATGGAGGAAACCGGCGGCGAACCCGATGTGGTGATGCTGGACGCGAAGGACGGCGGGCTTTTCTTCGTCGATTGTTCCGCCGAAACCCCCGCGGGCCGCACGGCGCTTTGTTACGACCCGGAAGCCCTCGCCGCCCGCAAGGAACACAAGCCCAGGGACAGCGCCATCGCCATGGCGGATGCCATGGGCGTCACGATTCTAACAGAATCGCAGTATCACGCGCTCCAACAGCTCGGCGAGTTCGACCGCAAGACCTCAAGCTGGGTGCAAACCCCGCCCGGGATCCGCAAGCTCGGCGGTGCCCTGTTCGGCGACCGCCGCTACGGCCGCGTCTTCACCTATCACAACGGCGCCCAGTCCTACTACGCCGTCCGCGGCTTCCGTGGGGCGCTGAAGGTGTGAGAAACGGACGGCGGCCACCGGCATGGCTTTTCATCGCGTTGTCATGCCCGATCTCCTCACAGCGCGCCGCGTTTTGATCTGCGAAGCAGGACTTCAATGCGTTTTTCGAGCATGTCGGCGCGCTCCGAATCGCCGGTTTCGCGGTAGTAGCCGCAGATCATGCGGTAGATGTCGGATTCGGCGTTGGCGCGGAACCAGTCCTTGGTGCCGGTTTCGATGACGCGTTTGAAGGCGAGTTCGATGTCGCGCGCGGCCTTGCGGGCGAGTTCGGGATCGCCGCGCATGAAGTTGAAATAATCGGTCGCCATCATCTTGAACGCGGTGACACTGCCGCCGAAGTCACGCAGGGCGCGGTCGTAGAGGCGGCTGATGTCTTTCTTCGCATCCGGCCCGCCGCGGCCGGCGATCAGGTCGCCCTCCCGTTTGAGCGAGGAGGCGATGAGGTCCTTCTGTTCGCCGGAGTCGCGTTCGATGCGGCGGCGTTCGCGCAGCAGGCTGCGTTTGGCTTCGCCATCGCTGCCGTAGGGAAAGATGTATTCGCTTTCGGCGTTGGCGGCGAGTTCGGCCATGCGCGGGTTGTCCTTGAACTCGCGGCGCATGTCGCTGGCGAAGGATTTCCAATCGTCGAGGTTGCCGGGTGCGGGCGGGTCGCCGGTGAGTTGGGTTTCGGTTTCCAGAAGCGCGTAGAGGGCTTTCCACGTTTCGGTAAACGTGTGACCGATGCGGTTGGCGAGGCGGACGGTGGCGGCGTGATCCTCGTCCTTGCCTGCGGCGGAGAAATAATCGGCCAGCCAAAGATGCCGCCACACGGCGAGGGTGGAGACGGGGCTCTGGTGGAAACGGTCGTTCCACAACAGGATTTCCTGCTCGGTGATCGAGCCGCCGATCTGCGGGTTCCCGGCGGTGCCTTTGGACGCGCCGCCGATCCTGCCGACGCCCGTGGTCCATTCGTCATCCGATATCTTCAGTCCGGCCCAGGCGTGTCCGCCGGAATCGGTCTCCCCGGCGATGGTCATCGCGGGAATGCCCTGGGCGCGCGCGGTGTTGACACAAAAGTATGACTGGTCGCCACAGATGCCGCCTTCCTTCAGGATCTCGGCGAAGGAATATTCCTCGTAGGGATTGAGCCCTTCGACGGCGCGTTCCATGAGATACTCGATGCTGCCATAGGCATCGCCCCAGTTCTTGCGGCGGTAGTGCAGCTTGTCGATGGCCCATTCGAGTTCGGAGGTGGTGACGGGCGCGCAGACCACCCAGACGAGATCGCGCGCGGTCGAGTGATGGACGGGCGCGGCGAGTTTGCCCTTCTCGTTCTTGTCCACATACCAGAGATAGCGTTTCAGCGGATGGACGGTCTGCTCGGCTCCATACGTCGCCTCACCCACCGGGTGGGGAATGCCGAGCGGTTCGTCAAACACCACCGCGCAGGCGACGGCGAGCGGGAAATACTTGGCATATCTCTCCTCGTTGACCGACCACGCATCGGTTAGAAACTTCAGCACCGCCGCCGCATCGTCCTTCGGATGGATGGTGAGCAGCAGTTCCTCCATCGCCTTGTTTTCGCGCAGCAGCCACAGCCACATCGCGCCGCTGTAGGCATCCTCGACGACGGTGGTGATCTGGGATTCCGGGAAAAAACCGAGCACGCGCCAGCGGAGGAAGGCCTGATAGAAAACCGGTTCATTCCACAGCGGATCGAAGCGGTTCAGGCCCTGCCCTGCCGGGAGCCTCGCCATGCCGGCGGAGATCGAACGGGCGAGCAGGGCGCGATAGGCGTCCCATGCCTTGCCGTTGACGGCGCGGGTGAGAATATCGGCATCGCGCCGAATGGCGGGATCGCGCTGGGAGTCCGGGCCGGTGAGCAGCAAGTCCGCCTCGGCGGCGATCAGCTCGGATGCGGACTTGGCCGCGGGTTCCGGAACCGGCGCGGGAGTAACCGGCGGAGTGGCGTCCGGCACGCGAACGGACGGGTCTTTCGGGGCGGCGGCGGTTTCCGGAGCAACGGGCGCGGGAGTGGCTTTGGCGACGGCTTTTGCCGCCTCCTGTTCGCGCAACAGCCGGGCCTCAACCGAGTCGGGCGCCTTCGGACCGGGTTTCAATGCCTCAAGGCAAACGAACACGGCGGCGATGCCAAAGCCTCCAATCATCAGGGCGCGAATGGCAGTTCGGCGGTTGGCCGCCTTGTGCATCGCGGCGCGTCTCGCTCGCTCCCTTGCTTCCGCGAGCGGATCCGGCTGGTCCGGCGGCGTGCCGGGTTGAAGTTTGGGTTTCATGATGGAATCAGCGCTGAAATCAAAAAACGTATCCTAAAAACGTTGGAAAGGTGCCATTCCAATCAGCTCTTTGCAATTCCGGATTCCCTCCGTCCCCACATTCAGGGGTTGCCCGCAACGGATATTTTTCAGACAAGAAATCCGTCGTCATTCGTTTCAACTCCATTACCCCGATTCCGTCCACCCCCGCCCCGCTGCCATGAGCCAGAGCAAACCCCATTTCGTGAATGCCGTGCGCGAGCGTGTCGGCGAAGTCGTCGTCGGCCAGGATGTGGTCGTGGAACGCATGATGATCGCGCTGCTCACCGGCGGCCACCTGCTTTTGTTAGGTGTGCCGGGAACCGCGAAAACGCTGCTCGTGAACTCGGTGGCCAAGGCGGTGGATTTGAAGTTCAGCCGCGTGCAGTTCACCATCGACATGCTGCCCTCGGACATCATCGGTTCCGAGTTGCTCGATCAGGCGACCGGTAAATTCCGCACGCACCAGGGCCCGGTTTTCACCAATCTTCTTCTGGCCGACGAAATCAACCGCGCTGCGCCGAAAGTGCAGAGCGCGCTGCTCGAAGCGATGCAGGAGCGCAAGGTGACCATCGGTAACGCGACCTATCCGCTGCCCGTCCCGTTTCTGGTCATCGCCACGCAGAACCCGATCGAGCAGGCGGGCACCTTCGAGCTGCCAGAGGCCCAGCTCGACCGCTTCATGTTATGCCACCGGCTCGACTATCCGTCCGCCGAGCAGGAGGAGGAAGTGCTGCGGCGCCAGTTGAAGATGGGGCTCAAGCGCGTCGAGGGCGGAGCGATGCCGAAGACGGCGTTCGACATGATCGGCGGCGAACCGGTGTGCCGCGTCGAGGATCTCGTAGCCGCGATGGAAACGGTGCAGTCGGTGCATGTGAGCGATGTCTTCATGAAACACTGCGTCGAGTTCATCCGGCTCACCCGCAATCATCCGGCGATCGAGCTGGGCTGCTCGCCGCGTGCCGGGCTTTCCATCGTCCAGGCCGCGAGAGCCCGCGCCTTCGTGATGGAGCGCGATTATGTGGTACCCGAGGATTTGTTCGAACTCGCCGAAGACGTGGTGCTTCACCGCATCCGCCTGAGTTACGAGGCGCTCGCCGAAGGCCGCCGTCCGGAGCAGGTGCTTCAGGAAATGCTCCATCAACTCGGTTAGAACCTGTCCGATGCGCGACGAAGGCACGCTCCCCCAGGACCCGTTGGACGCGCGGCAATTCGAGATCGCCGTGCGGCGGCTCGCCAACGCGCTCACCTACGGCCAGGAAAGCTCGCCGTTCCTCGGCGCGGGCATCGAATACGTGCAATCGCGGCTCTATCAGCATGGCGATCCGGTGAAGTTCATCGACTGGCGCATCACCGGCCGCACCGGGCGCTTCCATGTGAAGGAATACGAGGCGCCGAAGCAGATGCCGGTGTACCTGTTGGTGGATACCTCCGCCTCGATGTGCGTCAGCTCGCGGCCGGTGAGCAAATACGCCTGGGCCGTGCGTCTCGCCGGCGGCATCGCTCTCGCGGCGGTGGAACACATGAACCCGGTGGGCGTGATGGGCGTGGGCGGTCGCGACCTGCACCACACGCCATCGCTCTCACGCGGGTCCATCCTGCAATGGTTGCACCAACTGCGCCGCGTCCGGTTTTCCGAAGGCACTTCGCTCGGGCAGAAGGTGCGTGAGCTCATCCCGCGCGTCGAACAACGCTGCCTGTTCGTTGTCATCAGCGACCTTCACGATCCGGACGCGGTGCCGGCATTGAAACTCATGGCACAGGACCACGATTGCGCGGTGATCCACCTCGAGGACCCCGCCGAGCGAGGCGGGCTGCGCGCGGGTGTGATCCGCGGCGTGGAGGCGGAGACCGGCACGGCGTTCACCGCCCACGGCCGCACGCGTTTCCTCAACCCCGATGAGATCCACGCGCTGGCCCGCGCCGGCGTGGACTATCTGAAACTCGGAACCGACGAACCCGTGCTGCCAAGGCTCCGGCATTTCCTCAGAAACCGCAAAAGCGCACGCCGCGGATGATGAACGCGCTCCGGTACATGGTCGGGTTTCTAACAGCAGTCGCGCTTGCCCACGCGGCGCCGGCCGAGCCCGTGCGCGAGATCGGAATCGAGGGCGGCGCCGAGATCATGCTCGACCGCGGCGACTACCGGCCGAAACCACTCGACGACCGCACGCCGCTCATCCTGCGGATCGATTCGGTGAAACCGGCGGACGGCGGACGTTTCATCTATCAGTTTCACTACATCGGCTTCGAACCCGGCCCGCACAGGCTGGCGGAGTATCTGATGGAACCCGACGGTGATCCCGCGACCGGCGTGGGCGAGGCGGTGGTCACCGTGCGTTCGGTGCTGCCCGCGGGCCATGACGGATCGCTGACCGCCTACGTGCCCGAAGCGTTCCCATGGATCGGCGGATACCGCATGCTGCTATGGGCGCTGGGCGTGGTGTGGGTGCTTGGCTTGCTCGCGTTCTGGTGGTTCGGACGAAAGAGAAAGACGGTGGCGGAGGAAACCGTCGTAGCGCCGCCGCCCGGCTATGCCGAAAGGATGCGGCCACTGGTCGAAGCGGCGGCGGCGGGAAATCTAACAGTGAGTGGGCAGGCCGAGCTGGAGCGGCTGATGACCGGATACTGGCGCGAGAAGCTCGCGCTGCCGGACTCGCGCATGGCCGAGGCGCTCGCCGCGCTCAAGCGCCATCCCGAGGCGGGGGCCTTGCTGCGGGCCATGGAACGCTGGCTGCACCGCCCGGGCGGGGTTTCGCGGGACGAAATCCGCTCGCTGCTGGAGCCTTACCGGCAAAACGACAATCTGAAACCGGAGGAGGCGGGCGCATGAGTTTTCATCATCCACAGTTCCTCTGGCTGCTCGCCCTGCCGGTGGTGTGGGGTTTCTGGCAATGGGTGCGCCGCGGCCATCCGGTGGTGCTGCCGCTTGATCACGGCAGCCAGAAGGAAGGGCGAGCGCTGCGGTTTCTAACAAACCTCGCCGGAACCCTGCCCGCCGCGCTGCTGACCATTGCCGTGCTGATGCTCGCGGGTCCGCGCAAGCCCGCGCCGCCGCAGGACGAGCGCGTGTTGAACAACATCATCCTCTGCCTGGATGTCTCGGGCTCGATGAGCGTGCCCTTCGGCTCCGAGGGCAGCCGCTTCGAGGCCGCCGTGAAGGCCGCGCGGCGGTTCTGCACCCATCGCAAGGGCGATGCCTTCGGGCTCACGATCTTCGGTTCCGAATACATCCACTGGGTGCCGCCCACCAAGGAACTTTCCGCCATCGTCAGCGCCACCGAATACGTCCGTCCCGGCAACATGCCGCCATGGATGGGAGGAACCCTCATCGCCAACGCGCTGCGCGGCTGCCGCGACCAACTGCTCCGTACCGAAGAGGGTGACCGCGCGGTGATCCTCATCAGCGATGGCGGCAGCGCCGACTTCGGCAACGGCGGCGACCGCGAGGTGGCCCAGCAGCTCGCCGAGAATGAAATCCGCGTGTTCTCCATCGTCATCGGTAGTGATGACGGCATGGGCGGCGGCGGCCTGGAAACCATCGCGGCCGGCACCGCGGGCAAGGTTTTCACCGCGGACGATCCATCCGCACTCGACAATGTGTTCCGCGAGATCGACCGCATGCAGAAGGCGCGCTTCAAGCAGCTCACCGCCGATTGGGTGGACGATTTCACACCGCTTTCGCTCGCAGGGCTTGGCACCGCCCTGCTCTACGGGCTTTCGCTGTTAGGCCTGCGCTACAACCCCTGGTGAAATGATGAACGCCGAGGAAATCCACCAACTCGCACTCTGGTCCGCCGCCGCCGCCGCGGGACTGGCCGCCCTTGGCGAGTGGTTGCACGCGCGGCGTGTCGCCCGCATCGGCGCGCTCGCCTTCGGACCGCGCGGCAAACCCCGCGCATGGACGCGCATCGTGCCGCCGCTCCGTGTCACCGCGCTCGCCGCCGCCGCATGGGCGCTGGTCACCTTGATCGCCTACAACGGCCTGGTGCGCGACCGCAACCGCGGCAACATCACCACGCGCCACCTGATGGTGCTGCTCGATGTCTCACCCTCGATGCTTCTAACAGACGCGGGCGAGGGCGGTGCGGAAACCCGGAACGCCCGCGCTTCGGCCGTACTCAAGTCCGTGCTCGACCGTGTGCCGGGAGACAACGTGCGTTTCTCCGCCGCCGGTTTCTACACCGAGGCACGGATGATGGTGCGCGAGTGCCGCGACCGCGAGCTGATCCTCCATCTGGCTGGAGGCACGCCGTTTCACATCACCTACAAACCCGGGAAAACCGATATCCTCAACTCGGTGAACCAGGCCGGTGATTTCATGAAGGAATGGCCGCGCAAATCCGCCACGCTGCTCCTTCTCTCGGACGGCGGCAGCATGGCTTCCACCGGCCTCAAGCCGCTGCCATCCGCCGTGGGCGATGTCATCGTCGCCGGTGTCGGCGACTCCTCGCGCGGCACTTTCATCGACGGCCACCTCTCGCGCCAGGACAGCGCCAGCCTGTCTCAGCTCGCCCGCCGCCTCGGCGGACGGTATTACGATACCAACCTCCGCCACGTCCCCACCGACGCGCTGCGCCGCCTCAACACCGAGGATCCCGGTGCCGCGAAGTGGCGAACCGACCGCCGCCTCGCCGCGCTGATCGCCCTCGCCTCGTCCGCCGCGACGCTCTGCCTTCTCCCGCTTCTGTTAGAAATCCTCGGCAGCCCGTGGCGTCCGCGCGCGGCTGCGATTCCCGCACTCAAACCCCGCACGGTCCCATGAAAAAATACGCCGTTCTCCTTTGGCTGCTGCTGCCACTGCCGGTGCTTGTCACCCACTTCGGCCACGGCCAGCAATGGCTCGCGCTCGATCACGCGGGCGACCTCGTCCGCAAGGCCGAGGCCGCCGAAAAGAGCGAAGACTGGAAGCTCGCCGACGAACTATACCGCGAGGCCTCGAAGCTTGCCGGTTCGTCAGATCCCGCGCTGCGCATGCGGCTCGATCTCGCCCAGACGCGCACCCGTTTCCGCAATGGCGACGCGGTGGCCGCCATCGACTCGTCCAACCGCCTGCTCGATGATCCGGCGATGGCCTCCATGCCCGTGGAGTTCCGGCGCGATGCCCGCGAACTCGCCGGCCGCATCCATTACTACGCCGCCTGGGTGATGCGCCTCGAAGGCGCGGGCCGCGAGTTGTGGATGGAGGAAGCCGAACTGGCGCGCCAAAGTTATCGCCTTCTCACCGAGGAAAGCAGCCAGCAGGGGGCAACGGATTACTCCGCGGAACAACAGAAGAACCTCGAATCCGCCGTTCAACTCCAGCGCCTCAGCCTCACCGAACTCATGGCCCGCCCTCTGCCGAAGGAAGGCCAGTGCATGGCCAACCAGGGCCTCAGCGAACAAATGGCCAAACGCCGCGGCCAGCGCGGCAAACAACCGGGCCGCGGCCCCAACCAGGAAGGCCCGCCCAACAAGGGTGCCGGCATCCAGCGCTTCCAGCCAGGGGCCGGCTCGTGATCACTTATCTAACAAACATCACTCCATGAAACCATCTCCACGATTCCGGATGCTCTGCGCGCTGCTCGCCGGCGGCTTGATCGCACCGTTTCCCGCATCCGCCCAGAACCGCACCGTCCGCGTCACGCCGGACGGTGCCGTCGTCATCGAAGGTCAGGAAAACCCCGACAGGCCGGAGCGTGCCGAGCCCGAGGAGGAGAAGCAACCCGAGGCCGGGGATGAGAACGAGTCGCCCGAGACGAAGCTGGCGAAGAAGATCGCCGCGATGAAGTTCGACCGCTCGCCCGAGGCGGTGCTCGCCGCCACGCGCATCCAGCGCAAGGGAGCCGAACTTCCGCCCGAGGAGGCGTTCCAGTTGTCATTCATGTTCGGCGATTGGGATGCCGTTGGCAAAACCCTCGCCATGTTGCCACAAAAGGAAGCTTTGGATATCTTCTCGAAGATGCTCGCCACGCTTGCCGAGCAGTCGATCTCCGTGGGCGAGGTGCTCAAGAATCCCGATCCCGGTTCCGAGGACGAAGAACCCTACGAGCGCATGAACCGCCTGCGCAACGAACGCGAGCAGTTGAAACGCAAGTCCGCTCCCGTGCTCAGCGAGGATTTCTACGGCATCATCAACGCCGCGCCCGCCGATTTGCGTGAGGATGACATTGATAACCTCGCCAAACTCGCCAAGACCGCGCTCGGCGAAGGCGGGCGCGCCACTTTGGTGAAGCGCCTGGTGGATGGCTGGAAGGGTCTTGGCGGCACCACGCCCGACGGACGCAAAATGGCCACACGGTTTCTCTCCACCATGGGTTGGATCAGTGACGCCGCTCCCTTCCTTCCGCTGAAACCGGAGGAATGGGAGGAGGCGGACACCACCCAGCTTGTGTTCGCGATGGAATACTTCACCCAGGCCGGCATCGCCGCGCGCGACGAACGCCAGCTCCAGCGCGCCGCCGAAGTCTGCGCCTTCCTCATGAAGAACGCGCGCTTCGGCAACTACACCCGCCCGCAGTTCCGGCTCGCCATGGATCGACTGGTCCAGCTGCTGCCCGTGCTCGAAACCACCGAGGCGCAGAAGCTCATCCGCGAGCAGTTGTTCAAACAAACCGCCACGCTCGCCGATCTGATTTCCATCATCGGCGAGTCCGGCCAGGCGACCGCCAAGGGCGAGGATCTCCGCGCCCGCGCCGCCAGCCTTGGCACCCAGCATCTTCTGTTAGAAGCGCTGGTCGCCATGGAGGACCGGCTCCCCCCGAACGTGGGCGTGCTCGTCCTCAACTGGCTGGGTGAGGCCGAGGGCTGCTACCGCGCCGGCGGCGTGGTGGCCACCGAGCGCTCGCAGGCCGAGCGCATGATGATGCGCCGCTACGGCTTCGGCCGCGAGCAGGAGGTCACCACGCTTTCCACCGAACAGATCCTATCCACCGCGCCGCCCGCCGAACTCATTCCGCGCCTCAATCCCGGCCTTGCCCAGCGCGTGCGCCTCACGCTGCTCAAGGTGCAGGTCCTCCAACCGAAGGAGGCGAACCTCGAATTGATGCGCGAGTATGTGAAACAATACCCCGGTCTCGAGCGCGAGATCTGCCAGGACATCCTGTCCGGCTGGGTGGCGCAACGCACCAAGCCTTCCGAAAGCGAGCAGGTGAAACAGATGCGCGCCTACGGCATGTACATCCCGCCGCAGATGCTCCAGCAGGCATCCGGCATCCCGCTCACCCGCCTGCGCCAGAACCAGAACATCGAACACTTCCGCAAGCTCCTCACCGACTTGCGCGGGATTTCCCCCGAGCCGCTCGATCCGGCGCTCATCGTGCAGGCGTTCATGACGCTCCACAGCGGTGCCGAGGTCTATCGCCTTGATGACATCCTCGCCATCTTCGGTCCGCCGGAGAAAATGGTGCGCGCCGAGCTGTTGGAACTGTTAGACGGTATGCGCACGCGCCTCGCCGAGCAGTGGCGCGATCCGAAGACCCAACAGCAGGCCGGCACCAACCGCACCGAGCAGGAGGCCAAGGACGAGGTCTCGCGCGGATACCGCACCGCCATGGAGCTCGCGAAACGCGGCATCCTTCCCGAGGATTCGGACTGGCAGTCGTTCATCACCCGCGGCCAGTTGTTTTATGACGCCTCGCAGTTCGAGTTCGAGCGCAAGGTGAAGCTCACCGAATACGTCAGCCTGCGCGACGAGGCCTTCGGCAGCCTGCGCAAGGCCGCCGATCTCTACGCGGCGAAGATCCCTGAAATGCCGAAGGGCCAGTGGTCCATCGATCCCTATCAGGCGTGGTTCTTCGTCATGCTCGGCGCGAGCGACCTCGCCCAGCTCACCACCAACACCGCCCGCACCGATCCGGGATTGCAATCCATCGGCGACGCGATGCGCGCGCTTCCCGGCGAGGCCGCGGAGAAGCATGTCGAGATGTTCGCAAGGATGTTGGGCGAGGTGTTTCCGCGTGTGCCCGCCAATGTCCGCCAGCGTTTCCTCGGCTCCGGCCTCAAGGTGGTGGGTGAAAACCATCCCGCCGCGAAGCAGGCCACCAAGTCGCTCGATTACTACAAGGAGCTGCTGGATGAAATCCAACTCCGCGTCGCCGTGGACGGACCGACCACTGTCGGCCACGGCCAGCCCTTCGGCGCGTTCATCACGCTCGAAACCACCCGCCAGTTGCTGCGCGAGAGCGGCGGGTTCTCGAAGTACCTGCAAAACCAGGCGAGCCAGCAGCAGGCGATGATGGGTGGCGGCGGTGGCGGACAGGCCCAGAACCTTCGTGACAACTTCACCAAGAACATCCACGCCTCGCTCGACGAAACCTTCGAGGTGGTCTCACTCACGTTCCACGAGGCCTCGGTCAAACCCATCGACCTCGAACGCGAGGGCTGGGTGGAAACCCCGCTCGCCTATGCCGTGCTGCGCGCCAAGAACCCGGCGGTGGACCGCATTCCCTCGATCCAGATGGATATGGATTTCATGGACCAGCCCGGCCAGGTGGTGCTGCCCGTGATGTCGCAGGTGCAGCCGCTCGATGCGCGCGACAAGTCGGTCGCCCCACGCCCGTGTCCGGAACTCGCGCTCAATCTCACCATGGACGAACGCGAGTGGCCCGAGGGCCGCGTGATCATCGAGATCCAGGCGCGCGGTCACGGCATCATCCCCACGCTCGACGAGATGTTTGATACCAAACGCGACGGCTTCGATCTCGAAGCCGTGGATGGAAATCTCTCGATCACCCAGTTCACCAGCGATGGAGCGACGCGCACGCCGCAGGCCGACCGCCACTGGCAGCTCACCTACCGCAGAAAGCCCGACTTGCGCGGCGATGTCGTGTTCCCCTTCCCCAAACTCCGCGACGGCGTCACCCCCGCCACCATCGAATACAAGCACTACCAGGACGCCGACCTCGCCACCATCGACGCGGCCGCCGCCGCGCGCGGCGTGAAACTCGCCGGAGCCACCGGCAAGGCTCCGCTGGTGGCGATCGCGCTGGTTCTGTTAGGCGTTGGCATTTCCATCTTCGCCTGGCTTTCGCGCCGCGGCAGGAAATCCACCACCGCCACCGAGGCCCTGCACGCCCCGGAGAACCCCACGCCCTTCGCCGCCGTCGCCTTCCTCCGCCGTATCCGCAGCGAGTGCGGCGACCGCCTCGCCGAAGCCGACCTCGCCGCCCTCAGCGCCGAGATCCGCGCCATCGAGGCCGGCTTTTTCAGCGGCGGCAAACCACCCGCCTTCGACCTCGCCGCCACCGTCAACAAATGGCTCGGCATGGCGGGGAAGGTCTAACAGGCTGTTTGAGAAATGGCAGGGACCGGTCTCCGCAACGGTCCGGCGAACGGAACAAGAATGCGTGCGCCCATGAAATGCCTTAAAATCGTGTCTTGGACGATCATTCACGCCTCATTCTCGCGGACCGCCCAGAGGTCGGTCCCTGCCAATCAGGATGTTTCAGACGGGCTCTAGACCGCTTGCCAAAAAAGATTGCCGAAACGCAACGCTTCAAGGAGCGGCGGAATCCGTCCGCCGACGTGGATGGAATGACGATGGAAAGCGCTTCGCACGTGGCATCGAACAAGCATCCGCACGGGCGATCATGCATCGCCCCTCCTCGGCGCAAGCGACCGTGTATTCCGAATACTGAAAATGATTTTTGGCAACTGGTCTAACAGACACGTGGGGGTGGCAGTGTGAAGCGCATCCGCACGGGATCGATGGGCGTGTTGGAACGCTGCAAAGGGAAAACGATGATCACGCGAACCAGTCCTTGATCACCTTGGCGGGCTCGACGCCGGTAAGCCGCTGGTCGAGGCCCTGGAACTTGTAGGTGAGGCGTTCGTGTTCGAGGCCAAGGGCGTGGAGCAGGGTGGCGTGGAGGTCGCGGATGTGGACGGGGTCCTTGACGATGTTGTAACTCATTTCGTCGGTCTCCCCATAGACCTGGCCACCCTTGATGCCGGCGCCGGCCATCCAGATGGTGAAGCAGCGCGGGTGGTGGTCGCGGCCGTAATCGGCCTCGGTGAGCTTGCCCTGGCAATAGACGGTGCGGCCGAACTCGCCGCCCCAGATGACCACCGTGTCCTCAAGCATGCCGCGTTGTTTCAAATCCTGGATGAGGCCGAAGCAGCCCTGATCAACATCCTTGCACTGCGAGGCGAGGTCGCGCGGGAGGTTACCATGCTGGTCCCAGCCGCGGTGGAAGATCTGGACGAAGCGCACGCCGCGCTCCAACAGGCGGCGGGCCATCAGCGCGGAGTTGGCGAAGGTGCCACGCTTCTTCGAATCATCGCCGTAAAGCTGATAGACGGACTCGCTCTCGCCGGACAGGTCGGTGAGTTCGGGCACGGAGGCCTGCATGCGGAAGGCCATCTCGTATTGCTGCATGCGGACCTCGATGTCGGGATCCTGGATGGCGGAGAACGATTTCCGGTTCAGCTCGTTGAGGCCGGTGAGCATGGCACGGCGGGTCTCGCGGGAGATGCCGGGCGTGTCCTTGAGGAAGAGCACCGGATCGCCGAGCGAGCGCAGCGAAACGCCGGCGAACTTGCCGGGCAGGTAACCCGAGCCCCAGAGGCGGTTGGAGATCGCCTGGACGTTGGAATGCGGGGAACTGTGGGTGGCGTGGAGCACGACGAACGACGGCAGTTCGTCATTCATCGATCCGAGGCCGTAGGACAACCAGGATCCGAGCGAGGCTTTGCCGTTCTGCATCGAGCCGGTATAGACCAACTGGTTGGCGGGCTCGTGGTTGATGGCGTCGGTGTGCATCGACTTGATGATGCAGAGATCGTCCACCATTTTCGCGTGCCACGGGAGGAGTTCGGAAACCCAGGCGCCGGATTGTCCGTGTTGGGCGAACTTGAAAATCGACGGCGCGAGCGGGAAGGCCGACTGGCCGGAAGTCATGCCGGTGAGGCGCTCGCCCTGCTGCTTGAGCCAGCCATTGAGGTCTTCCTTGAAGCGCTTGGACAGGTCCGGCTTGTAGTCGAACAGGTCCATCTGCGAGGGCGCGCCGATCAGCGAGATATAGATGGCGCGCTTGGCCTTCGGGGCGATCTGCGGCAATGGCGCGGCCATGCCTCCGAGTTTCTCCGCGGCGGCGATGCCGCGCGGGCCTAACAGCGAGGCGAGCGCGGCCATGCCGAGGCCGGTGCCGGACTTGCGGAAGAACTGGCGGCGGGAATAGGCGGCGTTGTGGGCTTCGAGGAGCGGATTCATGGAAGAGGTTGAGAGTTTAGATTTGAGAGTTGAGGGACCAGAGATAGGAGATAAGACTTTGGAGGTCGGAGTCTGTGTTTCGAATTTAAGATTTAGGATTTCGGATTTAACCTCTCTGGTTTCTGGAATCTGGTCTCTGGCTTCTAGCGAGTGATGGTTTCGTCGAGGTTGAGGATCTGGCTGCAAACGATGGTCCAGGCGGCGAGTTCCTGCGGGTCGGCATCCTGCGGCGCGGGGGTTTCGCCGGTGGCGAGCAGCTTGGCGGCGTCTTCGGGTTGCTTGCGGAAGTTGGCGGCCACCTCGTCGAGAGAGGTTCTGATGATGGCACGTTCGTCCGGAGCGAGCGTGCGCGAGATGAGGCGCGACGTGATGTGGTCGAGGCGCGCGTTGAAGTCGGACGATTCCTTGATCGCGCGGGCGGCGAGCACGCGGGAGGCTTCGACAAACTGCGGGTCGTTGAGCAGGGCGAGCGCCTG
>Ga0315903_10004472_pt1 | contig 18721 bp, 17 predicted proteins | sample LakEriMetagenome_7_FD_203524 | JGI IMG/M metagenome (GOLD analysis project Ga0315903, IMG submission 203524) | Freshwater fungal communities from buoy surface, Lake Erie, Ohio, United States - Buoy 2 MA119 | ecosystem: Environmental > Aquatic > Freshwater > Lake | place: USA: Lake Erie, Ohio...
TTCCAGATCGCGCGGGCGCGGCAGGTCGATTTCTCGGCGCACCACAAAGCGGCCGGGGCTTTTGCTCATCACATACACGGTGTCGGCCAAAAAAACTGACTCGCGCAGATCGTGGGTGACCAAGATCACATTGAAGCGCCGCTCGGTCCACAGGTCGCGCAGGGTGCACCAGAGTTCTTCGCGGGTGAAGGCGTCCAAGGCACCAAAGGGCTCGTCAAGCAACAGCATTTTGGGCTCATGGATCAGGGCGCGGCAAATGCTGGCGCGCTGCTGCATGCCGCCCGAGAGTTGCCAGGGAAATTGGCGCTCATAGCCGCCCAAGCCCACGCTGCGCAACAAATCGATGGCGCGGGCTTCGTATTCAGCGCGTTTTTCTTTGAACTGGCTGCGGTAGGGTTCGACAATTTCCAGCGGCAGCAGCACGTTGTCCAAGGTGGTGCGCCAAGGCAGCAGCGATGGCGCTTGAAACGCCATGCCGCTGATCTTGAGCGGACCGTCAACCATTTGCCCGCCCACATGGATGCTGCCCTTGGTGGGGCGGCGCAAACCCGTGGTGAGCTTCATGAAAGTGGATTTGCCGCAACCCGAAGGCCCCACGATGGCGATGAACTCGCCTTGTTTGACCTGGAGGTTGATGTCTTCGACCGCAAAGTGGTTTTGCGCCAACAACTCGTCGTTGTAGGCCAGCCAAACGTTTTGAAAGTCGACGAAGTTATCGGCAGCAGCAGTCATGAATTCGGGTGCTTATTTTTTAGGCAGGATGTCGAGGTCTTTGGCGCTGGGCAAAAAGCTGCCGTTCCAAATCGCATCGGGGTTGACGCGTGACTTGGTGTTGAAGGCATCTGACACTTGCGACGCCATCAGGGCCATGCGTGGGCCTTGGATTTGACCAAAGCCTTCTTTGCGCGCATCGGGGCTGTTGATCACGGTGTCGATGGCCAGCTTGAGGCGGCGCACTTCGAGTTCGGTGTTGATGATGCCGTCGCGGGCCTTGACCGATTCGATGCCTTTGGCAGGGCTGGCGATCACATCTTTGGCGCCTTTGGTGAAGGCCCGCAGGAAGGCTTTCACGGCTTCGGGGTTTTCACGCAGGATTTTGGGTGTGGCGATGATGGCGTTGCCATACAACTTCACGCCAAAGTCGGGGTACTGCATGACCACCACGTCTTCGGCCTTGACGCCGCGCGCTTCGATGTTGAGCAGCGAGGTGAAGGTGAAGCCGGTGATGGCGTCCACGTCGCCGCGCACCAACATGGTTTCACGCAACGGGGGGTCCATCGCGGTCCAGGCCACGGTGCCAATGCCGTTGGCTTTTTGGAAGATGGGGAAGGCACGGCGGCCGGCGTCAAACACCGGTGCACCCAATTTTTTACCGGCCAAATCAGCGGGCACTTTGATGCCTGATTTCTTGAGCGCCATCACCGATGCCGGGGTGTTGTTGTAGACCATCATGATGGCCACGGGCTTGTTGGGCGCGTCGGGGTTGTTGGCGTGGAATTCCATCAAGGCGGCCAAATCGGCAAAGCCCATGTCGTAAGTGCCAGATGCCACGCGGGTGACCGCACCGCCCGAGCCGTTGCCGGCGTCCACCGTCACATCCAACTTGGCGTCTTTGAAGTAGCCAGCGGCCACGGGGTGGGTGAAAAAGGCGGCTGGGCCTTCAAAACGCCAATCCAGTTGGAATTTGATCGGGGTGGTTTGGGCCTGGGCCCAGGTGGCTGACAGGGCCAAAGTGGCCAGCAGGGAAAGTTTGAGGAAGGGGCGTTTGGACATGGAAACTCCTAATGATGATGAAAGGGTTTAGCAATATAGATGCCCAGCATGGGCAGGTCGCTGGGGGGGCAACACGCATTTTCCCCCATCTGACGACCTGCGCCGCACCTGCGGTGTGCATTGCCAATCCTCCTTGGTGCACCTTGCACCAGTTTCGCCTTTGTGCCTGGGAGGGCAGCGCGGGCCTGGCGCGCAGGATCGATCAATCCATACAAAATTGTATACAGTTTGGGTGCGGCGCCACCCCATGAAAACCCGAGGAGGAGCGGTGCCCACCTCAGCGGAAGTGGGTGCTGGGGTTGCCATCGGGTGCAAGGCTTGGGTCACTGGCAAAGGGGTTCAGCTGAGCAAATCCAACAGGCTGCGCGCCACCACCTTGGTGGCGCGGCGCAGGTCTTGCAAATTCAGCCGCTCATCGGCCCTTTTGGCATGTGACTCCAGCACGGTGCGCGGGCCAGCGCCGTAAATCACGCCGGGGATGCCGCGCTCCACATACAAGCGCACATCGGTGTAGAGCGGTGTGCCCACAGCCGGGATGGGCTCGCCAAAGACCTCCGTGCCATGTTTTTGCAGGGCTTGCACCAAAGGGCGGTTGCCATCCAGGGGCACCATGGCCCGCGCCAGCAACAGGCGTTTGACGTCCGCACGGATGTGGCGCCCACCACGCGGCGGCTGGAAGCTGGCCACCGCCTGTGCAATGACCTGGCGCAAATGCGCTTCCACTTGCGCGGGGTCTTCCTCGGGGATCATGCGCCGATCCAGTTTGATGACCACTTTGCCGGGGACCACATTGGTGTTGGTGCCGCCTTGGATCAAACCCACATTCAGGTAGGGGTGGGTGATGCCCTCCACTTGGGAGGTGACCTGGAGGTAATCGGCATTCAGCGCATACAAGGCGTTCAGGATGTGGGTGGCGCCTTGCAAGGCATCGACGCCACTGTCGGGAATGGCAGCATGGCTCATCTCGCCGTGCACCGTCACCTCGAGTTGCAAGCAGCCGTTGTGGGCCACCACCACTTGGTAGCTGAAGCCTGCGGCCATCATCAAATCGGGCTTGGTCAACCCCTTTTCGAGCAACCAACCGGGGCCGAGTTCGCCACCAAACTCTTCGTCGTAGGTGAAGTGCAATTCCACCCCCCCTTTGAGCGGCAAGCCCAGGGATTCGAGCGCCCGCACCGCAAACGTGAAAGTGGCAAAGTCGCACTTGCTCACCGCGGTGGCGCGGCCAAACATCTGGCCGTCGACAATTTCTGCGCCATACGGGTCGTGGCGCCAGCCCTCGCCGGGAGGCACTACATCGCCGTGCGCATTCAGGGCAATGGTGGGGCCGTCGCCATAGCGGCGGCGCACGATCAGATTGGTGATCGATTCCAAGCCTTGGGCCTGCACTTCGGCGGCAGGCACCTCATGGGCCTCGACCACCAGGCCCATGGCGCGCAGCAATTCGGCGGTGCGCTGCGCATGCGGTGTGTTGTTGCCCGGCGGGGTGTCGGTGGGCACCCGCACCAAGGCCTGCAAAAAGCCGACTTCTTCGTCAAAGTGCTGATCAATCCAGGTATCGATTTGTGCGTGGTGGTTCATGGTGTGGGTGTCTCGTGCAGGTGGTCGAGCAAATGGGTGAAGGCGTCGATGGCCAGTTGCAGGTCGTCGCAACTCACGCTCTCCAAGGGGTTGTGGCTGATGCCGCTGTTTTCGCCGCGCACAAACAGCATGGCCTGGGGCATGACTTCGTGCAGTTTCATGGCGTCGTGGCCAGCGCCGCTGGGCAAGCGGTGCACCGGCAGGCCCAAAGCGGTGACCGCGTTTTCCCAGCGTTGTTGCCACGCGGGGTGGCTGGGTGCGGCCGAAACGCTCATGGCTTTTTCGGTGTGGTGGCGCACCCCACGGCGTTGGCAAATCGCGTCCAACTCGGCCATCACATCGGCCACCAGGGCGTCGCGTTGGGCGTCGAGCGGGGCGCGCATGTCCAAGCTGAATTGGCAGCGACCCGGCACCACATTGATCGAGCCATTGGGCACCTGAAGCTGACCGATGGTGGCCACCGAGTCGCCGTCGCGTGCAGCGCGCCGCTCCATGTACAAGGCCAATTCGGCCATGGCCACAGCGGCATCGCGGCGGCGGTCCATCGGTGTGGTGCCCGCGTGGCTGGCCATGCCATGGATCTCGCACAAGTAGCGTTCGCTGCCATTGATGCTGGTGACCACGCCCAAAGGCAGGTCCAATTCGTTGAGCACCGGGCCTTGCTCGATGTGCACTTCCACAAAGCCCAGGTAGCGCGCCGGGTCGCGCTGGATGGCTGCAATGTTTTGGGGGTCCAGCCCCACATGGGCCATGGCCTCGCGCATGGAAATGCCATCGGCATCGGTTTGGTCCAGCCAAGCGGGGTTGAACTGCCCTACCAAGGCCCCAGAGCCCAAGAAGGTGGCCCGGTAGCGCTGGCCTTCTTCTTCAGAGAAGGCCACGACTTCAATGCCAAAAGGCAAACGACGGCCTTGGCGTGCGAGTTCGCGCACACAGGCCATGGGCACCATGATGCCCAGACGCCCGTCGTATTTGCCCCCGTTGCGCACCGTGTCGTAATGCGAACCGGTGAGCAAGCGCTGGGCATGGGGCGATGCCCCGTGGTAGATACCCACGACATTGCCCACCGCATCGGTGTGGACCTCGTCAAAGCCGCAGGCTTGCATGCCCAAGCCGAGCGTTTGGGCACAGGCTTGGTGGGCGGGGGTGAGGTAGGTGACGGTCAACTCGCCGCGTTCGGCAAAGCCGGGGTCGCTGAATTGCGCCAGCCATTCGTGCCAGTCCCACACCTCTTGGCCCAAGTCGGGGTGGAGGCCGAGTTTGTCGTTGAGCCGGATTTCGGCAATGCGGTGGATGTTGCGCAAGGCCTCGGCGAATTCAAAGTCCACTGGGTTGCCCAAACGCCTTTGCCAGGTGGCGATGATTTGCGCACGGTTCAGCCCCTTGCTGCGCGGGCCCCGCACCGCCAAGATGAAGGGAAAGCCAAATTTGGCGTTGTAGTCGCGGTTGAGTTGCTGAATCTGCGCCAGCTCTTGCGCATTGCAATGGGTCAGGCCCGCTCGGCTTTGCTCGTCGGTGGAGGCGGCGGTCAGGGCATTGCCCAACATGGCCTTGCCGGCCAGTTCAGGGTGGGCACGGATCAGCGTGAGCTGCGCTTCACGCCCCGCAGAGCGCAGCACCTGCACCATGGCTTGTTTCAGGTGTGCGGCGCTGGTGAAGGGGCGCTGGGCCAGGGCTTTTTCGGCGATCCAATCGGAGTGCTCGTACAAGCCATGCAAGGCCTGCAATGCCGCATCGGGCGCCAGGGTGTTCAATTGGGCAAGGCTCAGGGTCATGGTGTTTCCTGGTAGGGATGGACTTGGCGCCAATGCTGGGCCACGTCAATGCGCCGACACACCCAAACCCGGTCGTGGCGCTCGATGTGGTCCATGAACTTTTGCAGCGCCACGATGCGGCCAGGGCGGCCGAGCAATCGGCAGTGCATGCCCACGCTCATCATCTTGGGGCTGTCAGCACCTTCGGCATACAAAGCGTCAAAGCTGTCACGCAAGTAAATGAAGAAGTCTTCGGCTTGGGCAAAGCCTTGGGCCGAGGAAAAGCGCATGTCGTTGGTGTCCAAGGTGTAGGGAAGTACCAGGTGGGGCACCACTTGTCCATTGGTTTTGGCCACTTTCATCCAAAAGGGCAGGTCGTCGCCGTAGTAGTCGGAGTCGTAGACAAAGCCGCCGTGGTCGACCACCAAGCGGCGGGTGTTGGGGCTGTCGCGCCCGGTGTACCAACCCGCGCCGTGCACGGTCTGCGCTTGCCCATGGCGCTGCCCGGTCAGGCGCTCGATGATGGCCAGGGCTTTGTGCATGTGGTCGCGCTCGGTGGCTTCGTCCAGGTTTTGGTAGTGGATCCAGCGCCAGCCGTGGCAGGCGATTTCATGCCCCAACTCATGGAAAGCGGTGGTCAATTCAGGGTGGCGCTCCAGGGCCATGGCCACGCCAAACACGGTTATGGGCCAGCCTCGGCGCTCAAACTCGCGCAGGATGCGCCACACCCCCACGCGCGAGCCATATTCGTAAATGCCTTCCATGCTCATGTGGCGGTCGGGGTAGCTGGCAGGGTTGAACATTTCGCTCAAAAACTGTTCGCTGCCGGCGTCGCCGTGCAAGGTGGCGTTTTCGCCGCCTTCTTCGTAGTTGAGAACAAATTGCACGGCCACCCGAGCTTGGCCCGGCCATTGGGCATGTGGTGGGTTGCGGCCATAGCCGACCAAGTCGCGGGGATAGGGCAGGGTGCTGTCGTAGTTCATGGGGGCATCCAAAAAATCAACGCAAGGCTTGTGCGACATCGTTGCTGGGCACGGTGCGCTCAAACATCAAGCTGTCTTCCACATGTTGCAGGTGCTCGGCCATCAAAGACACGGCCAAGTTTTCGTCGCGCGCCGCCATGGCTTGCACGATGGCAGCATGCTCATCAGCCGAATGCCGCGCGGCGTGGGCGCTTTGGTACATCAGGGTGATCAGGGCGCAGCGCGAGATCAAATCGTTGAGCATGTCGGCCAACACCGGGTTGTCCATCAACTCGGCCATGCGCACATGGAAGTCGCCGAGCAACTCGGTTCGGGCGCTCACATTGTCTTGGGCGATGGCTTCGCGCTCTTGGGCCACGTGCTCTTGCAAACTTTTCAACCACGCCGGTTGCAATTCGCGCACAAAAGCGCGGGTCATTTCGGCCTCCAACATGCGCCGCACGCCAAACACCTGGCGCGCTTCGCTCACCGACGGGGTGGCGACAAAGGCGCCGCGTGCGGGCTCCATTTGAATCAGCCGCTTTTGCGACAGCTGAAACAGGGCTTGGCGCACCAGGGTGCGCGACACGCCGTAGTGGTCGGCCAGCTTTTGTTCGGCCAGTTTGGCGCCGGGCTGCAAGCGGTGCTCGACGATGGCGCGGGTCAGACCTTCCACGATTTGATCGGTGGGTGTGCTGGTGTCGGGCATGGCAGGGGGATGGTTATCAATCTAAAATTTCAAAAAATTGTATACACTTTTGATTTTGACCAACGCCAAGGAATGCCCATGGGATTGAGCACACATGTTTTGGACACCATGCACGGCTGCCCGGCGGCGGGCATGGGTGTGTCCTTGTTCACCACCCAAGGGGGTCAAGCCCAGCTGGTCAAACGGTTTGTTCTGAATGCCGATGGGCGCAACCCCGACGGCCCTTTGTACGACAACCACAGTTTGAAAGCAGGCACTTACCGCCTGGTGTTTGATGTCAAAGCCTATTTCGCCGGAAGAGGTGTGGCGCTGCCAGAACCCGCCTTTTTAGACCAAGTGAGCCTTGACTTTGGCGTGGCCGACGTCAGCGGCCACTACCACGTGCCTTTGCTGGTCAGCCCCTGGGCTTATTCCACTTACCGGGGCTCCTGAGGCAAATCGGCCTTTTAGGGGGGCCCCAGACTTTTTTCATGCGCGACAGGGGCGTGCTGTCGGCTATCCCTAAAATGCCTTGAACCCCCTCAACCCAACACCCCTATCCCATGTTTCCAGTCACCAACACGGTTCGCTTTGTGCTCGACGGCCAGATCGTTGAAGCCAAGGGTGTGCGCCGCACCACCACAGTTTTAGATTACCTGCGCGAACAGCTCCAACGCACGGGCACCAAAGAAGGCTGCGCCGAAGGCGATTGCGGCGCTTGTGTGGTCATGGTCGGCGAGCTCAACGCCAGCGGCAAAGGCGTGGATTACCGCCCAATTAACAGCTGCATCCATTTGCTGCCGTCGCTGGATGGCAAGTCGATCAAAACCGTTGAAAGCTTGAAGCGCACCGATGGCAGTTTGCACCCGGTGCAACAGGCCATGGTGGACTGCCACGGCTCGCAGTGCGGCTTTTGCACCCCCGGCATCGTGATGAGCTTGGTCAACCTGGTGCAAATCAAGCCCCAACCCCAGCGCTTGGAGATCACCGACGCCCTCAGTGGCAACCTGTGCCGCTGCACCGGTTACAAACCCATCATTGACGCCACCGTGCAAGCCTGCCTTAAAGGAACGGGCCTCAAACTCGATGACCAAGCCGATGTGCCGCTGCTGCAAGAGATTCGCCGCGCCAGCGTGCCCACCCTGAGCTTAGAAGGTGAAATCATCTCCCAGCCGGTGCTGCGCACCCGCAAAGGCAATGAGTTTGTGGCCCCCGCCACCGTGGCCGAGGTGGCCGCCTATTTGACCCAGCACCCCCAAGCCACTTTGCTGGCGGGCAGCACCGAAATCGGTCTGCAGGTCAACAAGCAATACACCCGGCCCGACCACATTGTTTATTTGGGCAATGTGACCGAGCTGCGCCAAGTCCAAGACAGCCCCCAAGCTTGGCGTGTGGGTGCTGCGGTGTCCTTGGAAGACACCATGAACCTCATCAAAGACGCCTACCCCGACTTTGCCGAGGTGCTGCGCCGCTTTGGCTCACCGCCCATTCGGTCCACCGCCACCTTGGCGGGCAACATCGCCAATGGCTCACCGATTGGCGACTCCATGCCCTGCTTGCTGGCCTTGTCGGCGGTTTTGCACCTGCGCCGGGGCAGCAAAACCCGTGCACTGTCCCTGGAGCAGTTCTACACCGGCCAGAAAAAAACCGTTTTGCAGCCCGGTGAGTTCATCGAGTCGGTGGAGATCCCCAAACCCCGCCCTGGCGAGGTGTTCAAGGCGCACAAAATCAGCAAACGCTTTGAGCAAGATATATCTGCCACTTGCGCGGCCATCCGGTTTGAGATGGTCAACGGCCAGTTGAAAAATGTGCAACTGGCCTACAACGGCCTGGCGCCTTCTCCCTGCCGCGCGCCGCGCTTGGAAGCGGTGTTGGAAGGCCAAGCGCCTGCGGCGGTCACGGCGGCTGCCTTGGACGCTGCCATTGCAGCGAGTTTCACTGCGCGCGACGGTTTGCGCGCCACCTGGGCCTACCGCGCCTTGGTGGCACGCAACCTGGTGCTGCAATTCATCGAAGACAACCAAACCGTGGAGGCTTGACCATGAACGCACCCAATACCCTTCGCGAGTTGTTGCCTGCCGGTGTGCAAGGCCAGGAGTTGATCCACGAATCGGCCCATTTGCATGTCACCGGTGAGGCGGTTTACACCGACGACATCCCTGAGCTGCGCGGCACTTTGTATGCCGCCCTGATCAAGTCCCCAGTGGCTCATGGCGAGCTGATCGGCGAGGGCATTGACCGCGCCGCTTTGCTCGCCGAGCACGGCGTGGTGGCGGTGTTCACCGCCCGCGACATCCCGGGCGAAAACAATTGCGGCCCCATCATCCACGACGACCCCTTTTTGGCCGACGGCAAAGTGGAATTTTTGGGCCAAGCCGTGGCCGTGGTGGTGGCCCGCGAGATGCTTTACGCCCGCGAGGCCGCCAGCCGCGCCAAAGTGGCTGTGCGCGAACTGCCAGCCATTTTGACGATCGACGACGCCATGGCCCAGCAAAGCTTTGTCATGCCGTCCAAAGGCATCACCCGGGGGGATGCGCCAGCGGCCATTGCCAACGCACCGCACCGCTTGCAAGGCCAAACCCACTGCGGACAGCAAGAGCAGTTCTACCTGGAAGGCCACATCACCTACGCGGTTCCGCGCGAAGATGGGCAACTGACCCTGTATGTGTCCACCCAGCACCCGGACGGCAACCAGCGCGAAGCCGCCGCAGCCTTGAACCTGACCACCAATGATGTGGAAGTGATTTGCCGCCGCATGGGCGGCGGTTTTGGTGGCAAAGAGGGCAATGCCAGCATCTTCAGCCAGAGTGCTGCGCTGGCCGCGTACAAGCTGCAAAAGCCTGTCAAGCTGCGCGTCAACCGCGACGACGACATGATGATCACCGGCAAGCGCCACGACTTTCGCATCGACTACGACGTGGGCTTTGACGACAGTGGCCGCATCTTGGGTTTGGATGTGACCTTGTATTCACGCTGCGGCTACAGCACCGACTACTCTGGCCCGGTCAACGACCGCGCTTTGCTGCACATCGATAACTGCTACCACATCCCGCATTTGAAGGCCATGAGCCACCGCTGCAAAACCCATATGCAAAGCGCCACCGCTTTCCGTGGGTTTGGCGGTCCGCAAGGCATGTTTGGCATTGAGACCATGGTGGAGCAAATCGCCAACACCTTGGGCAAAGACCCGCTGGATGTGCGCCGCATCAATTTGTACCTCGACCCGGCGGTCTCCGGCGACCCGTCCACGTTGATGACCCAATATGGCCAGCGCATCGAAGACTGGATTGGCGACAAAGTGCTCGACCAACTCGAGGTCGAGTCCGCCTATCGTGCTCGGCGCGAAGCGGTGAATACCTTCAACGCCAAACACAGCCAACGCAAGCGTGGCCTCGCCATGGTGCCTTTGAAGTTTGGCATCAGCTTCACTGCCACCATGCTGAACCAAGGCGGCGCTGTGATCAGCATTTACATGGATGGCTCGGTCAGCGTCAACCATGGAGGCACCGAAATGGGCCAGGGCCTGAACACCAAGATGGCCCAAGTCGCCGCCGATGGTTTGGGCATCTCCGTCTCCAGCGTGCGCGTGACCGCCACCGACACGCAAAAAGTGCCCAACGCCTCTGCCACAGCTGCGTCCAGCGGGGCCGACATCAATGGCGCGGCGATCAACAACGCCTGCGACCAAATGCGTGCCCGCTTGGCACCGGTGGCGGCGCGCTTGTTGGGTTGCGATGCCAGCGAAGTGCGTTTTCACAGCCATGCGGCCCATGCCGGTTCGGCCCAAGGCGCTGCGTCGGTGCCCTGGGAAAAAGTGGCCAAGCAAGCCTGGTTGGACCGCGTGGGTTTGAGCGTCACTGGGTTTTACATGACGCCCGAAATCAAGTACGACTTTCAAACCCTGCAAGGCCAGGCCTTCTATTACTTTTGCTACGGTGCCGCGGTGACCGAGGTGGAGATCGACACCCGCACCGGCGAGTGGTGGCTCAAAGCGGTGGACATCGTGCACGACGTGGGCCGCAGCATCAACCCAGCGGTGGACAAGGGCCAAATTGAAGGCGCTTATGTGCAAGGCATGGGCTGGCTCACCATGGAAGAGTGCATCTGGGACAAAAAAGGCCGCTTGCTCACCCATGGGCCCAGCACCTACAAAATTCCGGTGGCGGGAGACGTGCCCGAGCACTTCAAGGTCAGCTTGTTCGATGGCGAAAACGTCAAAGCCACGCCCTTCAAAAGCAAGGCCACCGGTGAGCCCCCGCTGATGCTCGCGTTGTCCACTTACTTTGCGATGCGCGACGCGGTGTCGGCCAGTGCCAACCACCAGGTGCTGGTGCACATGGATGCACCAGCCACGCCCGAGCGAATTTTGTTGGCCTGCGAGCGCGTGCGCGCCCAAGTCAGCGCCTGATTCAGCGCTTGCGCCAGCGACCCAAGTCCCCCATGCCGCCGCAGTGCGGTGGGGGCAAGCTCAGCGCTGACCTTCGGTCAGGGTGTCGAGTTGGAAGCGCCCGCTTTTGTCCCACAACCAGGTGTCGGTGTAGGTGGCTTGGCCCAAATGGATGGGCGCGGGGTAGGGAGAAGCCGCCATCACGGTGCGCTCAATTTCTTTGATCACGTCGGGTGCATGTTTGGGTGCCCGACGCCATTCCACCCGCAGCACATGGCCGCGCCGGTCCACCACCACATCCATCACACCCACCGCCTTGAGCAAGGGCGGCAAGCGACCGCTGTAAATGCGGTGCGCGTTTTGTTCGTAAATGTGGCGCGCTGCATCTTTGCGAAACTCTCGTTCGCTGCGCGCTTTGGACACCAACACGGGTGCCGGTTCTGGCGCTGTGACCGGTGGCACTGGTTTGGGGGGAGCCACGATCACCACGGGTTCAGGGCGGTGGGGTGGTTCGATCACCGGTGGGGCCACGGCCACGGGGGGGGGACTCACGCAAGCAGCCAACGCCAACGCCATGACAGGCCAAAACAGTTGGGTTCGCCTGTGGCGGTGATGCAGGTGCAAGTGCAAGATATTCATGGATTGCAAACTTCTGGCGTGCGCAAGGGGCACGGCATTCACAGAACAAAACGAGCGCGTGCGCCATACTGTGCGCTTGTTTCATCCTTTGTGGCACAAAGGCAAACCCGGAGAAACTTTTGTATTCATTTTCTGATTTGATCCCCATGTTGCAAGCCGCGCCTGCCATCTGGGTCAGCGTGCGTTCTGTCCAGGGTTCGGGTCCGCGTGAGGAGGGCGCTTGGATGGCGGTGACTGCCAACGCCATCGTGGGCACGGTGGGCGGCGGACATTTGGAGCACGAGGCCATTCGCTTGGCCCGCGCCGCTTTGGCGGGGTCGACATCGGCTGAAGCGACTTTGTCTGCGCCGGTGTCATTTGAGCACCGCTATGCCCTGGGGCCGAGCTTGGGCCAATGCTGTGGGGGCGTGGTGGTGCTGGGTTTTGAGGGCATCACCGCCAGCGACCTGCCGCGTTTGCAAGCGCAAACCAAGGCACATGCCCAAGCCGTGGCCTTGTTTGGCGGCGGCCATGTGGGCAAGGCCTTGATCGAGGTGCTGGGTCGCTTGCCCATGTCGGTGCTGTGGGTGGACAGCCGCGATGAAATCTTTCCCGACCAAGTGCCGGCCAATGTGCGCTGTGAACACTCCGACCCCGTGCAGCAAGCCGTGTGGGACTTGCCCGCTGGCTGCCATGTGCTGATGATGAGCTTCAGCCACGCCGAAGACCTGGACATCTTGGCGGCGTGTTTGCAGCGCGCGCGCCAACAACAAGATTTGCCCTACATCGGCTTGATCGGCAGCGAGACCAAATGGGCGACATTTCGACACCGCTTGGAGGCCAAAGGCTTTGGCCCCACAGACTTTGACCGCGTCACCTGTCCGATTGGCGTGCCAGGCATCGCCGGTAAACAACCCGAGGTGATCGCGGTGGCCGTGGCCGCCCAGTTGCTGCAAGCCTAAAACTGTATACACTTGCCACTCCTGTCGCAGCGGAGCGGGGCCACACCCTTGTTCGCGACCTGTTCTCCCCCTCACAGCGCCCGCAGTGGTGAGGGTGACACCGTCACACTGAGCTGACCGAGACCTAGACATGGACACATACCTTTTGGATTGGGCCAACCTCTTGCTGAGGTGGGTGCACGTCATCACCGCCATTGCCTGGGTGGGATCGTCGTTTTACTTTGTGTTTTTGGACAACAACCTGGTGCGCCCCAACTCGCCCGACTTGCTGGAAAAGGGCGTTGACGGCGCCATGTGGGCGGTGCACGGCGGGGGCTTTTACAACCCGCAAAAGTACATGGTGGCACCGAAAAAAATCCACACCCCTTTGCATTGGTTTTACTGGGAGAGCTACAGCACCTGGCTGAGTGGTTTTGCCCTGTTCACCGTGCTCTACCTGTGGAACGCCGGCACTTTTTTGATCGACCAGTCTTTGTTCGCCTGGTCGCCAGTGGCCGCTGGCGCCACAGCCGTGGGTTTGTTGGTGGCGTTTTGGTTTGTTTACGACGCCATCTCGCGCATCTTTGGGTTTCGCGAAAACGGCGAGGCCTGGGTCGGTGGCTTGATGTTCATCGTGGTGGCCTTTTCCTGCTGGCTCACCTGCCAGCTGTTTGCTGGGCGGGCGGCCTTTTTGATCGTGGGCGCGATGATCGCTACCGCCATGAGCGCCAACGTGTTTTTCTGGATCATCCCGGGCCAGCGCAAAGTGGTGGCCGCCATGACCTCGGGCAAAACTTATGACCCCATGGAGATGGCCATCCACGGCAAACGCGGCAAGCAGCGCAGTGTGCACAACACCTACTTCACCCTGCCGGTGTTGTTTGCCATGCTGTCCAACCACTACAGCTTTTTGTATACCCACGAAATGCACTGGCTCATCTTGCTGCTGATGATGCTGGCAGGGGCTTTGATCCGTCAGTTTTTTGTGCAGCGCCACGCTTGGCACCACCAGCGTGCGGCCAACCCCTGGCCGTTTGCCGCTGTGGGTGTGGCCATCATCATCGGTGTGGTGGTGTGGCTGCGCCCAGCCCCTGCACCGGCCCCCAGCGCCGCCCCCGCCGAGGCCACTTTGGCCCAAGTGCAAACCATCGTTGCCCAGCACTGTGTGTCCTGCCATGGGGAGCAAGTGCAAATGAAAAACATCCGCTTGGACAGCGCCGACAGCCTGCGCCAACACGCGCAAAACGTCTACCAACAAGTGGTCGTCACCCGCCAAATGCCGATGAACAACGCCACCGGCATCACCGAAGCAGAACGCGCCACCATTGGGCGATGGTTTCAGGCGGGGGCCAAGGCGGATTGAGGGAGGTGATGGGGTTGTGCGCTGAACAGGATCTGACGGTGGCTTGAAAAACGCCATCATCAAGAGGTGTGCAGCGACGTGGTAACCCCCAGTCAACTGCTGAAAAGCTCCGAGTGCGTTCCAGCCCGAACGAAGTGGATGCGGTTCTCCACCACCTGGTAAATCAACAAAAAATCCCCGCCAATGTGGCATTCGCGGTGGTCCGACCAGTCGCCCTTCAGGGGGTGGTCTAGCCACTCGGGCCCCAGCGGTGCATCGTTGGCCATCAACAGCAACATGGCTTCTTTGAGCCTTGCCATGTCGTACCGGCCCGAGTGCGACAAACGCTGCCAATCCTTTAAAAAGACTTTGGTGTAGTTGGCCAAACGAGGCAGATCTGCCCGTTTAGGTTTGGCTGTTTTTTTCAAGATCAGCCAAGAGTTCGTCAGCCGTGGCAAAACCCGCACGGCCTTTGGCCATCATGGCGCGGGACTCCTCCATCGCAGCCAGCGTTTCAGCGTTGGGCACTTTGAGTTCCAGGGGAAACGCTTGGTCAATCACCACGCGGCGCAAAAACAAACGCACTGCGTCAGACATGGTCAAACCCATGGCAGACAAGGCCACCGTGGCTTGCTCTTTGGTGTCGTCGTCCACACGGATGTGGAGCATGGAAGTTTGTGCGCTCATCTGATCCTCTGCTTGATTGCGTGAATTTTGTATCTCAAATGAGATCTTGTCAAGGTCTTTTGTAGATTGGCTTTGACTGTTTGCTCGCAGGCCAATTGCAAATCGCGTTCTTCGCGCTCGGTCAATCGCACAGTCAGGATGCTCATTTCAATCCTTTCAACGCCATACTCAAAGGGTCAGCCCGTACGACAACGCAATACCGCATTCTCAAGCTTGCACATCCCCATGACCACTGCCACCCCAATGAAGATGCTTTTAGATAATGAAACTCAGACAGCGCGTGTTTGGGTGATGCGTTGATAAGCCCAAGTGAACACCGGCCACAGCAAAATCACAAAGGTGCCGATGGCCAGCCACATGGCGATGGGGCGGGTGAAGAAGACCCAGGGGTCGCCGTCGGACTTGATCATGGAGGTGATGAAGTTCTCCTCCATCATGGTGCCCAACACCACCCCCAAGATGGCGGGCGCGACTGGGAAGCCGTTTTCTTCCAAGATGAAAGCCGCCAAGCCAAAAAACAAAATCAGGGTGACGCCCCACACCGAGTTGTTGATCGAGAACGAGCCCACGATGCAAAAAATCAAGATGATGGGCATCAAGATATTGCGTTTCACGCGCAAAATTTTGGTGGCCACTTTGACCGTCAGCCAACCCAAGGGCACCATGATGATGTTGGCCAAGATGAAGACCAAAAAGATGGCGTAAATGTTCTCCGGGTTGTTGATGAAGATCATCGGTCCGGGGTTCATGTTTTTCAAATACAAGACCCCAATGGCAATGGCGGTGATCGAATCGCCCGGGATGCCAAACACAATCGCCGGAATCCATGCGCCGGCCAAAGACGAGTTGTTGGCCGCGCCCGATTCCACAATGCCTTCCACATGGCCGGTGCCAAACTTTTCGGGCTCTTTGGAGAACTTCTTGCTCATGGCATAACTCAACCACGAGGCCATGTCGGCGCCTGAGCCCGGTTGGATGCCAATCACCGTGCCCAAAGCACTGCCGCGGGCCAAGGGCCACGGGTATTTTTTGAGCAAGCCCCACATGCCTGAAAAAATATTGCCAATTTTTTCGGTGGCGATGATGTGGGGTGGGTCCATGTTGGTGATGTAGCGCAGCAACTCGCTCACCGCAAACATGCCCACCATCATGGGGATCAACTCCACCCCGCTCATCAACTCTTTCATGCCCCATGTGAAGCGCGGCATGCCAGCGGGGTTCTCCAAGCCAATGCAAGCGATCAACAAGCCCAGCAACAAGGTGATGCAGGCTTTGAGCACACTGGCGTTGCCAATGAACACCGCACCCGCCAGGCCCAAAACCACCAGCCAAAAATACTCGAAGGAGGAGAATTTCAGCGCAATTTCGGCCAAAGCGGGCGAGAACAAAATCATCACCAAGGTGCCAAACAAACCGCCAATGGCAGAGAACACCAGACCCGCCCCCAAGGCGATTTCAGCCTGGCCCTTGAGGGTCATTTGGTAGGCCTCGTCGGTATAGGCCGCTGAAGCGGGTGTGCCGGGGATGCGCAACAAGGCACCGGGAATATCGCCCGAAAAAATCGCCATCGCCGTGGCCGTGACGATGGCGGCAATGGCCGGCACCGGCGGCATGAAAAAGGTGATGGGCACCAGCAAGGCGGTGGCCATGGTCGCGCTCAGGCCGGGGATGCAACCCACGAACAGCCCGAACATGGCCGAGCACAGAATGACCAGCAAGACATACGGGTCGAAAACCAGCCAAAAGGCTTGGAGCAACACAGCGGTGGTCATGGCGGCGATGTGGTGGCTGGGAGATTCACCACTGAAAGGGCATCAAGACGCCCCATGGCAGTGGGACGCGCAGCGCTTTGTAAAAAATGGTGTGCACCACCAAGGTCACGATGAGGGACATCGGCAGCACCCAACTCAGCCGAACCCGCAAGGCGATGAACATGGTGGACAAAACCACCGTGCTGCTGATCAAAAAACCCAAGAAGTCCGAAGCGGTGATGTAAAAGACCAAGCAACCCACGGTGATGCAAAAGTTACGCAAGTGAAAGCGGGATTTCATCCACTCGCCCCACACCAACCAAGGCATGTGCCGCTGTGTTCGCAAGCCTTTGACCATCAGCAGCACCGCACACACAGCCAGCAAGGCCGCCAACAAACCGGGGAAGGCACCGGGCCCGATGTTTTGCCCGGGGATGTCGGGGTAGTCTTTGACGGTCAACAAGATCAGCAGGGACAGGGCCAACAGCACCCCGCCACTGACCACATCGTTGAACTTCATGCGGGTTTACTTGGCCAAGCCCAATGACTTCATGACCGTGCCCATGTCCGAGTCGCCTTTGGCCATGAATTGCTCGAAGCCTTTGGCATCGGCATACACCACACCAAAACCGCGTTGCTGCATGAAGCCTTGGTAGTCGGGGCTGTCATAAATCTTCTTGAGCACCGCACCCAGCTTGGCTTGGACATCGGCGGGCAAGCCCTTGGGGCCGGCGATGCCGCGCCAAGCACCAATGGCCCAATTGCTGCCAGTGGCGGTTTTGAGGGTGGGGACATTCGGGTAGAGGCCCGAGGGCTGGTTGGCCATGATGGTCAAGGGCCTGGCTTTGCCCGCGTCGATCAATGCGCGTGACTCAGGCAAAGAGCAGGTGACAAACTCAATGCCGCCCGCGGCCAAGTCATTCATGGCGGGTGCAGCACCGTTGGACGGCACCCAAGGTGCGGCACTGAGTTCCATTTTTTGGTCTTTCAGCATGCCCGCCAAAGCCAAATGCCAAATGCCGCCTTGACCGGTGCCCGAGGCTTTGAATTTGCCCGGGTTGGCCTTGATGGCGGCCAACAAATCGTTGACGGTTTTGTAGGGTGAGTCGGCCCGCACCGTGACCGCTGCGGGGTCGATGTTCATCAAAGCCAGGGGGGTGTAGTTGGTCGGCTTGAGGTCGGTCAAACCCGCCCAGTGCATCATGGAAATTTCCACCGTGATCATGCCCAGGGTGTAGCCGTCTGCGGGGGCCGAGGCAATCGCCGAGTGGCCCACCACCCCATTGCCACCGGTGCGGTTGACCACGTTGACGGGTTGCCCCATTTCTTTTTCCATCATCGCAGCCACGATGCGTGCCGTGGCATCGGTGCCGCCACCGGCGCCCCAAGGAACAACCATGGTGATGGGGCGAGAGGGATAGGTCTGGGCCACAGCCGCTTGTCCGAAAGTCAGGCCCAGGCTCAAGGCGATCAGTGAACGTGAGAAGGTTCTGCGCAGCATGATGTCATCACTCCTGAAATTGGTAAGCGTTCATCATGTCAGCGCCATGACATTGAGGCACTGGGACATACCCTTGTCCTTGCAACTTCATCAAAAGCAAGGGTGCAATTGGCCCTTTGATGGGCGGGCTTATGCCCGGAATCTTGGCGTTTTTGACAGCTGAATCGCCCAACACCAGCCAGCCCCAATGGCCTGTAGTTGGTGTCAGTGGGTCCCAGCCGCCAAGGCCTGGGCCAGCTGGTTGTGCCGCTCAATCAGGGGCCCCATGTCCACCGTGGCCAGCTGCCCTTGGCGCACCACGACGCGACCGTTGACGATGGTGAAGTCGGCGTTGTCACTGGCGCACAAAAGCAAGGCACCCACTGGGTCGTGGACGGCGGCGCCGGCCATGCTCAGGGTGTCGGTGCGAAACATCGCGATGTCAGCGCAAAAGCCAGGGGTGATTTGCCCAATTTCATGTGCACGCCCCAGCACCTGTGCGCCCCCTCGGGTGGCCAAGCGCAGTGCATCGCGCGGGGTCATTTCGGCGGGTCCCAGGTCGCAGCCAAACACCGTGCGGCCCCGTTCTTGGAGCGGCGCATCCATCGCACGGCCCACGCGCGCGAGCAACATGGCTTGGCGCGCTTCGTTGAGCAAATGGCCGGCATCGTTGCTGGCGCTGCCGTCCACACCCAGGCCCACGGGCACGCCAGCGTTGAGCATTTTTCGCAGGGGCAAGATGCCGCTGGCCAAGCGC
>Ga0315903_10004473_pt1 | contig 18720 bp, 19 predicted proteins | sample LakEriMetagenome_7_FD_203524 | JGI IMG/M metagenome (GOLD analysis project Ga0315903, IMG submission 203524) | Freshwater fungal communities from buoy surface, Lake Erie, Ohio, United States - Buoy 2 MA119 | ecosystem: Environmental > Aquatic > Freshwater > Lake | place: USA: Lake Erie, Ohio...
GAAGCTTTGCCCCGTTTGTCTGCCAAGATCCAAGTGGCAAAGCATCATTGGCGTTGACAAACGGGGCAAAGCTTCTTGGGGAGAGTGAACAGCACAAACCTCTCGAATCGATGGCCAGGGAGGTCGCATTTGAGTTCACGCTACGGGCACGATCAACAACTTGACGCTCATGCGGTCGGGATGGGCAGAAGTTTTCTTGTTGACGCCTCAACATGGAGGTCTACGACACCATCAACTCCCTTGACACTGATGCTAATATCGACGGTGTTTTATTCGATAGGCTTTCGACAACTCCTAACGATGGATCATCTTTCCATTTTCAGCGCCAGCCCAACGCCATTCCATCGCCAATGTCGGAGCGGTTTTTCCCAAATGGCAGGCTGGCAACCGAATGAGACATTCGAGCTCTTGACATCCAGGCAAGGACGCCGTTCCGATGAACGCTGATTTTATCCGTTGATCAAGGAGTCCAGCAACCAAGCCACTGCAAGCTTCAGCACAAGCTGGCTTTCAGCTTTCTGCCAGACCAAACAAGCGAATCAAGTTTCTCCTTCTACCAAACACGAAGCATGCCCTCAACACCTGCTGCCAACGAGCCCTGCCAGCTAACGGTCGTGGTCCTGACCTTTGATGAAGAAGTCAACATCAAACGGTGTCTTGATAGTGTTGCCGATTGGAATGTTGATATTTTTGTGCTCGACTCCTACAGCAACGATCGAACAGTCGAGATTGCGAGGAGATACACAACCAATATTTTCCAACACAAGTACGAGGGCCATGCCCAGCAATGGGACTATGCACTGAAAAATCTTCCCTTCAGGACGAAATGGGCCCTGGCGATGGATGCCGATTTCTCAATCACACCCGAACTCAAACGTGCGATTGATCGCAAATTGAGCGGCCCTGTCGATGTCAATGGTTTTTATGTTCGCCACCGCCAAGTTTTTCGCGGCAAATTTATTCGACACGGCACAATTTATCCACGATATTGGCTGCGACTATTTAGATTAGACTCGGTCATGGTTGATCCCCATGATCTTGTGGATCTTCACTTCTACGTGAGGGGAGCCTCAGGTCAGATCGAGTATGACCTCATCGAGGACAATGCCAAGGAACGCGATCTCTCCTTTTGGATCACCAAGCAGTGCAAATTTGCCAAGAAACAGGCCCTGGAAGAGATCATTCGCCGCCAGCATTCCATCCCTTTCCCAGAGAAACCTACCTTATTTGGAACGCCCGATCAGCGAACCCTCTGGCTCAAGAAATACTGGTATCGCCTGCCTTTGTATGTTCGCCCATTCTTATTCTTTGGCTACCGATACTTTTTGCGCCTCGGCTTCCTCGACGGAAAACAAGGATTCCTCTATCATCTAACCCAGGCTTTCTTGTACCGGTTGCTGGTCGATGTTGAGATCGAAAACTTGTTGGCAGCCACTCGGGGTAAAACGATCGAATACAACCAGTCACCCCTGCTCAAGTCCTGAGGATCGATAGCAGTGTCCAGCTGGCCCAACGGAACGTGAGCCACCCTGGTTGACGACCCGGCCGTTGTCCGCAGGGGCCATGCTGGTGACAGGTCCAAGCAACGTCACGGGCTGAGTTCCACGCGGCTGCTCGTTGCTTCACAAAAAAAGCCCCCAAATACCTTGGGGGCTTGCCAACTCGGCTGGGTCGCGAGACCCAGCAAGCTCACTTGCTTTCCGTGAATTCGGCGTCGATCACATCCTCGCCGCTGCCGGCACTGGCACCGCTGGCACCATTGCCGGAGCCGCCATTGCCGCCGGGCGCACCGCCGGCCTGGGCACCAGCTTGCTGGTACACGGAGGCGCCCAGCTCATAGAGGTCCTTCTGGAGCTCCTCAAAGCGCGACTTCATGGTGTCGAAGTCATCGCTCTCGATCGCCTCCAGGAGAGACTTACGCTTCTCCTCCACCTTGGCCTTGGCCTCGGCGCTCACCTTGTCACCCAGTTCGCCGAGCTGCTTCTCGGCCTGGTAGGCGAGGGTCTCGGCCTGGTTCTTGAGGTCGATCCGCTCGCGCTTGGCCTTGTCGGCGGCGGCGTTGGCCTCGGCATCCTTCACCATCCGATCCACCTCATTGTCGCTGAGGGTGGAGGCGCCGGTGATCGAGATGCTCTGCTCCTTGCCGCTGCCTTTGTCCTTGGCGGTCACGCTGAGGATGCCGTTGGCATCGATGTCGAAGGTGACCTCGATTTGGGGCACGCCACGGGGGGCCGGAGGGATGCCATCGAGGCGGAAGGTGCCGAGCGACTTGTTGTCGCTGGCCATCTCGCGCTCGCCCTGCAGCACGTGGATCTCCACGTTGGTTTGGCCATCCACCGCGGTGGAGTAGGTCTCCGACTTTTTGGTGGGGATGGTGGTGTTGCGCGTGATCATCTTGGTCATCACGCCGCCCAGGGTCTCCACCCCGAGGGAGAGGGGGGTGACATCAAGCAGCAGGATGTCTTTCACCTCACCGGCGAGCACACCGCCTTGGATCGCGGCGCCCACGGCCACCACCTCATCCGGGTTGACGGTCTGGTTGGGGTCTTTGCCGGTGATGCGCTTGACAAGCTCCAGCACCGCGGGGATGCGGGTGGAGCCACCGACCATCACCACCTCATCCAACTCGCTGGTGGAGAGCTTGGCGTCCTTGAGGGCCTGCTCCACCGGCACGCGGCAACGGTCGATGAGCTTGCTGGCCAACTCCTCGAACTTGGCGCGGGTGAGGGTGAGATCGAGGTGCTTGGGGCCCTCGGGCGTTGCCGTGATGAACGGCAGGTTGATTTCACTCTGGGTGGCGCTGGAGAGCTCGATCTTGGCCTTTTCAGCCGCCTCGGTGAGGCGCTGTAGGGCCTGCTTGTCGCTGAGCAGATCAATGCCCTCGTTGGCCTTGAATGAACCGGCGAGCCAGTCGACGATCACCTTGTCGAAGTTGTCACCGCCCAGGTGGGTGTCGCCGTTGGTGGAGAGCACTTCGAAGACGCCATCGCCCACCTCCAACACCGACACGTCGAAGGTGCCGCCACCGAGGTCAAAAACCAAGATGCGCTCATTGCTCTTCTTATCGAGGCCGTAGGCCAACGCCGCGGCCGTAGGCTCATTGATGATGCGCAAAACCTCCAGGCCAGCGATGCGGCCGGCATCCTTGGTGGCCTGGCGCTGGGAATCGTTGAAGTAGGCCGGCACGGTGATCACGGCCTGCGTCACGCTCTCGCCAAGGTATTTGCCGGCATCATCGGCAAGCTTGCGCAGCACCTCGGCGGAGATCTCCTCGGGGGCGAACTGCTTGCCCAGCACCGGGCAGCGCAGCTTGAGGCTGGAGCCGGATTGCTCAACGCCGTAGCTGACTTCCTTCGATTCTTCATTCACTTCATCGACACGCCGGCCAATAAAGCGTTTGACGGAATAGAAGGTGTTTTCTGGATTCATGACCGCCTGTCGCTTGGCGATCTGGCCGACCAGCTTGTCTTGGTTCTTGGTGTAAGCCGCGACCGAAGGAGTCGTGCGGAACCCTTCAGCGTTGGCAATCACCGTGGGCTTGCCGCCTTCCATCACGGCGACGCAGCTGTTGGTCGTGCCGAGGTCAATACCGACGACCTTTCCCATGGGTTCTCAGCTCCTTTTGAGGTTGAAAATCAACTGGAGGCATCCTCCGCAGAGCAGGCCGTTCCGGGCGAGGGGTGGTTCCCGAACTCGGGCCGCCCCCACAGGAGCGGTCCAGCAGCGGGGTCGTGCTCGCAACCCCTGGCGCCCTGCCGCGGCGCCGCGATCCCCGCGGGCCGCAGGCCAGCCCAACGGCGAACCCGCACCAACCGACACGGCCGAGCCAGCGCCCGGGGGAGCGCGCTGAACCCCGCCAGGCCACGGTTGGAGCCCGGCGGACCCCGGGCCGCGACCTACGGTCATGGGCCAGCTTCACCCGGATGGCTGAGCCCACCCCCCTCCAGCTGCCCCAGCAGCTGCAAGCCATCAGCGGCGCCACCGCCCTGGCAGGGGTGTTGGGCCAACCGGTGCGGCACTCGCTCTCGCCGGCGATGCACAACGCCGCCCTGCGGGCGCTGGGGCTGGACTGGGTCTACCTGGCTCTGCCGGTGACCAGCGAGGGTCTGGGGACCGTGGTGCGCGCCCTGGAGCTGCTCGACTGCCGCGGCCTGAACATCACCCTGCCCCACAAACAAGCCGTCTGCGGCCTGGTGGCGGAACTCAGCCCCCTGGCCCAACGGCTGGGGGCCGTGAACACCCTGGTGCGCCGTCCACAAGGGGGCTGGTTGGGCACCAACACCGATGTGGCCGGGTTCCTGGCGCCCCTGCAGGCTCAGGGGGAGAGCTGGAGCGGTCGGCGCGCCCTGGTGCTCGGCAGCGGTGGCAGCGCCAGAGCCGTGTTGGCGGGGCTGCTGGAGCTGGGGCTGGGGCAGGTCACCCTGGCGGGCCGGCGTCCTGAACCCTTGGCCGCGCTGCTGGCCGCCGGCCTGAGCTGGCAGGGCTGGGCTGGCGCGGCCGCGGTCGCAACCCGGTTGGAGGCCGTGGCCTGGCCGGACCCCGGGGCGGCGGCCGCTGCCAGCGCGGACCCCCTGAAGGCAGCCTTGAACGGCTGTGATCTGCTGGTGAACACCACTCCCGTGGGGATGGCGTCCGGCGAGGACCCGGCAGCGGCGCAACGCAGCCCGCTGGGCCAGGACCAACTGGATCGGCTGGCCGCCAACGCCACCGTCTACGACCTGATCTACACGCCGCGGCCCACGGCGCTGCTGGCTCAGGCGAACCTCCGGGGCTGCCGCTGCCTGGACGGGCTGGAAATGCTGGTGCAGCAAGGGGCGGCCGCCCTACGGCTGTGGAGCGGTCACGAGGATGTGCCAGTGGCGGCGATGCGCCAGGCGGCCCTGGCCCGGTTGAGCGGGCCCACTTGACCATGCCCAGTCCTGGCCCGGTTGAGCGGGCCCACTTGAGCGGCCCCTGAAGCCCCCGGCCGATGAGCATGCGCCGCGGCCCCAAGGGTTGGCGGCGGCGCTCCCGGGGAGGGGCTGTTTAGCCTTGGCGCCTTCCGAGTTGCGCGCCGATGCTCACCCCTCCGCTGTGGCAGCGGCTGTTGGCGGTCCTGGGTTACCTGCTGCCCTGGGCCTCAGCCTTGCCCTTCGGCCAGAGCCTGTTCCACCTGTTCCCGATCCTGAACTGGGCTGTCCTGCCAGCGCTGCCGGTGCTGTTCCTCGAGAAAGCGGTTCCCTTCGGCGGCTTCGTGCTCTTCCTGGTGCTGTTCCTGGCGGTGGCGCGCAATCCCAAGGTGCCTTACCTGATCCGCTTCCACGTGCTGCAAGCGATCCTGATCGACATCGTGCTGATGCTGGTGGGCTTCGCCTTTCAGATCCTCAACCTTGGTGGCGGGTTCATCGGCCGCACCCTCGGCAACACGATCCTGCTCGGCACCCTCATCCTGGTTCTCACCGGCCTGGTCCAGAGCCTGCGGGGCCAAGAGACCGACATCCCCACGGTCTCGGAGGCGGTGCGCATGCAGCTCTAGCCCCTCCGGGCCGTCGCCGCTGCCCAGGCGTGAGCGGGCCATGCGATAGGTTGAGCTTGCGTCGCCGTGGGAGCGATCTCCCCCGGCCCCAAAGCGCGACCATGACGCATTCCCCATGAGCCAGCCCTACTACGAGACCATGTACATCCTCCGTCCGGACATCCCGGAGGATGAAGTTGAAAGCCACGTCACCAAATATCGCGACCTCGTCACCGAATCCGGCGGTGAGGTGCTCGACAATCAAATGCGCGGCAAGCGTCGCCTGGCCTATCCGATCGCCAAGCACCGCGAGGGGATTTATGTGCAGCTCAACCACAACGGCGACGGCCACCAAGTGGCGCCGTTGGAACGGGCCATGCGCTTATCCGAGGATGTGATTCGCTACCTCACCGTCAAGCAGGATGGGCCCCTGCCTCCACCTCGCAATCTGCCGGTGGCCAGCAGCGAGACAGCAGCGGCCGAGGCGGCTTCCAGCTAAACCGCCATTCGGCTGTAGGTCGTGCGGGCCACGCTTCGGCAGTGCCTAGGGCAACGGGGTGGCTCAAGGGCCTTACACTCCGCTTCTCTCCCATAGGACGAGAACCGGATGGCGCAACCAGCGGCAGAGAACTGGGAGCGCTGCAGCGCAACGGGGACGGACCACACGCCCCCCCCCATCGAGTCCTGGCCTCCTCCACCGCCGCTGGACCCCACCCGGGCTACCCCCCCCCAGCTGAGGCTGGTGTCACCCGACGAGGAACTTGCCGAGCCAGCCCAAGCTGCGGCGGCATCGCCGCCCTTGCGGTCCCTGGGGCTGACACGACCTTCCCTCACCTCAGACCTGGACAGCGAACTCCAGGCCGCCCGGGAGGAGTTGCACGCCCTGCACGAGCTGCTTGAGGAGTTGCCCGCCATCTTCGAGCGCAAGTTCCAGCAACGCCTGAAGGTGGCCCTGCACGACCAACGCCGCTTGCTTGGCGAAAATCAGGAGTTGCGCCGCAGCCTGACCGCATTGCCACCCGGCGCCTCCATGCCCGCTGCCAGCCCACCTCCTCGGCTGCTGTTGCCTCCGTCCCTGGAGCGAGCAAGCTCCCTGGGACAGACCCTGCGCCAGGTGCTGGGCCGCGGCCGTGATGACAGCTCAGCAGAGCCGGGCGAAGCCACGGCCTCCATCGGGGTTGGGCCATCAGCGCCCAACCCAAGGGCAGAAACTGACGCCTGAGCCCCCGGGCCGTGGGGCGAATGCTTCACTCAACTGGATGCATTCGGCCCTGGGGGCCCAGGGCTGTTTCGTTCAGCCCTGACGATGGCGGGCGGCCCAGAGGCGAGACGGCAGACCCCACACATAGATGAACCCCTCAGCGGCTCGGTGATCGAAGCGATCCTCCGCTCCGTAGGTGGCCATATCCGGGATATAGAGGCTGTCGGCTTCACTGCGGCGGCCGATCACGATGGCGTTGCCCTTGTGCAGCTTGACCCTCACGCTGCCATTCACGCTGCCCTGGGTGGCCTCAAGGAAGCCATCCAGCGCCTGCTTAAGCGGACCAAACCAGAGGCCTTGATACACCAAATCGGCCCAGCTGGCCTCCACCTGACGCTTGTACCGCAGCACATCCGACGCCAGGGTGAGGCTCTCCAATTCTTGGTGGGCTCGGATCAGCAGCAGCAACCCCGGAGTTTCGTAGATCTCCCGGCTCTTGATGCCCACGACGCGGTTCTCGACCATGTCGAGTCGGCCGAAGCCATGGCTTCCGGCCAGGGCATTGGCGCGGCGGATCAAGCTCACCGGATCCAGTCTTTCGCCATCGATGCTCACCGGATTGCCGCGTTCGAAGCCGATCTCCACGATCTGAGGCTGCTCTGGGGCCTGCTCTAGGGCGCAGGTCATGGCATAGATCTCTTCGGGAGGCGCCACATCTGGATCTTCGAGTTCGCCGGCCTCAATGCTGCGACCCAGCAGGTTGAGATCAATCGAATAGGGCGAGCGCTTGCTCACCGGCGCGGGGATGCCAAAGCGTTCGCCGTAGGCGATCGTCTCCTCACGGCTCATGCCCCACTCGCGGGCGGGTGCCAGCACCTTGAGATCGGGGGCAAGGGCGCCGATGGCCACGTCAAAGCGCACCTGGTCGTTCCCCTTGCCGGTGCAGCCGTGGGCCACCGCGTCAGCTCCGACCTCGCGGGCGATCTCCACGAGCCGCCGAGCGATCAGGGGGCGAGCCAAGGCGGTGGAGAGCGGGTAGCGGCCTTCGTAAAGGGCGTTGGCGCGGATCGCTGGGAAGGCGAACTCGGCGATGAACGGGCTGAGCAGGTCGTCGACGAGGGACTGGCTGGCGCCAGCGGCCAGGGCTTTCTGGCGGATGGGTTCCAACTCATCACCCTGACCCAGGTCAGCGGCGAACGTGATCACCTCCCGCACGCCCCATTCCCGCAGCAGATAGGGGATGCAGACGCTGGTGTCGACCCCTCCGGAATAGGCCAGCACCACCTTGTTCGCGCGGCCCATCAGACCGACTCCTACGCATTGCCTCTCGATTCTCCCCCGCCGCCGTCTGCCCCCCGGACACTGGGGGGGGCCACGCTGGTCGGCACCAAGCGCCAGCGCCACAGAAGCCAGGCCAGCACGGCCAGGGGCGGCGCCAGCAACAACGCCAGAATCAGCTCGCCACGGATGGGCAAGGGATCCGGCCAGCGCTGTCCCGCAGCCGCCAGCGCCGCGCTCATCCCCAAGGCCAGGGCCCAGAGGCCGAGCAGCTGGGGGATCTTGGCCGCCCGGGAGCTGGATGCGGGATCTGGAGGAACGGGCATGGCCGGTGCGAAGACGGAAGGGCGGAGAGGGATGGGGTGTCGTGCGGCGTGGGGCGACGAACCGGGACCCGATGGGCAGGGGCTCACGACCGGCACGAAACCAGTTGGCTAAGCTTTAAGATTGGATGTTCTCAAACCTGAGCTCCGAAACTGAGTTCCCAAGCTGATCCGTCATCTTGGAGCCTCCGGCCAAGGGCGGAGCAACCGCAGAACCAGGGCTCAGGTCTACGGGTCGCAGCGGCCGAGCCGCCTGCCACCGATCAGCCGCCGAACCACCCATCAGCACGATCCATCAGCCGGAAGGTATGAGCATTCTCGACACGATCAACCCCTCGCTCACCCGCTACCGCCGCGATGAGCCAGCACCCGTGCTGCCGCTGCGGGAGGAACCCGACCTGCTCAGCTTGCTGGAGGCCAGCGGCCGTCTCGTGGCGGATGAAGAGGCTGCCAGCACCGAGGTGAGCACCGTGGAGGAGGAGGAGCTCTCGGCCCTGATGGGTGAGAAGGAGGAATACACCCAGGCCGAGGAGCAGCCGGAGGAAGACTGGGAAGACTGAGATCTTCCTGCCGCACCAGGGACTGCCCCAACCTCGCACTCTGCGACATTCTTTGACGAAGGGACCTCTGAACAACTTCCTTGGCACAGCCGCGGCTTGCCAGAGCCGCCAGCCGAGTTCCTTGATCGCTGGGTGGGGATTTCGGCTTGTTCAGAGCTTTCTTATCGCCAAGTCGTGACCATGGGGAAACACCAGTCCTGATCACAGCCCCCCCTGCTTGAAAGCTCGAGCCCGGAGTCATCCCCGCAATCATGCGGGCAGCCATGCCCTCCACGTTGGGGCCAGGTTCAGATCCCTGGCTCTCACCACACTGCCAACGTTGGCAGCGGGTGGCGATGAACAAGGCCCATGACGAGCCGCAGACCTGCCACAGACACGACCGGTCGTGAGTCCCGAGTCAGCAGCCACGCCGCGGCCCCATCGGGCCGTGATGTCTTGCAGTTCCTGGAGCAGGTCTGGATAGCCATCGCCATGGCGGGGTGATGCTGTCGCCGCCGCCGGATTACTGGGGCTGCAGGCAAGGCAAAATGGATTTTTGTGGGCTCAGCGATGCACGATTACGCTTGTATTCGTGCGACGGCGCCTCCCGACCTCTAAATTGTGAGCAACGCTATTAGCGCAACCCGGCCCCGGCTGCCAATCCCAACAAGCCCGTCACCACCGTGGTCAAGACAGCCACACCCGAAGGCTTGTTTTCCTTGTCGGGAGCAGCCATTGAGTAAGCGCCCATGGTCGCGGCGACCATCGACACAACCAGGACACATGAAAAAACCGCGAGTCTTATTACGTTGTCAGTCCTTTTAGAATCGGAAAAAACTCCCCAGAGAACTTTCCATAAAGTATCGGGGGGTTCCGACACGGAACCCCTGGGCAAGGCCTCTCCAGGACTGGATTCCGGAATTCCGGCTTCCCTGGCAGCGGCTTCAAGGTCGGCCAAATTGGGGGATTTACTCATTGCTGCGGAAAATAAACCTCAACAATGGAAAGATAAACACACCATATACGAGTTTCCTTGTCAAGCAGAAACAGGTTGACGCTCTGGCATCTTAAAATCTCTAAGAGAGTAGACAGCTCAGAATGATAGGAATTCTCAGGGGCAAGGGCTTCTCGCAATTCGCTTAACGAAGGCGATTCAACGCCCCAGTACAAATAATCGGAGCTAGGGGGGACGCAAGGCATGGCCTGGAAAAAACCCCGGAACTCCAGCCTAGAGTCAGCACAATGGCCTCAAACGTGGAAGACTTCCTCTGTGTGGATTTGACCATCTTTTAACGAAATAACGCCGAGAAGCTTGCCTTTGCTGGCCTCGATACGAGCACGCGCATAAAGCGCAATACCTTTCCTGATGATATCGGCCCTAGTGAGGTTTTCTTTTTTGGCAAGCTCATCAAGAACGTCCATAAACTCTTGAGTTGCTCTCAGCTCTATTCGTTTTAATTTTTCTGGAGTCGACTCACTTTTTTCTGGAGCCAACCCAATTTGTCCCGAAGGGGAGGGAACAGGCGCGTTTTGTCTCAATTGAGTGAGCAGCGTTTCTTTCGATTCGAAGCTGGTTTTACCAGGGACATCATTGGCTACGTGGGGACGAACGATTTGGGGGTTTCGCTCCGTAGCTTGCGTCGCAAAAGTCACTTGATTTTTCTTAATTGAGGGATGGAAGGTCGGGCAGAGAAGGAACGGGGCAGGGCCGCACAACGAAACCGCACAGGCCAGAAAAGCCTCACGGAATGGATTCGTCAACCAGCCGGCAACCAATCGGTAGCACTACGATACCGATACGGACGGCGTACGGACGCGTGCGGTGGGGAAGGTTTGCTAATCCTGACACAATCTGAAAGGGTGCCGTAGCACTGGCGGGTGGTGGGGCGCCTGATCAAGGAGCCGGGCGGCGCGGAACAAGCGGATCAGCGCCAGCCAGGCAGGGCGGGATCGGGTCAGCGGGCTGGTGTAACAAAGCGGGGGCGCTTGTCACACGAGCCCTAAAGGGGTTTCTGTTTTGGGGTTCGCAGATTTGCTGCCGTCTGTCAAGAAGGTGGGCTGGTTCAGGAGCGAAAGGCTCCTGGCGCCCGCCAGCCTTCGCCATTTACTGTCGGGCCGATTCCGTTGCGCCGCCGCCGATCACCGATGCTATTTCGTGATGGTCGCGGCCCGGCTGCGCTGCTGGCGCTGATCTGCCTCGCGGCCTGCCTGGTCTGCGATGCCTTGGGCGGCAGCTTGGCACTGACGCCGCCACTGCTGGCGGCGGGTCTGGCGTCAGCGGGCGTTGCCGCCTGGGGCGTGCCGCGCCTGCGCCAGCTGCGCATGGGGCAGGTGATCCGCGATGACGGACCCCAAGCCCACCTGAGCAAGGCCGGCACCCCCACCATGGGTGGCCTGCTGGTGGTGCCGGTGGGGGTGCTGGTGGGGGGGCTAACCAGCCCTGCGGATTCGCGGTTGCTGGCCGTGGCCATGGTCACCCTGGCGACCATGGCCATCGGCGCCATGGATGACTGGCGCAGCCTGACGCGGGGCACCAACACCGGCCTGACCCCCCGCGGCAAGCTGCTGCTGCAGGCCCTGGCCGCAGCCCTGTTCCTGGCCTGGGCGGCCTGGGGCCACTGGCTCGGCAACGGCGCCCCCGGCGACATCGGCCTGCCGTTGGGTTGGGTGCTGCCCCTGGGGCTGCTGATCTGGCCCCTCGGGCTGTTTGTGTTTCTGGCCGAGAGCAACGCCACCAACCTCACCGATGGCCTCGATGGCCTGGCGGCTGGTTGCGGCGCCATCGTGTTCACCGGCATGGCCTTGCAATTGATGCTGCGCGGTCACGGTGGCGACCCGGCCATGGCCGCCTTTTGCGCCGCCATGGCGGGCTGCTGGCTGGGCTTCCTCAGCCAGAACCGCCACCCGGCACGGGTGTTCATGGGCGACACCGGCTCTTTGGCCATGGGGGCGGCCCTGGCGGCGGTGGCTCTGCTCAGCAACAGCCTCTGGCCGCTGCTGTTGATGGGCGGTGTGTTTCTGGCCGAATCGGTCTCGGTGATCCTGCAGGTCGGGGTCTACAAGGCCACCAAGGGGCCGGATGGCAAGGGTCGGCGCCTGTTTCGCATGGCGCCCCTGCACCACCATTTCGAACTGGGAGGCCTGAGCGAGCAGGCTGTGGTGCTGCGCTTCTGGGGCGCCAGCCTGCTGCTGGTGGCTCTGGGCCTGGTGCTGCGGCCCTGAGCCGGGCGGCGTCAGAATGCTGAGGCTGGTCTCGGGAGTGATGGCATGGCCTACTTCACCTGGCGGGAGGCGGGCCTCACCGCCGATTGCGCCAGCCTGGACGCCATGGCGTCCCGCTTTGAGGAGGCCGCGGCGCTGATGCGGCGCCTGGCGGCGGAAGGATTCCGGCTGGAGCAGGGCCGCGAGGGATCCCGCATCACCCATCCGGATCCGGCGGTGTTCGAGGCCTACGGCTTCATCAGTGAGGAGCCGCCGCAGCGCCAGCTCACCGTGTTCAACAGCTGAGGGCAGCCAACAGCGGCCTCAGCGGCGCAGGAAGCCGATCACCCACACCAGCACGAACGCCAGCGAGGAGATGCCGAGGTAGATCAATGTCCACTGCTGCAGAGTGGCGATGTCCACCCCGAAGATCAACAGGCCTTCGCCCGCGTCACCGGCGGTCTGAAAGGCGAGGGGCACGTGCAGCAAACCCGGCAGGGGGGTGACCACCGTCAGGGGGGCGGAGGGATCGAGGCACCCTAGGAGCTGGGGCCCTTGACCATCCGCGGCAGCGAACGGCTGTGGGGGCGCGACCTCCGCCAACCCCTGGGGGACGGGACCTGCGACGCGGTCGCGAGCCAGAGGTTGACCGCGGATCCAGAGGAGAGGGCGGCGGCCGGCCGTTCGGCCAGCCCAACTCCCGGCGAACAGCGACCGTCGCGGCGCACCCGCCCACCCCGCCGGTCCAGGATCGAACCACTCCCGGCCCGATGCCCATGTCATCCGCTGCCCGCCCCTTTCCGCGCACCCTGCTGCTGCTCGGCAGCGGCGAACTGGGCAAGGAGGTGGCGATCGCAGCCCAGCGGCTGGGCTGCGAGGTGGTGGCGATTGATCGCTACTGGGGGGCTCCGGCCATGCAGGTGGCGGATGCCTGCGAGGCGATCGCGATGACCGATCCCGAGGCCCTCAAAGAGGTGGTGCTCCGCTACCGACCCGACGTGGTGATTCCAGAGATTGAGGCCTTGGCCGTCGATGCCCTGGTGGAGCTGGAGGCTGAGGGCATCACGGTGATTCCCACAGCCCGGGCCACGGCGGTGACGATGAACCGCGACCGCATCCGCGACCTGGCAGCTGGCCGCCTGGGCCTGCGCACCGCCCGCTTCGCCTATGCCGCCAGCGCGGCGGAGCTGGAGCAGGCAGCCGAACCGCTCGGCTGGCCCGTGGTGGTCAAGCCGGTGATGAGCTCCTCGGGCAAGGGGCAGAGCGTGGTTCACGACCGCGACGGCCTGGCGGCGGCCTGGCTGGCGGCCCAGGCCGGGGCCCGGGGCAGCGGCGCCCGGGTGATCGTGGAGGAGTTCCTGCGCTTTGAGCTGGAAATCACCCTGCTGACGGTGCGGCAATGGCAGGGTCCCACCCTGTTCTGCCCCCCGATCGGCCACATCCAGGAGCGAGGCGATTATCAGTGCAGCTGGCAGCCGGCGGCCCTCGGAGCGGCCCAGCTGGAGGCCGCTCAGGCCATGGCCCGGACCGTCACCGACGATCTGGGTGGCGCCGGGCTGTTCGGGGTGGAGTTCTTCCTCTGCCGCCGCGAGCCGAATGGCGATCCCAACGATCTGGAAGTGGTGTTCTCCGAGCTCTCGCCACGCCCGCACGACACGGGGCTGGTGACCCTGCTGGGTCAGAACCTCAGCGAATTCGAACTGCATCTGCGGGCGGTGCTTGGCCTACCAATCCCGCCGGTGCAATCCCTAGGGCCGGCAGCCAGCCGGGTGATCCTGGCCGGCGAGGCGGCGGAGCGAGTGCGCTACACCGGCGTGCCCGAGGCCTTGGCGGTGCCGGAAAGTCAGCTGCTGCTGTTCGGCAAGCTCAAGGGGCGGCCGGGACGGCGGATGGGGGTCGCCCTGGCCCGGGGCGAGGACATCGCCACCGCCCGGGCCAGGGCCGATGCCGCAGCTCACTGTGTGCGGGTGGAAACCAGCCCTTGAACCGGCGAGGGGCCTGGTGCGCCGGGGTTAGCCACCTTATGGTGCGCGCCAGCACCGTCCGCCATGAGCCAGGCCCAGACCCAACCGCCGCTCCGACGGCGTCCGCGGGGACGCAACAAACGCCGCGAGCAACCCTCCCTGGCGGCGGTTCCTGAACTGCTCGATCGACGCCGGCCGGCCGTGCCACCGCCGCGCCGCCAAGGTCGGGCAGCCTGGATACCCTTCGCACTAGGCACCGCCGCTGGCTATGCCGCGGCCTTCAGCCCCCTGCCCATGCTGGTTCAGCAGACCCAACGCCAGCTGGCACCGATGGTGGCGGGCCTGCTGCATGCCCAGAACCATTTGGGGGTGTCTCTGCCGCTGTTCCAGCTTGGCGAGCGGCCAATCCTGGTGCTGGGCAGCGATGTGGTGAGCGGCAGCACCGATGTGATGTTCACCGTGCAGATCAAGGACGGACGCACCCAGGTGCTGCAGGTGCCGAGGGACACATTCGTGGAATCAACACGGCTCGGCGTGGTGAAAGCCAACGCTCTTTACGGCATGGGCGGCGTGGAGGTGGCCAAGAGTGAGGTGAGCAAGCTGTTGAACCGACCGGTGGATCGCTACCTGAAGCTGAACCTCGATGCGGTCACCCGGGTGGCCGATGCCCTCGGCGGCGTGGAGGTGGATGTGCCCAATCGCATGGTCTACTCGGACAACGCCCAGGGGCTTTACATCGACCTCTACCCCGGCCCACAGCTGCTGCGGGGCAAGGATCTGGAGGGCTACCTGCGCTTCCGCCACGACGCCATGGGTGATCTGGGCCGCATGGAACGGCAGCGCAAGGTGCTTGCCCAGGTGTTCGCCAAGTTGGCGCAACCGAGCACGCTGGCCCAACTGCCGGCCCTGCTCAAGATCGCCGGCCAGGACGTCCACACCGATCTGTCACCGCTGGAGATGACCCAGCTGGTGACATCGATGGCGACAACCAAGCTCAGCACCAGCCGCCTACCTGGGCGCCCGTTCTGGAAGGACGACCTGAGCTACTGGATGCCGGATTCGAACCTGGGCTACCAGCATGTGGCCGACTCTCCGCCGTCCCCCTGAGGGGAGCAGAGGCTGGGGGGTCGGCCGATCCAACCGCGGGACCCATGCCCCGCTCGGAGCCATCCAGATGCCAGCGGGAGCGGAGGATTTGGACGCGAGCCGTTGGTCAAGGCTGGCCAGCGTGACTAAGGTAAAGCGTTGAAGCGGGGCGTGCGGAAAGGTGTTCATGCAACACTCGTGCACCGAACAAAGACCTGCTCAAGCCATCAAAACTGCCAGCCCTGCCAGCGGCCCACAGCACCCGCCGACCGGGGTGGGTCCCACCACGGCGTTGGCTGGGCAGCCACAGGGTCCAAGCCAAGATTTGAGCGCAAAAAGCGCTGCCAAAGCCACGGAGCAAGCCGCTGAGCAGCACGATCGACGCGGTTTCGAGACCTGCCAGGAGGGAATCGTGCTGGTGGATGGCTTGCGTCAGCGCGTGCTCGACTGCAACGCGGCCATGGGGCAGCTCTGCGGCGTTGAGCACCATCAGATCGTGGGGCAACCCTTGCGGCGGCTGGGGTTGCCGCGGGAGGTGATGCGTTGGCTGATGGGGCTGGTGGCGCCCGTTCCCCTAGCCCCCGGCTCAGGATCGCTGCGCCGCCTACGCCTGCGTCATCACGACGGCCACTGGCTGGAGGGTACTGGCAGCGCCCATGCCTTCGTCGCGGACGACAAGCCAGTTCTACAGTTCAGCTTCAGAGCTGACTGCCCCGCCGAAGTGGTGGGTCAGGCCAGCGTCGAGGAACGGGTTGAGGAACGGGTCAAGGCCATCCTCGATGGCGCGGTCGCCAGCCTCACGGCCCTGATCCGAGCCCGGGATCCCTACACCCAGGGTCACCAAGAGCGGGTGGCGTTACTCTGCCGCGCCCTGGCTAGCAGCATGGGCATCAGCAAGGATCGGATCGAGGGGCTCGCCACGGCGGCGTTGCTGCATGACATCGGCAAGATGTCCATTGGGCAGGGGCTGCTCTGCAAACCCACAGCGCTCAAGCCGGAGGAATACGAACTGATCAAGACCCATGTGCAGACCAGCCATGAGGTGCTGCGACCGATCCCCTTCGCCTGGCCGGTGGCAACAATCGTGCACCAGCACCATGAGCGACTCGATGGCAGCGGCTATCCGCTGGGTCTGCGCGGCGACCAAATCCTGCTGGAAGCCCAGATCCTGGCTGTGGCCGACACGGTCGAATCGATGGCCACCGATCGTCCCTATCGGCGCGGAAAGGGCATCGAGGTAGCCTTGCAGCATATCGAAAGCCATCGCGCCACCCTCTATAGCGCGGAGGTGGTCGACGCCTGCCTACGCCTATTCCGCGAGCAGGGCTATTGTCTATTGCCTCTAGAAGAACAACAAGTCTAAGCAGCCCCCCGGACAATGCTGGGCAAGGGAAATGGGGAACGGCAGTGCAATGGCTGACGCCAGGAAGAACTGCCTGGATCGAGTGCTTCTGAAGCTCCCCAGCCAAGAGCAAAAGAGCTCCTCACGGGGACGGGCAACTGCATGCATAAATGTTATGGATCGCCAAGCGCGATACTGAACGATGGCGAACAGTGCCAGACTCGACCCAACAGCAGCCAGCGATTGGAGGCAAAAGTTCTGCCTTCCAGCGGGGCAGAAGCGAGTGTCCGCGGCGGGGCCAGCATTGGGCGGGTTAAGCGGTAGCCACTTGCTGGGGCGTCTGAGGCTGGAACATGAACATGGAATAAATCACATTGCGACGCATCTGAGTCATCATTTCCAGGAACATATCATAGCCCTCATTCTTATACTCGATCAGCGGATCCTTCTGACCATACCCCCGCAGGCCAACCGATTCGCGCAGGGCTTCCATCGCCTGCAAATGTTCGCGCCAGAGGGTATCGATTTGCTGGAGAATAAAGAAGCGTTCCGCCTCCTTCATCAGGCCGGACCGAATCTGCTCCACCTGATTTTCCTTGAGTTCAAATGCCGTGCGCATTTGCTCCTTGAGAAACGCCTTAAGCTCCTCCATCGTCAGACCCTGGAGCTGATCCGGGGTCAGGTCAGCCAGGAGATAAACAAATTCCTGAACCTTCTCGACCAGACGAGTAAGATCCCATTCCTCCGGCGGAAGATCTGGATTGACATAGGCTTCAACGATATCTTCCATGGTGCGCTCACCATAGCCAAGCACCTGCTGCTTGAGATCACGACCTTCCAGCACACGACGACGCTCAGCATAGACAGCTTTACGCTGATTATTCATAACTTCATCATACTCAAACACTTGCTTGCGAATGTCATAATAATAGGTTTCAACTTTCTTCTGGGCGCCTTCAAGCGAACGGGTCAACATGCCCGATTCAATTGGCATATCTTCCTCCACCCGGAAGGCATTCATCAGGCCGGCAACGCGTTCACCGCCAAAGATACGCAAGAGGTTATCTTCAAGCGACAGGAAGAAGCGGGTGCTGCCAGGATCACCCTGGCGGCCGGCCCGACCGCGCAGCTGATTATCCACCCGGCGTGATTCATGACGTTCTGTACCGACCACGTGCAGGCCACCGGTGCTGCGCACCTGGGCTTCCTCTTGTTTAACTACCACGTCGTATTCAGATTTCACCTTGGTGATGATCTGGCGTAACGTCTGCAGTTGTGGATCGTCGGTGGGGGCCTTCTCAGCGGCCTGGGCAATGCGATCCTCGAGCTCCAGCAGGGAGAGGGCGCGATCACCCCAGGCCTGCACCAGGTCCCGGGCCAGAGTTCCGAGCTCCTCGTCGGTTTCCGGAGAAAGAGAGCAGGGATAAAGGTTGTTGGCCCCCCGGCCTTCCGAGCCCTTGGCTGCGGACGCGGCGCCGAAGCCAGCGGCCCCCTCAGCCCGACGCTGCGGCTGTGGCGGACCATGACCATCCTCCGGCCGCACGAGACGTGGCATCAGCGCCGAGCGCACCTTCAGGCGTGCCATGTAATCGCTATTGCCACCCAGGATGATGTCGGTACCGCGGCCTGCCATGTTGGTGGCGATGGTCACCGCCCCCGCCCGGCCAGCCTGGGCCACGATCTCGGCCTCCCGCTCCACGTTCTCCGGCTTGGCATTGAGCAGGTTGTGGGGGATATCCAGCTCGGCCAGCAGGGCCGAAAGCAGCTCGGATTTCTCGACGCTGGTGGTGCCCACCAGCACGGGTCTGCCGGCGTGGTGAATCTCCGCCGTCTCCGCAGCAACCGCCCGCCACTTGGCCGGTTCCGTTTTATAGACCTGATCCGGCCAATCGCTGCGGCAGCGGCTGCGATTGGTGGGTACCACGGTGACTTCGAGCTTGTAGGTCTTTTCGAACTCCACCTCTTCAGTCTTGGCCGTACCGGTCATTCCGGCGAGTCGGGGGTAAAGCAGAAAGAAGTTCTGGTAAGTAATGCTGGCAAGGGTTTGGGTTTCCGGCTGGATCGGCAGGCTCTCCTTGGCCTCGATCGCCTGGTGCAAGCCATCGCTCCAGCGTCTCCCAGGCATGACCCGGCCTGTGAATTCGTCAACGATGACCGCATCTTCAGCCCGGACAATGTAATTTACATCCTTGATGAACAGCTCCTTGGCTTTCAGGGCATTGCCAATGAAATGGGCCCACGGGTTTTCGGGGTTAAACAGGTCCTGAACCTGCAGCAGCTGCTCAGCCTTAG
>Ga0315903_10004474_pt1 | contig 18719 bp, 17 predicted proteins | sample LakEriMetagenome_7_FD_203524 | JGI IMG/M metagenome (GOLD analysis project Ga0315903, IMG submission 203524) | Freshwater fungal communities from buoy surface, Lake Erie, Ohio, United States - Buoy 2 MA119 | ecosystem: Environmental > Aquatic > Freshwater > Lake | place: USA: Lake Erie, Ohio...
ATATTCCAGATTGCCAAGGTAAAGAAAGTCTATTTCAGGCAGAAATGAACCGATGTTATAATCAATTACAAATGCTAGAAAACGCTGAAAAACAAGGTGAATTTAGTTTTAATATTATGGATGAAATATTTGTTTCAACTAATTATCAAGAGGGAATGAGTGGTGCATATGCAATTATAAATCAATTATGCCGATTAAAAAATTGTGTGAATATAATTACTACACATTTTGATAAATTAGCATTGCTAGATAAATTACAAGTTGATAAACGTTTTTTTGATATTAATATTCTAGAAGATGGTTCAATTACACGTGATTATAAAATTCGAGAAGGGGTTAGTAAAAAACATATGGCATTGTGCTTATTACGTAACAGGGGATTCAGTAAGGAAATACTAGATGATGCAGAAAACTTTTATAAAACATTACAGACAGAAAGCACACAACAACGCACTGAATAAAGTTCTGAATAATTTTATAAAGTTATAAAGTTATAAAGTACCCAACAAGATTAAACGTTTTTTTTAGTTTTTTAACTTTTTTGTATTTCAACATAAAATTGATTTTTTTATGTGAAGATAAAATACTACATTCTGCTGTCTGTGAATTCTTGACATGGCGACCAACAAGGAAGTCATTGCTACCGAACGTGTGGCACGTGTCAATCAAGTGCTTCTAGACAGAGGACACGATGCAGACTGTTTACACAGCGGGGAGACACCTGACACACAAGGCTTTCGGGACTGCACTGGCCTCTGCTGTGAAACAACATGGAGAGGCAAGTGGACATACGAGGGCCTAGTTTCAGTGAGAGATGGTATTGTGACCAGGCGAAGTAGCCATCTCACAGTGCAAGAATTAGACAACTTGTGCACAACTGCAGCTGAACAATTCAACCTTCTTCCAGAGATGATATCCGGCACAATGACTTACCCCACATTCAAGAATGTCTTCGCCTCAAGCTACGGTGAAGATTATGACTTGCCATGTCAATGGGTGCTGGAAACAGTAATGCCTGTTGCATTTGATTATGCAAGGAATCATTACGGCCCAGACAAGCCTCCAGCAGCATGTAACTGTTGCTGGCAAATTGTACATGAGCTATAAATGAAAACTTTGGCTTACAACTAAGATTTTTTTTAGATAATGGAAAATAGAATTTTTAGAAAAAAACAAAAAAAATGATTTTTTGTAATTCAACTATAATATTATTTTTCTATCTCATCTGTTCTTTTGCGCCTCGTTGCATTCTTTTGCATCTGCATCTCACAAGATGGCGACACCACCAGCAAACCCGAAAACACCTGCTCGTGTGGCAGCAGTCAACCGCTACTTCGCAGACACCGGCCATAGCCAACATTGCATTTACCACGAAGGCATGAAACATGACCCAATCTTTGGTTCGGTTTCAGTACCTGACAAAGACGGCTTTGAATACTGCCCTTGTCGCTTCTGTGAACCAGTCTGGGGAACAGACTTCAGGGGTCTTCGCCCCCTTCACGCCATGAACTTGAAACATGTGCAGAATCTCTGCAGTGTTGCAGAGCAGCAAGAGCTTCTACCAGAGATGGTGTCAGGCACGATGTCCAAAGAGACCTTTGTGAAGGTCTGGACCATCAAATATGGCAAACAAAATCAACAAAGAGATCTGGATGAGTTGATGCCGGCAGTATTTGCATATGCTGCCACACACTACAAGACACAAAATCCACGGCCTGCCTGTGGTGATGCCTGTCTGATATGATGATTGGGCTTTACTTTTCAAGTAAATATTCCAACACAACTAAGATTTTTTTTGATTTTTTTTTAGGTTAGATCAAAAATAGAAAATTAGAAAATTAGAAAAATAATAAAAAGTAAACAAAAAACTGATTTATAAATATGTGTATTTTTTTATTACAATCTGTTAAAAAGCATTTGTACAAAAGAAAAAACACTTTTGAAATCTAGATTCTACAACAACAAATGGCAGATGAAGAACTACTCTCACGGGTTAATGAGTTTTTTGCAATGGATGAAAATCATCGCATGAATTGTATCAATAGAGGAAAGAGATACAATACAATTTGTCAATGTGCTTTTTGCAAAAACGTATGGGAACATCAACCAGGTATCTTCTTTTGCTCAGCAAATGCAGATAAAATTTGTAAAGAGGCAATCAAACAGAATCGATACATGGAACTCTTTCAGGGAACAATATCACTTGATGCTTTTCAAGATTTGTTGGAAAGACAAGTTAATAATGTTGAAGTTATAAAATCATTATCTACTGTATATGCTAGAACACACTTCGGTGAAAATAAGGAGATTGGAACTTGTGTATGTCTTTATCAATATCTTTATCATTAGATTAAAGACGCTACACGCATTCAATACTAATTACTGATGTTTTTTCTTATTTTTTTTTGTATTGTATTCTATTTAGTATTCAGTTTGATTGATAAAAAAATAACAAATATATAATTATAGAAATGTCTCTTCTAAAACCAGTTATAAATATTAATCCAACCTATGCTACTAATGGTCTTGATACAGGTTCCGCTGGCTGGTATCAAGTATCACCTACAACTAGCAATTTAGCACTTAGAATATCTAGTTCAAATATCGGTTTAACTGGTGAAATATCACTTAATACTTCTACAACCCCTTATAAATTTCAAGGTTATAATGGTTCTAGTTGGGTAGATTTTAATGCAACACAAGGAATACAAGGAATTCCAGGTCAAGATTTTACAAATGCTGTAAATTTCAATAATCTAGGTGCAAATACGGCTGTAGGTGTAGTAGTTTCAAATGGTGAAATCTTTTCTACTACTTATGCTAATGTTGCAGCAAATATTAGTAATGTTAATATTCGAACAATTTCAAGTGGAACACAACAAATTAATAGCAATTTAAGTATTGACACTATGCACATTACACAGAATAGTAATGTTATTACTCTCACTGGTAAGCCATTACCCTATGAATGGGATTTTAGTGCTTCAAATGGAACTGTTTCTTATCTAAAAAATGCTAGTGGTGATTCCATTAATTATGGTTGGGGTGATGTTTCAGTTTGGACAGTAAAAACAGGTATGTCTGTAAATAAAGGTTATGCAGTGCGATTAGATAAAGAAACTACAACCGGAAATGTAGTAATAACACCAATGACATATTCAACATTAACTGGTGCAACACCATACAATACATCTATGAATATGTTAGGAATAGCTTTACAAAATGCAGGATCAGGAACAGCCTGTCGAGTATGTACTAAGGGTATAACAACAGTATACTGCACTAATAATATAACACCGGATTTTACAACACAAACTAGCAATATTGGATTAGATGGTTTAGTGGGTCGTGATGGCGGTATATTTTGTAATGTTTCTACTCCGGTTAGTATATCTTATTATACTAGGGCGGGTTATTTTCTAGAATCTGGAATTAATAATGGTGGTCAAGCATTATTTTATGTAGAACCACGTGTTGAACGGGTTTAAGCTGATCATAATTTTAAGATTTTTAGCATTTTATCAAAAAAATGAAAAATATATTACTATGATTATAAATTATTTTACCACTTCCTTGTCAACTCATCTGAACCACACATCACATCACCATGCCGGAACCTGTTAGATTCTTTCGTGGTATGCGTGCCCAGGCACCTCCTGCCCAGGCACCTCCTGCCCAGGCACCTCTTGCCCAGGCACCTCTTGCCCAGGCACCTTCACCAGTTGTGGCGATGCAAGAAAAGCGTGAAGATCTTTGCAAAGATTTTTATCGCATCAATAATGCGATCTGTCAGTACCTGACCACCCAGGGTGACAACACCACAGCCGTCGCCGAACTGCATTCAAAACGTTCTCGTGTAGAGGATGCCATCAAGACCCTGACCGAGGCGATCGCAGTGATGCAATCTGACAAGTAGACGTCACCAACACCCAAAAAACATTTTTTTTATTTTTGTTTTTTAGAAGTTTTAAATTTTATTATCATCTGTTCAACATTAAACAGATTACAATGACATCACACCCCAGTATTACAGCACCCGCAGGTGGTGATGGTGATGGTGATGGTGATGGTGATGTGGTCACGTTCTTTCGTGATACTAGCATTCCTTTGAAAATTGGGGGTCAATTCTCCTAGTGCCCACATTACCATTGCGGTGCGTGCTTTGGCAGAATGCAGAGTTCTGCTTCAACAGCAACTTCAAGAGATCGAGATTGAGATCTCATCTCTGCGAGATTTTCCTGGCGATCAAGCACGGATGGAACAACTGGAACAAGAGCGTGCCAGCTTGGCCACAAGAATCAGGACTTTGTTGAATGCAATGACTGAATTATATCGTATGTAGAATTTCATCTATCTACAAAAACAATTTTTTTTATCTAAAGTGAATTGAAAAATAGTAAAAATAGATAAATTAGAAAAATAATAAAAAAATGATAGTATTATTACTTTTACATAGTATTATTACTTTCACACCAAGCAAGATTCAGAAAATGGCATCTGCATCTTGCACTTGTGCATGCGGGTCACCTGCACCTGCACCTGCACCAGCACCTGCACCAGCACCTGCACGTGGTATCACCGCAGTGCAGACCTACGAGGGGCTTGCAAATTGCGTTCGAGAGCTTTCTGGAGATCTTGCAACTTTGACCAAGAAGCTTTTCGACTGCGCGGTGGCAAATCCACAGGACAGAATAGCCATTTCCCCCCATGCGGAGAGAGTGCAACAGGTCGCCTACGAGATCAGTCTTCTCGAAGCGGCAAGGGAGATCGTCCACGAGCTGGTTGACATGGACAAGGCACCTGTGCCTGCTCCAGCACCTGCACGTGGTATCACCGCAGTGCAGACCTACGAGGGGCTTGCAAATTGCGTTCGAAAGCTTTCTCAAGTTCTTGCAACTTTGACCAAGGAGCTTTTCGCCCACACGGTGCCATTTCCACAGGACAGAATAGCCATTTCCACCCTTGCGAAGAGAGTGCAAGAGGTCAACAACAAGATCGAGCCGCTCGAAGCGGCAAGGAAGATCATCTCCCAGCTGTTTGACATGTCCAACATCTAAGACCACACCTACCACAAGTCTCTCTTGCTAACAAACCATTTTTTTTTATTATTCATTCAATTACTGGCAAGCTATGCTAGAACAACTAATATTAGAAGGACACCATGTACCATTTTCACATTGTTTCCAATAGCCAGAATAAGCGGGATAATATCCATATGGTCGCCAATTACCCCAACCACGAAGCCATGGATGACGCCATCCTCGGTGATAACCATAGCCTGGACCCCACCAGTGACGAGGATAAAATCCCTCTTTCATTTCTGTCATGTCTGTCATGTCTTTCAAATCTGGTTTTGTATCATTATAGTAGATAAATACATCATAGATAAATAAACCTACTAACATAAGTAATAAACCCCATCCCAAAGTAATTGAATTTACTAACATTTTTTATTCCAGTATCTAAAATAAAATTAGAAAAATATTTCTTTCTAAATAATAGATTAAATATATTGTATTATATTCCATCGAAAATGAATGTCCCTAATTTAGGCAAATATGCAAGCGTATGTGATTTACCATATACCACTCAAAAAATCAATTATCATCGTGGATATGGTAATATTGTAGTTCATGACGTGCGAGGTGATAATTCAGTATCCACAGCCATTACTAAATATAATCGTATTGATCCGCTACAAATGCCTTTTGGTCAACACACCCCTAAACCTGTAAATGGGTATGAAATGCCCAATTCGGAAACTAGCATCGCATGGGCTGATAAAAGGTTTTGGGAATAGATATCCTTTAACCGACTAAAGGTGTCAAAACACCTTTAGTCGTTTAAGGGATATTAAAATGTATTTTTTTATTTTTTTAATTATTATTATATAATAGTATATAATAAAATTATATTAGTAATATGGCACAAAATCCTGTTGTAACTACTGTTAAAAGACCTGAAAAAACATTATTAAAAACATCAGCTGTAGATGAATTAGACAAATTTAGCGGTATAGGTAATATAACCATCGATGGAACTGGCAAAATTAATGTGAAAACTGAAAAAACAAATTTAGATGAAATTATGCGTGTTCTAGATGAACCTTTAAAAAAATTAATCGAAAAAATAAAAGCGTTGGACTTGGGCAATTTACAAGATAAATTAAATTTTCCAAATGAAATTAATCCTGAAAATGCTTCTAAATTACAAATTACAGAACTAAATTTATATGTATTAAATTTACAACAAATTCTATCAAATATTTTTGCGAACGCAAAAATTAATGGTCAAGCTATAAATTTTGATACTTATTTAGGTGATTTTAACGCATTACGAGAAAAACTAGTAAGATTATTGAATATTCAAGCTAATAATACATTTACTATAAAAAAAGTTTCATTTGAAGAACAAGATGGTAATGGTTGGGAACAAGTTGATAATGATAGAATTAACGATGATTTTCATACGTTTTCTAATGTTAATAAGCAAAGTATAATAAACAGAAGAATAACCAATATAGAAGACAAAAAAAGTGCAGCTAAAACATATTTTCTTGAATGTGAAAAACTACAAGTTTATTATAATCGTAAACATAATGAATTAATTGAATTATATAAATATTTACGAAAATTAATTGAGATGAAACTTAATTTGATAGATCTAATATCAAGAATTTTAAAAGTTGTACTTATTCGAATTAATTCACAAGAAACTACTGAAACTGAATATATTACGAGATCAACCCCAGTATCAGTAGCTAAATTTAATATTCCTAAAAAATTAATTAAAGATTATCAAACATTTTTAGATAATCAAAAAAGTATTTTAGAAGTAGCAAAAGAAACTTTAGGTGATGCTAGTTCTGGTGCTAGTGCTAGTGCTAGTGCTAGTGCTGGTGCTGGTGCTGGTGATGGTGCTATTGAGCAAGTAGGTGGTGCTGCAGCTGCCGCCTCAGCACCAGCACAAGCAATGAAAATTGAAGTTTTACAAGATGATAATACATTTACAATAACTAATTTTTTTAAAAATGATATTACCACTGGACAAAATGTTATAATATATAACCCAAATACATCTGATGATCAAAATACTGCTGCTGGTGCTGGTGCTGGTGCTGCTGGTGCTGCTGGTGCTGCTGGTGCTTCGCAACAATTTTTTCCAGCTAAATATTTAGAGAAAGTTGAAAATGAAAATGAAAATGAAAATACTTATAAATTTCAATTAATAAACCCAGAAAAATATAAAGTTAACTTTTACAGCCTAAAAGAGAAATTCAATCAACAACAACTAGATATACAAAAATTATATATTGATTATTTGGATTATGGTGTTGAAGATGAAACAATTGCATCAATTTTAACAATGCGACAATTAATTACACAAGAACAAACTGAATTAAGCCGAAGATTTCAACATTTACTAAGTAATGATAATTTAAATAGAATGAAAGTATTAAATACAGAGAGTAAGGGTTATTTAGCAAGCAATAAAGACTTAAATAATATTAGAAGTCCTAGAGGAAGATCAACAAATAATAAAGATAAAATAGAGACAGTGTTATTCAGATGTTATGATTTGCAGGTTTTGTATTTAATCAAACATAATGAAGTTATTAATATGTTCAAACTAATATTGTATTATCTAGATATGTTTATGGCTAATATTACCTTTTTTCAAGTAATAATTAGTATTTTCAATGTTATACAGTTAGATGCTAACAAATATACTAAAAGAACAGAAAACATAAGTCATACTTATGATGAACCAATTAAGGTTAATTTACCTAAAGATTTATTACCTGGTATTGTAAAACAGATTGAACAACAAGCAAAATTAACTGGTTCTGTTTTCCATAATAAATCAGAAGAACCAAATACAATAAGAGAAAGTCATGCAGGTCAGATTGGTGGTGCAGGTCAACCAGTAAATGCACCTGCAAATCCACCTACAAATACAACTACAACCACAACTACCACAACTGCAACAGTTCCTTTACCCGCACTAGCAAGTAATGAACACATATTTAAAACCAAAATACAAGATGTACTAGGCACACCTAATGATATTGAACCTTATAGTTATTCAAATTTAGAAGAATTAGAAAATAAATTAATTGATAAACTAGCCGACCCTCATCAAGACCATACTAAATACTATAAAGCGTATTTATTAGTCAGAATTGAACGATTACAAAGATTAAAATCCATGACTGATACAGTACCAGAAGTAAAAAGAAAAGCAGAGAATATGATAAAAAGATATAAAGGAATATTGAACTCTGAAAATACAAGTGATTTAAGTTCATTAGGAGAAATTATATCTGAATATGCAGATTTAATTACATCAGAAAAAATTCAGAAGAAAATTCAACAAGTAGTAAATACTGCAAAATCTATGACTATTAAAAAAGTTAACAATAGCAACTCTTTAGAGTATAATTTTGCAAATAGCCTACGTGTATTAAGAGCTAAAATTGATAAGCAAATATGTAAAAAAGGTGATAAAAGTTGTGCTACTGAAAATTTTAATGAATCTAAGATTGTAGTGGAAAACGCTTTAAAAATCCTAGGTCTGGAAGAAGATAAAATTGAAAACATTTTATCTATGGTGAATAATGATGGAGCTAGTGCTAGTGAAGGTGCGAGTGCAAATGAAGGTAGTACTAATACATCAAAAAAATTTGTAATTAGTTATCTAGCAGAACAATTACTTCAATTACATAATTATGAAAAAGAAAGAATTAAAGCAAAAATAGAAGAATTACTCAAAGAAGAAAATATAAACTTATTAAAATCGGAAGAAGACCGAACCAATTTAAGAAATTTTCTTAATAAATATGATGAAATAAATTTACAACTACAACGGGAAGCAGAAGAAAGGGAACACCGACGTCTTGAAGAAGAACGGGAACGTGTACGACGTGAAGAAGAAGAAAGGGAACGCTTACGACTGGAACAAGAAGAACGGGAACGCTTACGACTGGAAGAAGAAGAACAGGAACGTTTGCGACGTGAAGAAGAACAAAAATCCCAAAAACTACTAGATGCAAAAGCAAAATTAGGACAATTAACTTCTGGTAATGTACTAAACCTATATAAAATATTACAAATAAATCAAAATAAACATGGATTACAAGATAAATTAAAAAAAATTGGTTTACAGGATTTTAAAATAAAAGAATTTATGGAAAACATGAATGTACACAAAACTGATGGACTTACTCTTGAAAAAGTGGAAGAACTTACTACTTATTTTCGAAATATATCAGAATCTATTAAGACAATCACTGCCCAAAATTTACAAGATCTTGATTTTTTTATTAATAGTAAAACAAAAAGTGATTTATTGCAATTACCTAATTATGAAGGATTAATAAAACCCTTGGATTTCATTTGGAGTAAAATATCCCCGGATGGTGATAAAATAAATGATGATTACCTAACCAAGTTTGATGATTTATTAACATCATTGAAAGCTATAAATGGTTTAACTGAAATTACACGGGACATACTTATAGGTTTTTTAAAAGATGCACATGAAAATAAAGAAATAGTTGATAAATTAAATGAAGTAGTTGATTCAGAAACATATAAAAAATTAAAAAAAAGAATTGAAGAATTTACGAATGAAAAGCCTGTATTAGAAGCAATTAGGAAAAATATAAATGTATTTTTTGAAATTATTGTTGGTGCAGCAATGGTTTTTATTCGTGAGAAACCCCGTATCAAGGGTAATAATGCATTAAAACTAAGTGCTAAGGACAAAGAGTACAACGAATTTACATTAGATGATTATTATGAATTAAAAAAACCAAAAGTAGATGGACAAGCTGAACAAGAAGATGGACAATCTGGTGGTTATAGATATGAGGATATATTAGATATACAAGAAGAAAATAATGAAATATTTATAAAGTTAGGTAATGCATGTACAAATGGGTTATCACAAACGGAATGGGCAGAAAAGAAAGGAACGGTATATGGTCCTTTTTCTGGTGTTTTTCCAGCAAATTATAATAATTTTGATATTTATGGTCATTTGTTTGGAAGAGAGAAATTAGTTTCTGCAGGTGCAGGGGCAGGGGCAGTGGCTGGTACAGAAGCAGGTGCAGTAATAGCTCCTAAGGGATTAAGTGATCCTAATTTTGGCAGAGAAAAGGTGCCGATGAATCAAAATCGAAACTTAATGAAAAAATTACAACAAGGGGGTAATGTTGTATTATTTGGATTTGGTTTTTCGGGTTCAGGTAAAACATATACATTACTTAATGGTCAACGTCCTGCTAATGGTCAACCACAAGACAATCAAGTATATGATCCATCTTTACTTGAACTTTTTATTAAAGAAAATAAAGAAGCAATTAAAAATGTTGAATTTGTTGAAATATATCCATTAGGTATTGAAGTTGTTGATGAAGGTTCAGGTATAGGTGCTGCTACCAAACCAGAATCCAAAACAAAACGAATAATCTGTGGAACACAAAATAAGAGTTATACTGGTAAAGATAACGTAGTGAAAGATAATAATTTTGATTTTACTGGCGAAATTACATTTGAAAATATTATGAGAAAACTAGATGCAATAGATAATGTAAGAAGGCAAAATTTACGAGTTCTAGCAACACCTAATAATCCAGACAGTAGTCGTAGCTTTTTACAAATTTCATTAAACTTGAAAAAGCCTGATGGCAATGATAGTGGTAAATTAATTTTCTTTGATATGCCTGGAACAGAAAATACAGTTCGAATTAAAGTTGATTTCTTAGGTATTGAAACATTTGAATCAATTATACCTCAAGTACAAAAATCTGTTTCATTATCTGGTGATTTTGCTAAACCAGCAACAGTAAAATCAATATACAAATTGCAATTTGAATTTTATCAAATTGTAAAAATGACTTTTGAAGAACGTACAGACAAAAAAATAGCATTAACATTACAACCAAATCATTTTACAAAACCAAAAACAAAAACAGATAGGCCAACTAAAAAAACACCTGATAATATAAGAAAACAAATAAATGAATATTATGATTCAGTAGAAAAGGAAAGGGAAAAAAATTTTGTTTATCATATTTCTATATTTAAAGATGCATTAATATCAAAAACAAATTTAGGTAATTCGTTAAATTGCACTGTACCAGAAATTGAACAAATTGCTTCTATTACTGAAGAATTAATATTATTTTTTAATAAAAGACCAGAAAAAACAATAAAAGAATTCCTACTAAATTCTGCAGAACAAGATGAACCACAAACATTATATTTTTTAACTATTGAAATAAAAAATAAAATTGTAACGAACTTTTTTAATAAATTAATATATAATAGTTCATTATTTAATTATGTATCAGAGGGAGATAAAAAGTTGCTGCAACCAGAACAACAAAAACAAATTGAAGAAAATCTAAAAATTAAAGACAAAGACACAGACAAAGACAAAGACAAAGACAAAGACAAAGACACAGACAAAGACAAAGACAAAGATTTTAGAAATCTTGAAATTATTTTTAGAATTATTAACTGTAAAAATTCCTCTAAAGAATTTGATATGACTAAAACTATAAAAACAATTAATTTTAATACTATTACTATATTGACTCCAAATAGTTTTACACAATTTAAAAACGATACAAAAAAGCCAGATTCATATGTCACTTTTAAAGATAATAAAGATCAACCTATGCTAAAATATTTAATAAAACTAATTAATATTATATTAATGAATACTAATGAATATGAAAACTTTATCAGTGCTTTAGTGTTCGTAATATTTCAATATGTAAATTTTATAGTAAAACAAGGTTCGGCTATCGTAACAACATTAGAACACCTTAAATTTTTCTTTTTATCTAATACTGATAACATACCAAAATATAATAATATTAATAGATATCAAAAAGCTAGTTTTGAATGTGATACTGAAGATTGCAAATGTTTATTAGAACAACCTAAAGAATTTTCTAAAGAAACTGTTCTAGCAACCACAACTGGACAAACTATAAAATTACAAGAACAAATAAATCAAGGCGAAATGATTAAATATGAATTATTATCAATATTACAAGGCTTAGCAAATAATGAAACAGATCTAACTAAAATAAAAACTGATACGCAAGAGGGTAGTAAAAAATATACTCTTGATTTATTCAAGACTAAAGCAGCAGAACAAAAAGAAGGTGGTAAACACAAATCACGAATATCACCATCTACTTCTAATGAAACCCATTCACAATCACCAGTTCCTAAAGACGCAGGTCAAAAACCACCAGGTAAAAACTCATTATTCGTGATGTTTGCAAATATTAAAATATTTAGAGATGATGATACCACAGATACATTACCAATTGATGATACTAAATTAGTAAATAGTCTTAAATTATTATGTCCTGCAGAACTAGATACCCTAGAATTTGCCCAAAGTATTTCTTCTACAACACAAGTTACAAAACAAGTTACAAATACAGGTGCTATTGCAGGTCTTCCAGGTTCTGGTGAAGGTCCGGTCGGTGCAGCAGCTGCCGCTACAACTGGTGGCGGTAAATATAAAATAGAAAAGTTCAAAATGAAAAATTTAATGCGAACACTACATAGACACAAAACACATAAATCTAGCACACTGAAAAAAAATAAACTAGCACGTACACATAGTAATAATCCTATAAAAACTAAATATCAACATTACAAATTAGATAATACAATTTTTAAACGTAAGTCTAAGAAGAATACTTAATCACACTAATAACACTAATAACACTAATAACACTTATTACACTAATTACAATACTTTTTAGTTTTTTTTTTATTTTTTTTTTTTATTTTTATCTTTCCAATTAAATTTTCAAATATATATTTATATTAGTATATATCCTCAAAAATAATTTTAAATGCCACCTAAGAATATACCTAAAGGGAAATCTAAAAAGGTAAGAGCTAGTTCTGAAGTTACAAGTCCAACTTTGTTAGATTTGGTAAATACTATATCTAGCAATCGTTCAAAATTATCTAAAATGGATACTAATTTACCTGCTAGATTAATGTCTATATCAATACATCCTAGTAATCAACAACATTTATACCCAAACGAACATATACATACCCATTATCACCCTCAAGACCACAACCACAACCACAACCATGATCATGAACATGAACATGAACATGAACACGACCATTATCATAAACATGAATACGATCATGATTATGAACATGATCAGGATCACAGTCACCAACATAAGTCTAGGTCATTTTCATCTAGTTTTTCCAGCAGTATGCAAATGCATAATGGAAAAGTGCATTCAATTAGTAAAAAAGTAATTAATGATTCAACTAAACCATTTATTCAAGTAAGTGAAGAACACAATGGACAAACTGAAAAATATATTATACCTAGAACTAATAGGCTTCATCTAGGAACACAATTAAAAACTTTTATGAAACAAAAAATGAATAAGAAACCAAAAATAAAATCCAAGAAAAATAAGTCAAAAAAGATAACTAAGACAAAGTAAATTAATTAAGTAAAATTGCGTAATTATTTTCTTAAATAATAATAAAAATATAATAAAAAATATAAGTATCATTTAGTTGTATTCTTATCTATCTATAAATTAGAATATCTAAAATAAAAATAATGTCTGTTAACAAAGTTGTTCTAGTTTCTTTAGCTGTTCTAGGTGTAGTAGCACTTCTCTATATTGTCTATAATCGCAACACACCTGTTGCTACTCGACAATCTAATATGGCACCTATGAATATGCCTATTGAGAATTTCGAGACTCAGGCACCTGCTGACCAGGTCAGTGTATCCTCTGGTATGGGCGAAGCAATGCCTACCCAGGCGTATAATGTTGATGCTAGTGAAAGTATTGGTATGAATTCACAACCTCAAGGTCTAGATCAATCTAACCCCATGACTCTCAATCAACTCCCATCTGAATGTTATCCTAAAGACGTTCTATCTAGTGCTGATCTTCTCCCCCGTGATGCTAACTCCCTATGGGCACAAGTTAACCCTTCTGGACAAGGTTCTCTAGCAGATCAAAACTTTCTAAGCTCAGGATTTCATCAAGGAATTTCCACAGTAGGTTCTAGTCTTCGTAATGCAAATCGCCAACTTCGTAGTGAACCTCTCAACCCCCAAGTAAAAGTTTCACCTTGGCTACAAACTACCATCGAACCTGATATTAACCGACGTCCTCTTGAAATTCAAGGTGATTTGTAAATTACACATAATAAAACCGCAAATCTTCCTTATTTATTTGTATTTTATTAAACTATGAAAATGTTTTTCTAATTCCTAATTTTTCCTAATTTTTCCTAATTGTTTTCAAACTAGTTTCAAATAAATATATATTATAGTATTATCTAATGCCTATGAAATATAAGGAATCGGCTAGTCATGGTTCTAGGGTGCGGTCTCTAGCCCGCCGTGTTTATTCGTTAAAAGCAAAAAAAGAACGTATAATTGGCACTCGTAAATTTCGTAAACAATCTAAAAAACGTATAGCCAGTAATAATATTATAAAATCCCAGGGATTAGATAAAGTATCTAGCATAGTTTTGCCACAATCAAATATTTCTCTAGATAAAACTGAACTTGATAAACTAGAACAATTTGATATCTTACCTGCTAGTAATATCTCTGTGACTGTATCCATACCAGATAAGAAAGAACTATCTGAAATAGATAAACCAATTATTAAAGTGGGTGGTATACAAGTTCCAGAAATAGATATACAGTTAGATACAAAACCTAACACCCCAGGACAAATAACTGGAACAGTTAAATTATTATCACCAAATGCACTAAAAGATGTAATTAGTACTGATGATTATAGAATTGCAATACCTAGTTATAATCGTGCAGATATGATACAAGTTAAAACATTGGCATTATTAAATCGTCATGGTATACCACCTATTAAAATAGATATATTTGTTGCCAATCGAGATCAATATGATTTATATGCTAGCAAAGTTCCTAAATTCTTATATGACCAATTAATCATCGGACATTTAGGACTTAAGAATCAGCGTAATTTCATAAATAATTATTATCCAGAAGGCGAACAAATAGTTCAAATGGATGATGATTTATCTAGAATTGTAGAATTAGTTATACAACCAAGAATAACTAATAAATCTAAATTAAAATCTAATTCTAAAAGTCAACAAAGGATAAGTACAAGAACATTAAAACCAATAACAGATTTAAATGCATTTATAAAGAAAGCATTTAATATTTGCAGGGAACGAGGAATATATTTATGGGGTGTGTATCCTTTGGCAAATTCTCGATTTATGTCCCCACGTATGACAACTGATCTACGATTTATAGTGGGTCCATTTTGGGGAATTATTAATCGCCATCGCCCAGATTTACACCTTACTATAGATGAAAAAGAAAATGCCGAACGCACTTTACAACATTATGTTATTGATCATGCCGTTTTACGATTTAATAATATTGGTATCGAAACCCGATATTATAAAAATAAAGGCGGTATGCAAAATGAAGGCAAAAATAGAAAAGAAGAATCCCTAAAATCTGTTTATTATCTGCATAAAAAATATCCAACACTCACTAAAATCTATCTAGGTAAGAAATCAGGTATACCTGAAATTAAAATGCGTGACCCACAAAAATAACGATTATATTACTTGTGAGATTCGTTAAGAATAGTTGACCATATTTCACGTTGTTTAATTAAGTCAGGTTCTAAACTATACCATTTATCACGTTCTTGAAGAATTGCCCATTTTTGATCTAATGCCCATGGTTCATGATTTTTTTCATTTAATTTTTCTGGTTGCATTTTGTTATTACAGGTATCAAATAGTTCTAGAATTTTATCCACATAAAAATCACGCACAATATATGCAGATGAAGTTGTAGCACTTTTAATTTTTTGTAATATTCTTGCTGGTTCTATATCTAGTTCTATATTTTGTTGTTTATTAGGCAAAACTTTATTTAGTGTTGCTAACATTAATACATTCCATTCAGGATCTACTACATCCAGTTTTTCGAGTGCTGTAGATAGTGTTTTATTGAATATATCGGGTTCTACAGTTAGTTCTGCGTCATCTTCTAAAATTAAAACACGTTTCCATCGTGGTGAATTTAGTTTAATCATATTAAGTGCTAGGATATGAGATTGAATACAGCCTTTATGACCATTTTTTGGAATATATATACCTGAAACTTTATGGATTTTAGATTTATCAACATCAAGTGATTCTAGTTCTTTGATAAGAAGATCTTTACGATCATTGCGATTTTCTAGATTGATATAAATAATTGCATCTAGCTGATTAATACCTTTGTTTTCATTAAAAAAATTTTCTAAAGTTCGATTTATTAGTATTACTGCTAGAATTAAAACAAATATGAAAAATATAATATATTCTAGATTATGATTTATATATCTTAATGTACTTTTTAATAAATTCATTATATAATATGTATATTACTATTTAATATTTAGAAATAATTCCAAAAAGATGCTAGAATTATATTCATATATAATAGCATATAGCAATTTGTGCATTATAATTTTGTATGAAAATTAATAAAAAAATTAGTTATCTATATCATGGTAGGGGTAGTGGTGGGGGTTGGGGTCGTTACAAACAAAAAATTAAAGATAATTTTAGTGCAATTCCTAAGCATTGGCAAACAATAAAAGATGAAACGGCAACTGAAAGAGAAAATTATAAAAAAACAGTTGCTATTACAGCTGCAGGTTTAGGTGGTACAATAGGTACTATATATAATTCAACACTTGGTGCTGTTTATAAATCACCAAGTGCTGTAGGTTTGGGTGCAAAAAGTTTATATCAATCTTATAAATTAAGTAGAGCAAGTAAAGCATTAAAAAAGGAAGCAGGTATTAATCTAGTAAGCAAAGAAAGAAAATTAGCAAGTTTTGAAAACAAGACTAAAAAAATTCAAAATCAGCTTAATGCATTATTAGTACGTGAACAAACAAAATTAAAACAATTAGAAAATAAAGGTATGAATACACAATCAAAACAGGAAAGATATAAAAAATTAAAAGAAAAATTATTAAAAAAAAAAAGAAAAAAGTATAAAAGCCACAGATAATTGGGCACAACGACAACAGGAAAAATATGGTATAGGTGGTAAAAAAGCAATTGAAGGTAAAGAATTACAAGCAATTGACGAACAAAAAGTAAAAGAATTAAAAGAATTAAAGAAGGAAAAAAGTAATACTACTAACTTGTCAAGATCTGAAATTTTTAAATTACAATTAAAAGAAAGTAAACGCAAAGTAGAAAAAAGACAAAAAAACGCAAAAAATACTAAACAAAAAGATATAAATCAAAAATTATCAGAAGTGGAAGAAAAAAGGAAACAAATGGTTGATATAGAAACAAAAGCTAAAGCAGTAAGTACATTGTTATATTCATCTATTGAAACAGCAATACAAAACGCAAAAAAAACAATAAAAGAAGATCTATCACAAGAACAATTAAAAAATATGCAAAAAGACTTATTAAAAAAACGGGATAAATTATCAAAGGAATTTAAAACCATTAGAAGAGAAGCATTACGTGAAGAGAAAGATTTTACACCTTTAGACATTTAAAACGCCGATTTTATACTGAATTTTAAACTCAAATTAAAGGTTAAACATTGAAGTTTAGTAAAAACAACATATCTACTGACTTTTACCATAGACTGTATGATAGTCTAATGTCAGTATTTGGTATCCTACGATTTTCTTATTAATTTCCTAGCATTTATATATAGGGATTATGACGAGCTAACGTTAGCCAATAAGTTTTCAAAACATCTAACATTATCAAGTCTAATAGGAATTTATATATGTTTTTACCTTCAAATACTACATAGGCTACCTATAATACAAGCTAAAAGCAAGTAGACTGCACATCGTTAGATATGCAAGGTTAAGAACCTAGTAATACTTAAAGACAAATACAAACCCCTATTTAGGAAATATAAAATTTTATAAATTACCTACCTTAAAGATAGGGAAGATATAGAAAATAACTAAAGTATATCTTACTCTCTAATATATACTTTAGCTTTAAGTTATTTTTTTTTTATTTATTATTTTTGTATTTGTATAATTTAAAATTGGCGTTTTAAATGTGCAAAGGTGTAATAATTTAACACAACTTGATAATTTACCTAACTGTCTAAAAGAATTAAATTGTTCTGGTAATCAAATTACACGATTAGATTATCTACCTAGTAATTTGAAAAAATTAAATTGTTCACATAATCAAATTACACGATTAGATAATCTACCTAGCAGTATAAAAATATTACAAACTGACAGAAACCCACTTATTCACTAATTATAATACATATTCTTCCAAGACACAGTAAATAACCGCATAATTAGAATTGTATGGTAAATGCTGTTTTTGAATGTAAAAAAGATTTTGCTATTATAAAACCGAAAAATCTTTTTTTACATAGGAATTAACAATGGTTTTTCATTGTGTAGGGATGCAATCTTTATTCCATTTATAATTTAATAAACATCATTAAAATAACTTAAAGACATTGTAATCTTACTCTGTTAAGATAGTTTTGTTGGTTTTTTATCTTCCATTTAGGTCTTCTAAAAACCTTCTTGCATATCTAACGATGTGCAGACAGTGTTAGTTTTTCTCGTTCTAAGGTATCAAACCGAAATAAAAGAAGGAGATTTATAACTA
>Ga0315903_10004476_pt1 | contig 18714 bp, 16 predicted proteins | sample LakEriMetagenome_7_FD_203524 | JGI IMG/M metagenome (GOLD analysis project Ga0315903, IMG submission 203524) | Freshwater fungal communities from buoy surface, Lake Erie, Ohio, United States - Buoy 2 MA119 | ecosystem: Environmental > Aquatic > Freshwater > Lake | place: USA: Lake Erie, Ohio...
CCCTTGAAACTTGACCAGAAAGACTTTGAGATAACTCGTCTCCAAAAAGTTTAACAACATTCTCTTCGTGTGCTTTTCTTGCTTTGGTTAGAGTGAATGCAGCATCTTTTACATCTTTTAATTCAGGGAATTGAGATAATGCCGCATTGTAATCATCGCTTAACAATCCATAGAAGTTTTCAACTTCTCCGCGAGTTGCATTAGAAAACACGCCTTTTTCGCCAGAAAGAAACTCGCCAAGCTGTTTCCTAATATCATTTATTTGTGATATTGTTGGTTTTTTATCTGTGTATAGCGTTTCAAATATTTTCTTTTGAACTGGTCTAATTGACTTAAACTTTTGATTGAAAAGATCAGATTCTTTTGGACTCAATTTTTGATTATTCTTAATTTTATTAAGAATAGTTTCTGGAACGCCAGTATCCATCAATGCAGCATCAACAGCACTTATTGTATTTTGAGGATCATATTGAGTCCTTACAACTGGCTTTGTTGATAGTTGATTAAACAGATTCTGTTCATCAGCTTGATATTTCTTTGACTCATTTAGAATTGTATCCTTGATGTCATCACTTAATGCGCTCAAGTCTTCAGTTGATCCAGCCTTTTGAGCAACTTCACGAGCCTTTGTAGATACTCTTGTCAGAAATTCATTTTGCCTTTTAGCCAATAGAGACTCCCCATAAGCAGCACCCTTTTTAACCAATGCTTGAAACTCTGGACTTCCAGACAAGAACTCTTGAGGAACTTCTTCTTTCATGAATCCAAGTTCTTTTGCTGCTTCACCAACCTTCAACCCACCAATTTCAGCCTCTCCTGCGGCAGCTTCAGCAAGAGCCTTTTTAGCCTCCTTGCTTCCTTGTAGTGCCTTCGCTGTTGTTTCAGTAATAGTAGGAGGAACGATTTGCTTTTGTGGTGCAAAAAGATTCTTTAACACATTAAGGGATTTCTCCACAATAGGAACATCAACACCCTTTAATGATTGCAATGCTGCCTTAGCTCCCGGTTCTAATGCTGAAACTGTGCCTCCAACTCCAACTCCAGTTGCAAGACCAACTCCAAGTTGCTGAAGTGGGGTAGCCCCCTCTTGTTTTGCTTTCTCCATTGCACCAACAGATGCTCCGCCAGCAACAGCTTGTTGAACTGGCTTCTCTCCTAGAAATTGAAGAACCTTGGCTGCTTTCCCCGCTTTAAGCATTTCTCCGCCTATTTTGAACGCCCCAGCACCACCGCCCATTTCAGTAGCCCCTTCTGATACTTTTTCAACAACTTTTTCAGCAGAAGACCGAGGCTCAGGAACACCAGCTACATCAAAAAGTTGAGTGGCGGCATCTTTAACTGTTGTGTAATGAGTTCCAAATGCCGTATTGATACCGCCAATAACCAAGTCAGAAAGTGCTGCTCCTGCAACGCCAGCACCAAATGCGGCTGGAACAGTTGTGGCAGCGAAAGGGCCACCAGCAAGGCCAAGGGGAGCAGTTGCCAAGCCAGCAGCAACATAAGGCCCAGCACCGCGAGTTACTGCGCCAACCATTCCGGCAGCAGTTGTTGGTTCTTCTTCTAGATTTTGCTTTTCAGGTTCAGTCTCAATTTCAGAACGCAATTCACTTTCAATATCAGAAGGCTTGCTTTCAACCTTCTTTTCTTGCTCTATTTCTGCCAACAACTCTTTTTCAATGTCAGTCATTATTTAGTTTGTTTTTAGAAGTTCTTTGAGGCGATTCCTGTCTTGTTGAAATTGTGGAGAATTTTTGTATTCCTCACTTGCATTATTCATTTTATTTATTAAGTCTTGTTTTTCTGATTTTTGATCTGCTGGAGATTCAATATCAAATGGCATTACTAACAAATCTGGATCAATACCAGTCTTTTTAGTTAATGTTCTGTATTTTTGAATTGGCCCTTTATTTGCTTTTTCAAGAGCCATGCGCGTAAGTTCTTTTGTCAAAACGCGCATTTTTTCACGATCTTCTCTAGGAAGTTTTGCTCCCTTAGTAAATTGCGAAGCAATGTATTCAGGACTATATTTATCTCTAAACGCAAGAGCAGACTGAATAAGAGCAACATCGCCCTCCCTAACAGCAACACCGGGATCAACTAATCTTTGGAAGGCATTGATTGCGGCAATGTCTGAAAATCCATTTTCTTGAGATAGTGCCTTAAAGATAGCATCTTCTGAATCTTTTGTTTCTAATGCTTTTGAGTATGTTTTATCTTGCTCAAGCCTTGTTATTTGAGACAACAAAATGGCATTTTGCTCTTTAGACATTTCTGGAGCTGCTTCAGCCTCCGCAATCTTAATATCTTCTTCCCTTTTCTTTCTATCGGCTTCAGCTTGTTCTTCTGGGGAAATTATTTCACGCTTTACAGCAAATGCTGGACCAGATGCAGTTTGAACCAATTCAGGCAATTGTGCTGCTTTCCATCCCGGATACATTTTAGCATACTCCTCATTTGCTTTTTCTTGGCTTTGGAAATATTTAATAGCTTTTGCTTGCCCAACTGGAATTTGTTTTTCTGGTTCTGGTTTTACTTCTGAAATTTTACCTAGTTCAGCACTTGTGGCAGCGATCTCCTGCTCTTGTTCTGGCGAAACAAAAGATGCGTCTACTTTACCAAGACCCAATGATGGAATTTCAGCCAATGGAGCAATTGGGGCAGCACCAGTTGATGCAGATAGATATTCTGGCAGAGCAGACAACGGAAGCCCTGTCGCTGGATCAATTTGTTTTGCAACATTAAGAGCAATAGCATTTGAATCTTCTGGAGAAATCAATCCTGTCCTATTGTCCTCTTGTGGAATCTCACTTGGCGCGCCTTTGATATTTCCATTCTCATCAAAACCTACACCTTCAGGGTAAAGCTCTCCAGTTAATATATCAGAATTATCAGTGGCAGTGGTTTCGTTGGTTGGAAGAGATTCATCCTCAAATTGAACGCTTGGAGGCAAAACTCCTTTCGCGCGCTCTTGAATAAGCCTATTTTGCTCTTGCATTTTCTTCCACTCCCACCCACGCTGTTCTTCTTTTTCAGACAAACTTTGAGCAGCTTTTATTTTTGCAATTTTTTCTTCTTGAGCGAATTTACGCTTCTCTTTCTCTTCCGCTTCTGCCTTCTCATACCTAGCAGTAATTCCACTCAATGCGCCTTGAGCTATATTAGAAACAGCACCAGCAATACCTTCAGCGACAAGCTCTGGTCGAGATGACTGAACTTGGATAGCTTGAAGTGGCTGGAACTGCAATGCAGCACCACGAGTCACATCAAGTGCTGGCAGTGGTTGAAGTCCAGATAGGTTAGCGAATTGAGGAGAGAAAGAATAGTCAGCCATTAGGAGCCTCCGAAAGAAAGATTAGCAGCAGAAGGAAGTTTGAACATATTAGCAGGTTGACCAGTTCCGCCAGCACCAACATTTGCGGCCATAGCAGCTCCGGGCATTGCTGTAGGAGCAACTGCGCCAGCACCACCAATACCCATAGATGCGGCTTTCTGTGCTTGAGTAGCTTGTCCACCACCACCAGCGATTGCGCTAGTTCCAGCAGCACCTTGAGCTTGCTGAGATGCGGTTAAGGCGGCTTGATCTAATGCTTGCTGTTGAATACCATAAGCTCCAAGTTTTTGACGGGCAGCAGCTTCTCCTTGTTGTGCGGCAGATAATGCAGATTGCCTTTCTTGCTCCATAATTGCTTGACGACGAGCCTCTTCAGCAGCACGAGCTTGTTCAGCGGCGGCTTGCTGTTGTTGCATCATCATCATTGCCATCATATCAAATGATCCGCTATCTCCACCTGATGATCCTTCACCGCCGCGAGAACCGCGAGAACCGCGAGAACCACCACCACCACCACCTCTTTTGAACATTCCTCCCATAATTATACTCCTCCGAATTTAATGTCAGTTGTTTTAGGTAAGTTAAAAATATTTGCCGAACGAGCAGCGGGAATAGTTTGTGTATCTCCCATTCCATAAAACGGCAATGCCGCGCCAGTTGGGATAGCCCCCATTCCAGCAAGATTTGCGGCTTGCTCCTGCTGTGCTTTCCCTATGTCATATCCGCCACCAATAGCAGATGTTCCAGCGGCAGCAGCGGCTTGTTGTTGTGCTTGCAAAGCGGAAATATCTTTAGCTTGCTGCACGGCTCCAGCTTGAGACAATGATTGTTGTGCTGCCATTTCACCTTGACGAGCAGATGCCATTGCGGACTGCTCTTGAGCCTTAATGAGTGCCTGTTGTTGAGCTTGTCGAGCAGCTTCAGCTTGAGCGGCTTGATCAGATTGCATTTGAGACATGAAGGCCATCATTGGATCGTAATCTGATCCCTTTCCTCCGCCTCCGCCTTTTTTCTTTTTTTGTGTAGTCCTTGTTCCGAAAAGAAACTTCCTCCCATAATACTCGCCCGGATGCCAGTATTTTGTTGATGAATTTTTTGAAACTTTTAATGCTCCGCCCATGTTATTTGATGTTTAGTTTTTCTCGTGCTTCAAGACATAATTCGCCATTCGGCTTAAAATGCCTACAAGAATCTGGTCTGTCAAAGTAAATTGAGCATGATACGCAATTTCCCACAGTTCCTTGTAATGCCACACACCTATTATTTTCAGTCTTCATCAAAGGATAGTCTCCTCGTTGCATTTCTTTCGGTATCTTTTCTGCATCCGATCTGTCACGCTTAAGAAGCGGCCAAGACCATTTGTAAGAACAGCAAGCACCACAAGAAATACAGTCTTCACTTGTTACTTCTTCCATTCCACAGGACGAAATCCAAGGTCATCAATAACGATGTCCTCGTATGGAGCCATTTCGCTTATATTCGTGATAGTGGCGTTTAGTTTTGGACAATGCACATGGCGACCTTCATGGCGATTAACGCAATTAAAGCAGGCTGGATAGAAGTCGGCATTGAGTGACTTATCTGGATTATTCTTCCATTTCCCATTTTCCTTGATGTAGCGAGTAGGGTCAGGCTCAACTCCGCTTTCTTCAAGATACTGAAATATCTCATCATCAGTCCAGTCACGCATCGGATATAGAGACACTGGCGCACCATCAACAATGCGTATGTCTTGAGCTAGTGGAACATGACCTTTGATTAGGTCAGTATCTTCGTATTTTGTTCCGATGAATACTGCACCCCACGGCCAGTTAAATGTTCCAGTAGGTCGTTGCAAGAAGTCATCAACTCCACACAAGAACTTCTCTCCATCTTTTGGCTTCTCTGTTCCCAAAGACAAGACAACGCAATTCCTGCCCCATTGAAAATAATGAAGCATATCAAAGCGAACCTCGCCAGTATTGACATCTGGGCCATCTGCGAGTGATACCTTCATAGGAGGGTATTCATATACCTCCAAGTTCCATTCTTTGATTAAGCTATCAGAATAGGCATATCGCTCACGGAACTTTGGTTGACGATACTGAACAACGGGAATGTCAATCTCTGCCTCGTATCGGATCAAATGAAGCAATGCAGTAGAGTCTTTTCCTCCACTCCACAATACTACTGATCTAGGCCATCTTTTGTTCCACTCTTTTATTCTATTTATTGTTTTATTTATTAGGTGATGTCTCATTAAATAATAATTGCCGCCCCTAACGCTGCCCCAGCCACTGCGCCTCCCGCTCCAATCATCTGTCCAGTCATCGCGTTCTGAGAAGCTGCATTCTGGACTGCATTTTGATACATTGCCTCTTCGTAATTCTGCTTGTTTTGTTGAGATACTTGATTGGCTTGTGCAAGCTCACCAAGATTCTGATTAATAAAATCAGAAGTAGATTGCTGCAACCTCTGACTACTCGCAAGAACATTTTGCTGATATTGCTGCATTGCTTGCAAGTTAGCTGCTTTAGCTGCCATTTCAGCTTGAATAGTAGCCGCCGGATCAAGCCCCCCAATTGGGGCTGGAGTTTGAGCCAAATATCCTTGCTGAAGTGCTAGATTTTTCAGTCTAGCTTGCCGTCCAGCCTCAGTTCCAGCATCATAGATTGCAGCGCGGCCAATAGTTCCGCCAAGTCCAGTTGTATATCCAGAAGTCAATCCTTGCTTCTTCGCAAGATCATCCATACTGCGTTGAATTGCGGAAATATCAGATAGCTCCGCAACCTTTCCGCCCATCTGTCTACGCATTCTTGCGGCCTCTGGATCAGTTAAAGCCTCAAGTTCACGAGAACGAGTGATGTTTTCAAGTCCAAATTCAGCAGCTTCCTTAGATGTCCTGCCAGCATCGAATGTTTGAGTCCTTGGAGGAAGTGCAGCGTATGCTTTTACAAGTTCACCTTGAGACTGCAAATATTGACCTCCAATTCCCTGCTTTGCGGCAAGCAAAGCATACATAGATGTGTCATCAGGCTTTGGGATTTTAGCATTAGAAGTTGATCCGCCCATAAATTTTATGCTGTAGTCCCTCCACCCATTCGGCCATATGCTCCTAGAGCAGACGATGCGATATTTCCTCCAGCTTGAACATAAGCACCAGTCATTGCATTTTTAGATGCTTGATTCTGAGTTTGGTTTTGAAGCATAGCTTGCTGGTATGCTTGTTGAGATTGCTGCTGAGCTTGTTGCGCTCTAGCAAGGTTGCCAAATTGATTCATTGCAGACTCGTATCCAGTCTGTGCAAATCCAGCAACAGAACCAAACATTCCTTGCTTATATGCTTCTTGTGCGGCGATGTTTTGAGCTTCAGCGGCTTGCTTTGCGGCAATAGATGTCTCTGGTGAAATGCCTCCAGTTGGAGCTTGTGTTGAAGCAAGATATGCTTGGCGTTGAGCAGCTAGGTTTTGCTCGTATGCTTGTTTAGCAGCAAGCGCACGATCATACATTGCGGCACGGCCAATAGTAGAATCTCCAAGCCCAGTCTCATACTGCGTTGGAAGCCCTTGAGTCCGCATATACTCGCGCATATACTGATCCGCATTTTGCTGTGCAGTAAGGTCTTCAATCTGCTTTGATTGAGCAATTCGCATTGCCGCTTCCTGCGGAGATGTAATACGCTCCAATTCCCTTTGCCTATAAATGTTTTGCAATCCAAGTTCAGCGGCACGACGAGATTGAGTGGCAGCATCATATTGCTGCTGTTCTGGCGTCATTCCAGCATATTGTTGAAGCATTTCTGCTTGATTAGCCATTTGACGCTGTTGCGCTTGCTGCATCATCATGGCAAGAGCAATGTCACGCGATGGATCGCGTTTAGAAAAATACTTCTTTGCGTTTACTGTTTTGGAACCACCCATTTTTAAGTCAATGAATCGTAACTATAAATCTCTCTGTTCATCTTAGTCAATCCCAATTTGACCATAACATCATTGGTAAACTTTGGCCGATCATCAATAAGCGGAACTCCAATATACCCAAGTCCACCAGAGAGTTGAGCGTGAGCGCGCCAATCGCTCATAACTTGGATTACATCTTGTGGTCGCGTATGAGCCGGGTGAAAAGCTGGATAGACAACAGGAAGGTAAACATGGTCAGAATAGCCAAACAACTCGCCATTCCGATAATGAGCGTAAACATTGATGTTAGGATGTTCGACAATTTTGTGGTCAAACGATTCAGCGAAGTCTTGTAAATTTCCAAATTCAAATGAGTCTTTAGGGACGAGTCGATAGTCGATTCTGGTTTTCATATTTATTAATTGAATCCCGCTTTGGGATTGTTCCCTGCAATTTCATTAGGGATATAATCTTTAAATCGGTTTGCTTGTTGTGCAATGATTTTTTTGCGATCTGCATAGTTTCCACAAGCGGCACATGGCAAACATCCAGCTTGAGGAGAGAATAAAGGCACAGATGAATACAGAGGCACAACGGGATCATCCTTGAATGGCGAGATGTATCGAAACGGAAAGTCTGTTACTTCCTTTGAGGCTGTTGTGATAGATGGCATATATCAGCAGGGGTTCTGTGAGAGATATTGTTGAGCGGCTTGGTTAGCGGCATTCTGAGCCAATTCACCAGCTTGGGTCTTTGCATCAATCTGTGAGATGCTTGATAGATAGCTGGCAGATGCAGTAGCAGAAATTGATTTAGTTGGATTAGCAGTGCAGGAAAGCGTGACAGTCCTAAATTCTTTAGCCCACCATGTTTTTTGTGTGGTGTCTGCTTGCTCATACGGACTAGGAAGCAAATCAATTTCAAGACTTGTTCCATCTTGCGCGGTAACACATGATTTAGTCTCTGGAGCTTGAGGAACACCAGTGCTGCGCTCGCTCCATGGATCAATGAATATACGCAATGATTCAATGCCCATCTCTCCGCACCACTCGATTAGAACAGAGAATGCCTTGTCGATGTCATTTGTTAGGGTGGACTCGCAGGTAACAGTTGATGGTCTACGCTGACTATTTTCTGTGATGAGCCTGCGATATTGCGTGTTTAGGAATCCAAGTTTGGCAATCTCGTTAGCGTAATCGCTATTCACCCATTGATAATCTGAAGTCACCGCCAGCAATCGAGTATCAAGAATATTTTGGTAGAAGCCTTTTGATCCGCGATACGAAACTCGCGTATCCACAGTTCCGCCAATTTCGCAAGCCTCAATTTCACCATACTGGAATTGCTTGAAATCAAGACCATCACCAAGAAGCCCAGTCTCCATCTGCGAATAGATGCGATTTACCTTCTCCGTGATTCCGCCATCAACATTAATATCAAAATATGTATCTGCGCGATTCGGCATGAATGCTTCCCAAAGATGATTGTAGGAACCATCATTTGTGGCAGCGTAATCAACAGAGAAATGGAAGCAAAGAGGAGCGCCATTTACAACGCCAGAAATCCATTCTACGGGCCTTGTTCCAGTCCACACCCCACACCATGCAGGAATGCGTTGTGCAGACCATTCAGCGGCGGCTGCGTAATCAAGAACCATCGTTGCTGAATTGCATGGCTCCAAATAAGGAACAGAATACAGCAAGTAGTTCTCAAACGACATCGCGCAAATCTTCGATGTATCACCAGCCATGTAGGCTTTAACTCGCGCCATCTCAATATCACGATACAACGACTGCGAAGTAATATAGGCAGATGCCGCGATGTCAGCAGAAATCAATCCACCTTGCGAATACCACCAGAGTTGACCAGCTTGGAATGAGATTGATTTTCCAGCAACGCAACCAATCGTCGGATACAATGTCGTTTGGAAATTCGCAGTGCTTGTCCATTGAGTTCGATCATAGATTCCGCTTGAAAGCGAATATGTCGCACGATCAGTAAACACGATTAACTTTGTGTCGTTGTTCTGACCGATGTAGTTCGTCATTCCAGTAACAACGCGAGCGAATGCAAAGTCTCCTCGCCCAGTTCCAGTGAGTCGTTCCGTGAATGAAGTTGGATCACCTAAATCAGATGCTAGAACGATATTCTTTGATGCAACCCAAAGTCGATTTCCACTAAATGCCATCCAGTATCCAATGGGAATTGAAGTTGTTTGGATTCCTGTTGTATTCGATCCATCCCAATAAGCAGGAGCAGAGATGCCATCTTGGATTACAACGATACGATGAGATGGAGTTACTGTGACATCACCACCAGTTGAAACTTGCGCGGTTTGCGTTGCTAGAGTGAAAACGAACTGATCAACACTTTGGTCTAGCTTGATATTTTTGAGTCGATAATCTTCCCAGTTTTTCGGCTGTTTTAGAGGAAATGGCGAGTAGTAAACATTACCATTTACGGCAAACACAACGAACGGCAATTCATCAGCAACAGATGTTGTGCCATCTGGATTGTAGATTTGTGCTGGAATTGTTTTTGTAACTCCATTTTGAACGATTGTATCAGATGCGTTCGCTTGTTTGTTTGATGAGAAAAAGATTCCGCCTTGGAAATTACCCGGAGGCAGCGAGAGACGCATTGAGTATCCCGGCCTAGTCTGGACAACTCCACCACGCACAGAACAATTTACTGCCCACTTAATCTGATTATCTGGCAATGCCCATGGATTTCTTACTGAGTTGACACCAAGAATCCAACCAGAAGAAACCTTTACTTCTCTTCCTGAAGTTATCTGTGCGCTTTTCATTAGAACATTACTGGGTCAGATGTATCGCCATAGCAAATCGAATTGATCTGCGGGACTGACATTGCATGACCATCAATACTTTCTTGCTGATTCTTGAGATAAGCAAAAGCAATCTGCCAGTAGCGAGCCGATTGATCAGCGAAATCTTTATCTTCCAAATCGCAGGCATGAACAGCAGTGATGATTGCTCGCTCTTGCTCTAGCGGAATGAAATCGTAGATACTCGTGATACTTGGAGTCTGGATGCGATAAGAAATCCTAGCCCATGCACAGGGCTTACCAATGCGAATCCTGCGATACTGAGGATTAACTTCAGATGGATGATATTGACCGATCAAAGTCATGTCATTGCTACGGCCATAATCGTAAGCGTAGAGTGACACATAGCCTTCAGTAATCGGCTTATCGACTTGCGATACAGACTTCACAAATGTTGGCAATGTTACTGAGTCAATAAAAAATGTTGATTCAACAGTCTCACCAGTTGTTGTGTATGAAACTCGACCAGTAGTTGATGGTGCGTTTTTGGCGCTAGCAAGCGTATCGTAAAGCTCAAACGAATTGTTATCTATCCTGCGAGCATAGTATGTCGTTCCAGCAGTCAATCCAGTAGGCAATACATCGCCTTCTTTAGCACGAGGAATAACGGCATCACCAGTATTGAAGTGAGCTTGATCAGCATCAATGCTCGTAGATGGAGAAACATTGAATGTGCGAATAATGTCTAGGCTTAACTGACCAGTTCCCGGTGTTGTCAATGCTTGTAAGACTCCTCCCAAGTAAACCTTGATTGAATTACCAGATAGTTTGATGGTATAGTCGGTTCCTGCAACAAGTGGAGAAGGAAGCGTATTTGTCGTGGAGAATCGAACAATTTCATCTTCGCTCAAGAATGAAATTTCAGATGGAATAATTAGATTTCCAAATGGCAAGGAACGGAATGATTTCCTCAATGCGTAGTAAGACTGACCAGAACCAAATGATGTAATCGTGATAAGTCCAGTTGTTCCTCCAGCGACAGCGTATGCGTCTGGAGCAGACGGCAACGGAGCAGCAATATAAATCTTGCCAGTCGTATTGTTGATCTTATTAAGATAAAATGGTGTTACTCCATTATCAATAGATGGAGATGTATTCGGAAGAAGATAATCAGTTCCAAAATAAATTTGCTGTCCAGTAGAAAGATTAGAAAAATCACCTTCCAAATTATTGTTAAATGTAACGCTAAATGCGCGAGAAAGAGAAACATATAATGTTCCTGTTCCAGATGAAGTAATATTTACATCGCTAAAATCTGCGTTTTTTACTGTAAAGTTTCCAGTAGATGTATTTAATGGAGGTTCTGCGCGATATGCGACTCCAGAAACAAGCGGAGATGGCAATAATCCAGTTGATGTAAATGAAATAAATACACCTGTTGATGGATTTATTGTTAATGTTGGAATATCGGTATATCCATTTCCAGTTGTAATGACATCTATGCTAGTAACTGCTCCAGAACTTACATTTGCAACTGCTGTTGCTCCACTTCCAGAACCTCCTGTAATTTTAACTTGTGGAGAGCCTGTGTATCCACTTCCACCATCACTTACTGTTATATGAGAAACAAATGAAGTAGTAATTGTAGCAACGGCAGTAGCTAATGAACCTGATATTTTTTGTGATGTTATTGTTCCAGTTGCTGGGCTTCCAAGCAAAGAAGAAACTTGATATGTAAATGTATTTCCAGAAGCACCTGATATTGTAAATTGTCCATTATATCCAGATTGATTTGCTCCAGAAATTATTACATTATCTCCATTTAAATATCCATGAACTTCATTTGTTGTTACTGTAGCCGAAGTGCCTGTATATGCAGTTGATGTAATAGTTCCAGTTGCAGGACTCGAAGTTATTGCAGATAATGTTGTGTATCTAAATGTATTTGAATTAATTACAGTAACAGTAAATGTTCCATTGTATACTGATGGTGTGGCTCCAGCTATTGTTACAACCTGCCCATTTCCATATCCATGAGAATTTAAGACGCAAGTTGCTGTTGTTCCAGACCCAGTTAAATTTCCAGCAGTTATTGATGAAGTTGTTGGAACTTTTGTTATTGAGTTTACGACTAGAGCCTGTTGACCCGGACCCTCAATAGTTATTGATGGTGCGCTACTATAACCAAATCCTGCATCAGTTATGACAATATTAAGAATTTTATTATTTATCGTATCTCTAACAGCATATCCAACTGCTTGTTTCTGTCTTCCATATAGTGGACTATTTATTGGAGGTGTTGGAGGTGCTGAAAATGTAACATTTGGGTCAGATAAATATCCGCTTCCTTGAGAAATAACCCTTACACCTGTTACAACACCAACAACTACTGCCTGAGCATTTGCCCCTGATCCAGTTGGTGGGTCTATATTTAATCCACTTGCTGTTATTTGGGATGTTGTTCCATTTGTAGCAACTGCTGGAATTAACTTAACAATAGAATTTGTTCCACTTCCAGAATCTTTAAGAGTAATTGGATTTACAAGATTTGTTGGAGTAGATGCAATAGCATCATCTTTATTTTCGTGAAGAGAAATAATTAGAGGGCTTATTACATTTACAAAATAATTTTGATTTGCAATAAGCGGCTTAGGAAGGGTTCCGCTGGCAGTAAATGCCTGAACTTGATCTCCATCATTATAGTAATGTGGAACAGAAAAAGTAAGAGTAGTCTGAGGATCAATTTTCTTGCGAATGTCAACATTTAGAGATGCAGTGCTTCCAGTAGTATAAACTGGATTGATGTTCTTTTTCGCATCATCTGATGTTTCAAATACAACTAAATGCGTGGAATCTTCAGCATTCGCATAATATGTCTGACTTGAATTAAGCGGAGAAGGAAGAGATTGACCAGCAGGAAATGTGATTTGATTAGCAGTATCAAGCGTGAATGCTGGAGCAGATGAAAGCTCAAGTGCAGTTACAACTTGTGATTCACGGCTATCTTTGAATGTCAAATTTCCAGCACCAACAATGCTCTGAAGATTGATTGGATAATTTAACGCTTGAGCATTGATAGGATCATTGAAAAGCTGGACTGTGTATGCGTCAATTACTCCGATGTAGTATGTCTGTCCATTCTCTAACGCTACAGGAATAGTTCCAGTTGATGCTGTAACGCTCATTCCTTGACCAGATGACAACCCATGAGCAGTCGCGCTAGTAAATAGATTGATTGGCGTGATAGCAACGCTACGGGTCTTTACAGTAGCATCATCTGGGGTAATCGTTCCATACGCAAAATCAGACTGAGAGTGAATCGGAACAAGCAAGCCATCAACGCCAGTTCCATTCGCAAGTTGCGAGCGAAGGGTTCGATTGTTCTGATCGGTTCCAAGAACGCGAATAGTTTTGCCAACATCATTCTCTAACTCTGCAACAGCAACAAGCTGAGAAGGCTGAATGATGTCCATGAGTGTCGCAACATATCCGCGATCATCCCACGCCCATTCAACGGAATTAAACATTCCGCCTTTATTTACATGGTATTGGAATAGGCGATTGCGGAAGTATGTCGGAGAGCCATCAATGTTGACTGCAAGAGGAACATCAATATTGCGAGGGAGCGTGATAGAACAACGATCCCATCCCGTGCATACATCAACATCAGCAACTGAGTGAGTCCAATGACCAGACTCCATCAAGGTAGCTACTGCCTGCTGAATTTTACGAAATATCTTACTGTTGTCAGTAGTTCCTAAAATCTCAGCGCACTCATCGAAAATCTGCGATACAAACATGGCGCGACATTATCGCATCGAACCTTCTGCCGCAAGTGATTTAAGAAACTCTTCGTCTTCAGCGGTTGCAACAGCCTCTGGAGCCATTTCTTCGGCAACAGCGGCGGCTTCACCGCTTTTTTGAGCATCAACTTCAGCCTTGAGAGTTTCAAGACCAGATTGAAGTTGGCTAACAAGGGTGTAGATAGAATCAAACGCATCAGATGGCATTTGAACCATAACTTTTCCACCAGTGGGAGCAGCCATGTCAGGAGTTGGTGCGGCCATTTCCCCCAGCATCGCTTCTGGTGTTGGTGTAGGAGCCTCGGTTGGAGGCATTGTTTTATCTTGTGCCATAAAATTAATCTTCGTATTCTTCTTCGGTTTCGTCCTCTTCGCCCTCGGCTTCTTTCAAGCCTTTTTCGATAGCGTCCTCATCGTCCTCTTCTTCCTCCATTGGCTCCATCTTGAATTTACCATTGGATTTGATGCCGTGGATTTCAAGTTCAACGCAATAGCGTTTCTTCTCTTCGCCATCACGCATCATGGTTTCTTTCTTCTCCATGACTTTCTTGAAGTGAATTACAGCAGTTCCCTCATTTGGGAAATCCATCAACTCTTTAGCATCGCTAAAATAAAGAGAAGGATAGTGAACAGAGGCAGGTTCACGATCAATTTCAATAGCCGTCATCGGCTTCATTTCTTCGCCAAGGTCAACAAAACCTTCTGGCAAACTTACTTTTTTAGATGTGTATGGCATATGATTTTATTATTGAATAAATAGAAACAAGTAAAGAGTTTTATTTCACTTGCCAATCACGAATGCAAATATTTTTTGGCAAATTACCTTTTATAATGTTATTTGATGCAAGATCATTTGGATTTGCGCTAGAACCAAATGGCTTGCTTGTATCCCTATTTTTAAATTTCGATCCAGCCATGTAGAAATATTTGATTACTCCAGACCTTGATCCAAGCCAAATGGCAGGAAATGCAAGTTGATTCAATTTTGATTTCAAAGAACCATCGTATTTGAATGTATTGTTGATGATTTTATTGAAACTCGGAGTCTGATGGCGAATCGTTCCGCCTTCTCCTAGATTCCTATAAAGATAGATTCCTCCGAAATCAAGAAAATGAAAGGTATTGTTTTGAATTATATTGTGTGCAGAACCATCAACAGCAATAGCTTCTCTTTTGGTTTTTGTTTTGATGATGTTTTTTTGAATCGTATTGTTCGCTGATTCACAACACAAATAGATTGAAACAGACTCGGTGTGGCCAGTTAATTCGCTATTCTGTAGAGTAATATTCGTGCAGCCGGGAGCTACATAGAACGGAGTCCTAACATTTGCTTCTATTTTAAGATTATCAAAAACGATATTCTTCGGAGCTACCGATTGGGCATACTCGGTATGGTTTTCGTTCTTTGAAGATTCCCTGACAAGTTCTCCCTCACCATTAATACCAAGCCCTATTATTCTAACAGAACCTTTGATAGTAAAGTTCTTGATCGTGATGTTCTCTGGAACAAGCCAATTTTTATTTTGATCTTGAACAGACTTTACAAGCAAACAATCATTACCTTGCAATACTTGGCCATTACCATCTATTGTTTGGTTGTTTTTAGAATTACCTTCTATTGTAAAAATCATTACTCTTCTTTAATAGCCGAAGATGGAATTGGATTCTTGAACATAATTTTAATTCCATTTTCAAAGCATCCAATAACCAATGTTTTATCTTTAGAAAAAATATACATAATAAATATCGTATTTTTTGTTGATTTATATTATTTTAGATTGTTAATTAAATGAATATAACCACGATGTGTTGTTACTGAAGCTCCAGCACTTGTTACTAACTTGACAGTAACAACATCTCCCTTTTGCAAAGTGACAAAGTTTCCAGTGAGAACTGATGTTTGTGATGTTCCAATGGTTTGAGCTGTCATTGCTGTATCGACTCCACTATCACGCAAAGTATATGTAAATGTTTGTCCTGCCGTGGGTGTATTGACACAATCAAATTGCAATCCTACCGCTAAGCAGTTGAATGGAATTAAAATTTGCTGCGGACTTTCTGAAGCGGATTGACCATTTATGCCAAGAAATGTTGTCGATCCTGCGGCAACAGTTGTTGAGGAATTGAGCGGAAGAAATATGCCACCAGTAAATTCAAAATCTGCTGTGTTTCCAATAAAAATATATTTGTCAGGTATTCCAACAATAAGTTTTTCGCTCACCCATGATGCGGAATCAATAACTCCTTGTGCGGTATCTCGCACATAAACATCGTAGCCAATTGCACTTAACCCTGACGATGTGTAGAAATCAGGCCCGCCCCACGGAGGAATGTCACCATTGAATAGTGTCCGCAAACTTGATGCAAAAAAACGAGATACTGTATCTTCCAAGAAGATTCCTCGCCCGCAGCTACCGAAGATTGTTCCGATAAACTCAATTGTGTTTGAGTCACCAACAATATGCGCTCCAGAACCAGAGATGCTGTCAAATCCGCAATTTGTGCATTTTACAAAGTTTGTTTGGTTTACATAGATTCCAGTTTGCGTGTTAAAAGCTACCACATTCTGCAATGTATGCCCTCCAGTTCCTGATACTGATGGGGCTGGACTTTGCGTGTCGATATGCACACCGAATGTATTCGGTGTGGGAATTCGCTTAGTTGGATCGGCTGGGCTTACAATTCCACTGGCAACAATGAATGTATCCACAATGCTAATGTCAATTGTGTTTGCTCCAATCTTTATTCCTTTGTTAGAAAAGTCGCTGATGTAGATGTTGGATAGTTGTGCGCGGCGGCAAGCATCGTCTCCAGTTCCAGTTCCTACGAGATCAATTGCTGTAGTTGCTGCAAAAATCCTAATGCTTTCCAATTCGCAAGCCAGACTTCCACCAATAACAATGGCCGCCTGCGAGCAATTACTTGCATTGGATATATAAGCTCCGACCAGCCGTGAACTGTAATCGGTCAACTTGAACATATAGGTCGCACCGGGAAGGTCGCGGAAATATGCCCCATAGGCAATCATTGTTTTGCCATTAGGCAGGTTTACATTTTTGATTCGGTATACTCCACTTGGAACGATAATTGTTCTGGATGCCGCAATGGCTGAGTTGAACGCATCACTATCATCAGTAATATTATCACCAACCGCGCCAAAGTCTCTGACATTTGCAACATCAGCAAAGCGATCAGCCAATGTCCTTGCTACTGCTGCTGCGCCATTACCAGAACTTCCTCCAGTAGTGGCTGCTGTAAACAAAGACCCAACCACATAAGTTTGTCCTGTTGTTCCGGCAATTGTATTCCATTGCGCTTGTGTCGTTGTTCCAAGAGAAGTAATTTTGTATTGCTGTCCAACAACGAACGATCCTGCGGATATTCCAGTTGATCCAGTAGAAACAATTCCTTCTAATACATTTTGAGTTGCTTTAGTTATTGGCATATTATTTTATAATGTTGATATTGATATAATTGTTATTTCTGATCCAGCAGGAACTGGAGATGACATTGTTAGTTCTCTTGGAATTATTGCATTGATTGTATAGTTTGTTGATTTTTGATATACTCCATCAATATGCACTAAATATCCAAGTGACATTGTGCTTAATCCTCCAATAATTTCAAATACTGTTTGTGATCCATCTCCAATATATGACCATGCGTTTCCAAAATTAGATGGTGGGATAACTCCAGTAGCTCCAGTAGCTCCAGTAGCTCCAGTAACTCCAGATGCACCAGTTGCACCAGTTGGACCTCCAGATGGTCCAGTAGCTCCAATTGGCCCGATTGGCCCGATTGGCCCAGTTGCTCCAATGAATGTTCCATCATTAGCAAGTCGAATAAAATAACACATCAAACCTTCATTTTCAAGACGAGGCTGATCAAAAATTTCAGTTGTATTATTAGGATCGCATGGAATATCCCAAACAACTCGACCATTAATAATGCTTTTATTGATTGTTCCGTAAAGAGCGTAAACAAGATTGTCAATCAAAGATGGAACAGATTCAGACGAAATTGAAGGATAAGGCACTTCTGGGCAACAAGCACTTGAGTAATTTGAATTATTGCATCCGCAAGACATAATTTGTTTTTTATATTGTTAAATTTAAATAGTCAAATATTTTTATGCTGTAGAAAGAGAAACTACAACAAGCGTGCTTCCACTTGGAACAGTTGAAATTGTTAGTGTCCTTGGAGAAGCATTGTTGATTGTATAATTTGCTGGAGGTTGAACCACTCCATCAATATGAACAAGGTATAATGCAGATACGAGACTTCCACTTGTATTCCCGGTTAATGTCCATGTTGTTGTTGATCCATTCCCAGTAAATGTCCAAACATTTCCTGCATTTGATGTAGGTAATAAGTTAGTTCCAACTCCGCTAATTGTTTGTGTTAAATCTAAATAAACTCCACGATATGCACCACCTGATTCAAAAATACGAACTAAATTTGCAAATACATCTATAGCAACAGGCCCATCTAAATTAGTAGCGCTCTGTGGTCTTTCCAAATTTATTTGTCCACCTTCAGCGCCAGAACTATTAGTTGATGTAAAATATGGTGCTGATAAATCTGTGCCATTAAATGTAAAGTTAGGGCTGCCTGTTGGATTGTTTGACGAATTTTTGTAAACTACTTGATTGGCCGATCCAGCTACTGGCCCAGTTAAACCAGTTGCACCTGTGCTGCCAGTTAATCCTTGTATTCCTTGAACACCTTGCACTCCAGTAGCTCCAGTAGCTCCAGTTATTCCAGCAGAACCTGTTGATCCCTGTCCACCAGTTAAACCAGTTGCACCTGTGCTGCCAGTTAATCCTTGTATTCCTTGAACACCTTGCACTCCAGTAGCTCCAGTAGCTCCAGTTATTCCAGCAGAACCTGTTGATCCCTGTCCACCAGTTAAAC
>Ga0315903_10004478_pt1 | contig 18708 bp, 17 predicted proteins | sample LakEriMetagenome_7_FD_203524 | JGI IMG/M metagenome (GOLD analysis project Ga0315903, IMG submission 203524) | Freshwater fungal communities from buoy surface, Lake Erie, Ohio, United States - Buoy 2 MA119 | ecosystem: Environmental > Aquatic > Freshwater > Lake | place: USA: Lake Erie, Ohio...
AGTGGTGGGATGAAGACGACCTGACAACTGAAGGTAATAATTTTGTAGATGGCACACCTGCTTATTGGGCGTGGGAGGGCTGGTGCGCTGCGGTTAAGGCCGAGCGTGAGGCGTGTGCAAAGGTGTGTGATGAGGCCGACAAAGACAGCGATTGGCCTACTGCTGCGAACTGCGCCGCCACCATACGAGCAAGGAGCAACACATGACTAACGAACAATTCCTTGTGCTGGCGGCTTGCGTCTGGCTTGCTCCGCATATGCCAAAGAAGTTTGCCCTAATCGGAAGCTGCGCCATTTTGATTGTGGCGGCTTCAATTGGATTGGGGTGGATGGCATGAAAACCGTAATTGAAATGGCAATTGAAGCGGGAATAACGCCAAAACAAATGCCGCAACCGGCTTGGGTCACCCAATGGTGCGCCGTAAAGGAGCTTGAACGCTTTGCCGAGCTTGTCCGTGCTGACGCACAGCGCCCTTGGGTTGGGCTGACGGATGAGGAGATCGACGATATTTATCAAGGCGTTGGGAAGAACGATTTGATGCTTGTCCGTGAAGTCGAAGCCAAACTGAAGGAGAAGAACGGTGCGTAAGCGCAGTAAGTACCGACCCAAACAAATCATCCCGGACACCATGACATGGGTGCAAGCGGGCATGAAGAAAGTCGATGCAATCAGTGCGGGCACTACGTTGAAAATCCGCAACTACGATGCAATGGATTCGTTGCGCAGAGGGCAAGCCACACGCCGAGAAATTGATGCGCTGATTGACGCTATGAACGTTGCTGAAGCCCTATCCAACCGGGGGATAGGCAACGACTGGGCCGCAGAAATTCGTGCGGCGCAGGACGCCCTGCTTACGCTGGCTCGTCGGGGCGCAGCCAACGACATGCGGTTCATTGTGAAGGGTGAAGAACTCAAAGCACTGAACCTTGGCATGGAAATTCACACCGCCCAACTGGAGGCGGTAACTGTCAAAGAACTGGAGACTGCTATGAACGACGTGATGGAAACCCTACGCCTGAAAAAGATGCGGCACATTGTGGAGAAAACCCATGCAAGTACTTGATCTTGTCCGGTACGATGCGAGCCGCGAATGTTTTGTTTTACGAGGAACCCCTATGCACAAATGGCCCGATGGCACCCCAAAGTCGATGAACAATGCGTTCAACTGGCGCACCAGCGCTGCCACCACAACCCCGAAACCCCAAGCTGCCAACGCTCGATCAAAGGACTTAAACTCCAATGGAAGCATCTACACCCACAGCCAAACCCCCAGCACAAGAAAGCCCTACGGGCGGGACAAAAAGTTTGTCAACCTCACCGCCAAAATATGATCCAACGTGGCCCTTCCGCGTTGTTTATGGCACCATTCCATTTTTGAAAGAATCCCATGACGCAAATCGAAATGTTCCCTGATTTAAAAACCACCGCCCTCGACGTGCAAGTTGCTGGCGACCACTACAAAAAGCTGGCCATCCAGCCCGTTGAATACATCCATGCCAACAACATCGGCTACTTCGAGGGTAACGTCATCAAGTACGTGACCCGCTGGCGCAGCAAGAACGGCATCAAAGACTTGGAGAAAGCCAAGCACTACATTGAGCTGCTGATCGAGCTGGAGACCCGTCATGGCAACGCCTGATATACTCCCGACATATCAGTACTGTCTGGAGTTTGTATGCGTAAAAATAACCTGATTGGGCAGCGGTTTGCACGACTCACTGTTGTATCTGAAGGTGGGGTTTGTAGGAAGCAAAATATACGGTGGATATGTACATGTGACTGCGGCGGGTCCGCCACCGCGTATGCCTACGACCTCCGGTCTGGGAGAGTGCAGTCTTGCGGCTGTTTGAGTAGAGAGGGCTCGCGAATTACACACGGGTTGGCTCGCGGGGGCGCTCGGAGAAGCCGGGTGTACTCCATATGGGCCGCCATGCTTCAGCGCTGCGGCAACCCCCGCGATCGGGGGTATCCCCGGTATGGCGGGAGAGGTATCACGGTGTGTCGACGTTGGAGAGCGTTTGAAAATTTCTACGCTGATATGGGCGACCCTCCGGAGGGCATGTCGCTTGACCGGAAAAACAACGACAAAGGGTACTCAGCGGCAAACTGCCGGTGGGCAACCCGAGCGCAGCAGGCGCGGAACACCCGCGCTACTGTACACGTAACACTAGGGGGTGAGCGCATGGTATTGGCCGACGCACTCACGCTTCTCGGCAAGTCCAGAGGGGTTTTAGCCTACTGGATGCGAAAACTTAACACTGACCACCAAGGAGTATTTGATATATGGCTGCCACAAAAGAGAGTCTTGTAAAGAAAAAAATCCACGCACTGCTCAAGGCGCATGGGGCTTACGCAGTCAACTATATTGGCGGCATCTCTGCCAACAACGGCACACCGGATATTCTGGCGTGCCTCAACGGACGGTTCATTGGCATCGAAGCCAAGGCTGGCAAGAACAAGCCAACCGACTTGCAAACTCTTAACCTTAAAAGAATTGACGAGGCTGGCGGGCTTGCGCTGGTCATCAACGAAGCGAACCTCAACCAACTGGAGTTCATCCTTGAAGCCGAACACCCCCGATCCAATTACCAGCTTTTTGCAAGAACACTCACCGAAGACGACACCGCAGGAGGAGCGCCGGTTAAACGCGCTCCTAAAGCGCCGTGAACGCTATGCCAAAAAGACCAATCTAAAGTGGACTCCACAGAAACCGGAACCTAAATGAAAATCGTCACGTTCGATGCGGAGACGTACTACGACCGCGAGTACAGCCTAAGCAAGATCACGACCGAGGACTACGTGCGGTCGCCGCAGTTTGAACTGATTGGGTTTGCCATCAAGACCAACGACGGCCCTACCCAGTGGGTGCCAAAGCCTGAGTGCGAGGCGTTCCTCAAGTCTTTCGACTGGTCGGACGCAATGGTGGTGTGCCAGAACACGGCCTTTGACGGTGCGATTCTTGATTGGCGCTACGGCGTGAAGCCAATGGTGTGGGCAGACACACTTGGCATGTCCCGCGCACTGTACCCACACGACCGCGCTCACGGCCTCAAAGCCCAAGCAGAACGCATGGGAGTGGGTGTCAAGGGGGACGAGGTGCTGAACGCCATTGGCAAGCGCTACGCAGATTTTTACGATGCGGAGCTGGCACGGTACGCCTCTTACTGCATCAACGACGTGGAGCTGACGTACAGCATCTTCATGATGTACATGAACGCAGGTTTCCCAAAGCAGGAGCTGAAGCTGATCGACCTGACACTGCGCATGTTCATTGAGCCGGTGCTGGAGCTGGACCCCGAAAAGCTGCGCGACCATTTGGAAGAAGTTAGAGACCTCAAGCAGGCGCTGATGTATTCCGTGCGGGCCATGCTGTCCACCGACTCTGATCTGGAAGTTCGCCAGAGCATGTGGGAGTTGGATAATGACGGGCTCAAAAAGCTGCTTATGTCCAACGACAAGTTTGCCAAGGTGCTGGAGTCATTGGGCATCGACCCACCAATCAAGATTAGCCCGACCACCGGCAAACGGGCGTGGGCGTTCGCTAAAACAGACGAAGCGTTTAAAGCGCTGGAGGAGCATCATGACCCACGAGTACAAGCCCTTGTCGCCGCAAGGCTGGGAAATAAGACAACGCTGGAGGAGACTCGCACTGAGCGTTTTATTGGAATGGCTGGTCGTGGCAAGTTTCCGGTTCCTCTGCGTTACTACGGCGCTCATTCTGGTCGTTGGTCTGGTCAAGACTCCGTAAACTTGCAGAACCTGCCGTCACGCGGCGCGAACGCAGGCAAGATCAAGAAAGCCATCATGGCCCCTGAAGGTTACGTGGTGATTGACTGCGACTCCGCACAGATCGAAGCGCGGGTGTTGGCGTGGCTGGCGGGGCAGGATGACTTGGTGCAGGCGTTTAGGGACAAGCAAGATGTTTACAAACTCATGGCGACGAAAATTTACGGTATCGCGCTTGGCAGCGTCGACAAAACACAGCGACAAGTTGGCAAAACGGTTGTTCTTGGCGCTGGTTACGGGGTCGGTCACGTTAAGCTACAAGGCTTCCTTAAAACCCAAGCGGGCGTTGAAGTTACGCTTGCGGAAGCCAAGCGCATTATCGACACCTACCGCAGCACCTCCTACAAAATTGCGGACTTCTGGCAGAAGGCGGGCGAGGCGCTGAACTCCTTGATGATGGGATACACGGCAACCCTAGACGCCATCGGACTTATAAAGGTCGTGCCCAACATGGGGCTGACGCTGCCAAGCGGGCTGCACATTCAGTATCCGGGCTTGCGGTCGGTGATGAACGCCGACACCAAAAAGTGGGAGATGGTGTACACATCCAAGGGGCTGCCTGTGCGCATCTACGGCGGTAAGGTGGTAGAAAATATCTGCCAAGCAGTGGCCCGACAGGTGGTGGCCGAGCAGATGCTGCGTGTGGCCAAGCGGTACAAGGTGGTGCTGACGGTGCATGATGCCGTGGCGATCATTGCCAAGAAGGAAGAAGCCGCTGAAGCCCAAGCCTATCTGGAGGAGTGCATGAGCTGGAACCCCAAGTGGGCTACGGGATTACCCTTGGCTTGCGAATCCGGCATGGGCGCTTCCTACGGCGACTGTTGACTGGTAAACTGGGGGTCCAAACAAACCTCCGGTTATTTCCTATGGCACTTGCTCATTCCTATTCGTCCGTCAAAGATTTTGAAGGATGCTCCCGCCGGTATCACGAAGTTCGTATTCTCAAAAAATTTAAGTCACAGGACACTTCAGCAACTCTTTATGGAACAGCAGTACACAAAGCCTTTGAGGACTTTATCAAGGACGGCACTCCGCTGCCCGAACAATTCGCCCAGTTTAAAAACTTCGTCGAGCCTCTTGCCGCCCATGACGGCGACGTCCGGTGCGAGGAGCGTATGGCGATCCGAGTTGACTTTAGCCCGTGTGGCTTTTTTGACCCAGACGTATGGTTCCGGGGCATACCGGACTATCTTGCCATCAGCAAGTCAGGAAAGACAGCCCGTGTAGCCGACTACAAGACCGGCAAGTCCAGCCGGTACGCCGACCCCGCGCAGCTTGAATTGATGGCTGCGATGGTTATGCTGCACCATCCGAACGTGGAGACCGTCAAAGGCGTCTTGCTGTTCGTGGTGGTTGGCGACATCATCAAGTCTGAGTACACTCGTGCCCAGCTCCCCGAGATTCTGTCCAAATGGGCAGGCAGAGCCGGGGCTATCGAGAAGGCCGTGGACGTGGGGGTGTGGAATCCCCGCCCTAGCGCGTTGTGTAAATTTTGCCCGTTGTCGGAGGAAGCATGCGAGTACAAATCGTAATCGGCCAGACCTATGGGCGATGGACCGTGGACGCGGGCTCGGATTTGCGCGGCAACGAACGGTATTACTCGTGCGTTTGTGCCTGTGGCACTCGCAGCATGGTACGGAAGTCAGTTCTGGCAGCCGGAAAATCGGGGTGCGTAAAATGCGCCCCGCGCAGTCACAATGTAACGCACGGGATGACGCGCAACTTTGAGTTCGGCGTGTGGGCTGCAATGAAGAAACGTTGTCAGTACCCGAAGCATCCGCATTACGCCCTGTATGGGGGGCGCGGGATTTCTGTCATCCCCGCGTGGCAGTCATTTGAGACTTTCTTCGCAGACATGGGGGCGTGCCCGCATGGGAAAGCTGGTTCGATTGATCGTATTGACCCCGATGGCAACTACGAGCCCGGCAATTGCCGGTGGACCCTTAAAGCCACACAGGCAAAGCACCGCCGAAACGTGCCTCTTATTGACGGCAGGACGCTCCCCGAATTAGCATCCGAACTCGGCATCAAATACTCCACGCTAAGGCTCCGCATAAAGGCTGGGTGGGCTAAAGAACTGTGGGGCAAGACCCCTCAAGAACTCGGAACAAGGAAACAAAATGGCTGATAAAAAACCAAGAAATTACAGTTTGGAATACAAAAATTATCAGGGCACGCCCGCCCAGCTCAAGGCGCAATCCGAGCGCCACAAAGCGCGACGTGCCTATGAGAAGGCCAACGGCGACCTGCCGTCAACTGTGGACGTGGACCACAAGAAGGCCATGTCCAAAGGCGGCACATCTAAACTCAGCAACCTACGGGCTTCCCCGCAGTCGGAGAACACCAGCTTTGCCCGCACGAAAAATGGTGCGATGAAATCGCAAATTTCCAAGCGCGAACGCAAAAAATAAGTTACGATTTCGCTGTCGGATGAGGGTCCGACGTTTCATGCAGGTTTTCCTTTGATCTTGGCCCGGTAGTTCTGCTACCGGGCCACTTTTTCCGTCCCTTCTTTAATTCAACCATCAATCATCATGCAAATCGTAGACAGCAGGGCGCTGCTTTTCAACACACGCAAAGCCAATCAAATCACTGCCATCATCCCCAAGAGCAAGGTCGTTGCCAGCAACGGTGACGTAGACCAAGTACTGGTCAACTGGGGTTTTGACGAAGTGCAACTCCTGCGCAACATGGGCATCAAGGACGTGCCAAGCCCCATCGGGGGCCGGTACAAGTGGCCCGGCATGTTCACCCCATTCAACCACCAGCGCACCACTGCCGAATTCCTCACCCTCAACCACCGTTGCTTCGTGTTTAATGAAGCAGGCACAGGCAAGACCAGTGCTGCTGCGTGGGCTGCCGACTACCTAATGACTCAAGGCAAGGTCAAGCGGGTGCTGATCGTTTGCCCGGTATCCATCATGGAAACCGCATGGCGCTCGGACTTGTTCAAGACGGTGATGCACCGCACAGTGGCCATCGCGCAGGGCTCGCGCACACAGCGGCAGGCCGTGATCGCCAAGAATTACGAGTTCGTCATCATCAACTTTGACGGCGTGAAAGTCGTCACCCCGGAGCTTATGGCTGGCGGGTTTGACCTTGTGATTGTGGATGAGGCCAACGCCATCAAGAGTGTTCAGACCGAACGCTGGAAGTGCCTTGCGGGGCTCATCAGAGCCGACACTCGCCTGTGGATGATGACGGGCACACCGGCCTCACAGTCGCCCCTTGACGCATACGGGCTGGCCAAGCTGGTGAACCCCGATGCAGTACCGCGCTTCTTCGGCTCGTTCCGTGACCGCGTGATGATTAAGATGTCGCAGTACCGCTGGATACCGCGCCAAGATGCGCAAGCAATCGTGCATCAAGTGTTGCAGCCTGCGATACGCTTTACCAAAGCGGAGTGCCTTGACCTGCCGGACATGTTGTACGCCACTCGTGAAGTGCCACTGACGCCGCAGCAAAGCAAGTACTATGACGCAATCAAAAAACAAATGGCAGTCATCGCCGCAGGCGCAGAAGTCACGGCAGTCAATGCTGCGTCCATGCTCAACAAACTACTGCAAATCTCGCAAGGGGCGGTGTACACCGACGACCGGGACGTGGTTGAGTTCGACGTAGACAACCGAGTGTCTGAACTGCTCGACGTGATTGCTGGCACCAATGAAAAAGTGTTGGTGTTTGTGCCGTACCGGCACACGCTGGAAATGCTTAACGACCGTGTAATCAAGGCGGGGTACACCACGGCCACCATCCACGGCGGTGTGGCAGCCAACAAGCGGGCAGAGATCATCAAGGAGTTCCAAACGGAAGACGACCCGCGCGTGCTTATCATGGTGCCGCAAGCTACAGCACACGGGATTACCCTAACCCGAGCCAACCAAGTTGTCTGGTGGGGTCCAGTAAGCTCCACAGAAATCTACATCCAAGCCAACTCCCGCGCACACCGCGCGGGCCAGAAGAACTGCGTGACCATTACCCACTTGCAAGGCAGTCCGGTGGAGCGCAGAATGTACGCCCTGCTGCAAGGAAAGATTGATTTGCATCAGGCCCTTGTTGACATGTACAAACAGGAGATTGCTGAATAAATTATTGACACCAACATTTGACAATGTATAATTTCTAATAGTTCAAAATAAATCAAAGGAAATCCGCATGACAGACGCACACAAATTGGTAAAGGTATACGTCAAGATTCGTGACGCGAAAGCCGCCAAAACAAAAGAGATGGAAGCCGCCATTGCTGTACTTGACCAGCAATTGGACGTCATTGAGACCGAGCTGCTGGAACTGTGCAAAGCCACAGGCCAAGACGGCGGTAAAACAGAGTACGGGTCGTTCCGACGGTCCGTCAAAACTAGGTACTGGACTTCCGATTGGGAGAGCATGTACCAGTTCATCAAAGAACACGATATGCCAGAACTTCTGGAGCGTCGCGTAAGTCAGACTACCCTCAAGGAATTCTTGCAGGAGAACCCTGACAAACTGCCGAAAGGCATGAATGTGGACTCGCGGTATGCAATCACCGTGACCCGCGCTCGTTAATCAACCAAGGAAATCAAAATGAGTAACATGACACTCTTCAAATCCGGCTCCGTTATCCCTGACTACCTGCGTGAGGCATCTGACGCAACCACCAAAGATATTGCTGGCTCGTCCGGCGGTAAACAAATTTCCATCAAGGGCGGCGTATGGCGCATGGTGGTAGGCGGTGAGGAAGTCGCTAAGAACGAAGACCGTTCGATGAATGTGATTGTGATCTCTGCTGGCAAGGGCGTGTCCCGCACGTTCTACGCTGACAAGTACGAAGAAGGCAAGGACATCAAACCCGCCTGCTGGTCTGCTGAAGGTGTGGTGCCCAATGAGGAAGTGCCAAACCCACAAGGCAAGACATGCGCTACCTGCCCTCAAAACATCGAGGGCTCCGGTGATGGCAAGTCCCGCGCGTGCCGTTACAGCAAGCGTTTGGCTGTGGCCTTGGAAAACGACATCGGCGGCAACGTCTATCGTTTGTCGGTCCCCGCCAAGTCCTACTTCGGCAGAGCTGAAGGCGACAAGATGCCACTGCAAGCCTACGGCAAGTTCTTGTCCGGTCACGGCATTCCAATCACGGGTGTGGTAACTGAGGCTCGCTTCGACACTGCTGAGGCCGTGCCTGTTCTGAAGTTCCGCGCTGTGCGCCCACTGACTCGTGAGGAGTGGGAGTTGGCCAAAAATCAGAGCCAGACTGAAGACGCCAAGCTGGCAGTCGAGTTCAAGATGGTGCCGAGCAAAGCTGAGACTGGTCAGCCCGCCCTGCCCCCAGCGTTTAAAGACGCACCGATTGCCGCCAAGGAAGCACCGGCTGAGAAAGTGCAAGCTGAAGAAGTGGCCGAGCCCGTGAAGCGTGCCAGCAAGCCGAAGGCCGAAGCCGCACCTGCAGCTACCAAGGATGTTGCAGCCATTCTTGACGACTGGGCGACAGACGACGATGCCTAAAAAATCCCGGGGGTACGACTCCCTCTTCATTCGCAAGGTAGAAGAAGCTGACCAAAAACCAGTGGTTCTTCTGCTGGCTGAAGCGTGCATTGTCAAGAACGTAGCAGTTACTGAGGTGGCTGAAATGTTCAAGGTGTCACGCGCTACGGTCTACAACTGGATGACGGGGAAAACAGCACCACACCCTCGGTATCTGGCTCTGATGCCAAAGGTCACGACGCGCTTACTTAAGCGTAAGTGATCGCGCCCGGCGGGGTGGCGGGACAACCTGCCGCCCCTTTTTTATTCCAGTTACCCGTGAGGTTATGTGACTGACTTTCTCAACTCCGTTCTGCCCACTCAGGGCACGTACTGCTCGGTGGGGATACGGTCCGGTGTGGTTAAACAATCGTTTCACCCAACGATTGCCGACGTTGACGCTGTAAGCGCTGGTTATGCAACTCAAGGCACGGATGCGTATTTCGCATTGGCCACGTTTAAAGATGACTCTAGCCGCAAGGTGGAGAACGCAGCGTTCCTGCGGTCATTCTTTCTTGATCTGGACTGCGGTGTGGGCAAGCCCTACGCAGACCAAGCTGCTGCCGCTCAAGCACTTTCAATATTCGTTTCTGACACCGGGCTCCCGCGCCCAACCGTGATTAATTCTGGCGGTGGACTGCATGTCTACTGGCCGCTGACTCAAGACGTGCCGGTCTCCGATTGGATACCGCACGCAAAAGCTTTTAAACGGCTGTGTGCGCAACACAGCCTTCACGCCGATCCGGCGGTCACTGCGGATGCTGTTCGTATCTTGCGGGTGCCCGGCACCAACAACTTTAAATCCGGCAACCCTCGGCCTGTCCAGATCGTTACAAAGGGCCAGCCGTGCGACCTCGGGGTGTTCGTTGCCCTCATACCTCCCGCACCTGTTGACCTGTCGGCTGCCAAGCAGTTCGGCATGGACTCAGCCTCAAAGGAGATCGCGGGCGGGGACTACCCCAAGAGCATGTTTGCGCGTGTGGCTTCCCGCAGCTTGAAAGGTTCAGGCTGTGCCCAGATCAAGCACGCTTTGGTGAACGCCGCTTCGTTGGAAGAGCCCCTGTGGCGTGCTGTGTTGTCGATTGCAGTGCGTTGCGAAGACGGTGCCGAGTCCATCCACAAGGTGTCCAAGGCGCATCCCGGCTACACCGCTTCAGATACAGAAGCCAAAGCCGCCGAGACCAAGGGCCCATACACCTGCCAGTGGTATCGGGACAACAACTCGGAACTCTGCGCTGGGTGCAAGCACGCGATCAGCAGCCCCATCTTGTTGGGCAAGATTGTTGAAGCCGCCCCTGTGATGGACGACCATTACGTGGTCGAGAAGGAAGACGACGAAGACGCGCCAAGCATGACGCTGGCCATCCCAGCGTACCCCTTTCCATATTTCCGTGGTGTAAACGGCGGGGTGTTTCGCAAGGATCGGGACAAGGATGGTGAAGACGTGGAGGTTGAAGTTTATCCAGACGACCTCTATCTGACAGAACGGTTCTTTGATTCTGATGAACACGACAGCGGCGATGGTGAAATGGTCGGCATCAACCTGCACATGCGCAAGGACGGCCTGCGTAGGTTCTTCGCCCCCGTTACAACACTGTTTGCAACGGACAAGTTGCGGGACCTGCTGGTGCGCAACGGCGTTGTTGCCTATGGAAAACGACTGGAAATACTCATGGCTTACTTTGCATCCTCAATCCGCAAACTGCAATCACAGTATGCAGCCAACCGCACGCGCAACCAGATGGGTTGGACCCCTGACCTGTTGGGCTTCGTCGTGGGGGAATTGGAGTACACCGCATCTGGGGTCAAGCTGGCTCCTCCGGCCAGCGGCACCCGCCAACTGGCCTCCGCGTTTAAGCCCACCGGCAGTTTGGAAGACTGGAAAAAGATCGCCAACTTCTACGACCGCCCCGGCCTTGAGCCTCACGCCTTCTCCTTGTTTCTTGGCTTCGGCTCCCCCCTGCTGCGCCTGATCGAAGGTAACGTGGTCAAGGGTGCGATGATTCACCTCAAACACAATGGGTCCGGCTCGGGCAAATCCACGGCTCAGATGGTGGCCAACTCTATCTTTGGGCACCCCGACGACCTGCTCATGAAAAAGGAAGACACATACGCTTCCAAAATGCACAGGCTGGGCATGATGAACAGTTTGATTAACACCGTGGATGAGATCACAAACGAAAAAGCCGAAGTCCTGTCAGACATGGCATACGGGTTCACGTCAGGGCGCGGCAAGCATCGTATGGAATCGCAGAGTAACAAGATGCGGGCCAACCATACAACGTGGTGCAACTTTACCCTGACCTCGGGTAACGCCTCCGTGACAGACGTTCTGCAGCAATTCAAGAGCACGGCAGACGGTGAGCTGCGCCGCGTGCTGGAGTTGTCGGTGCCGAAGTACGGCGGTGCCACAAAGCAAGAGATCGACATCGTGTTCAGCAAACTCAACACCAACTTTGGCGTGGCGGGTCCGATCTTCATTGAGTACGTGCTGGCCAATATGGACGGTGTTCGCAGCTTGCTGGCCAAGATGCAGGCCAAGATTGACTTGGAGTTGGGGCTGGACCAGTCGGACAGGTTCTACTCTGCTATTCTGACCTGCGCGTTTGTGGGGGCCTTGTTGAGTCGCAAGCTCAAGTTGCACGACATTGAAATCCCTCGGGTCTACCAATACGCATTGGGCGCGGTGGCGATGTCCCGCGCGGCCACCAAGGCAGACGTAGGCGATCCCGCAACAGTGGCGCAGGAGGCATTGGCCGCGTTCATTAACGAGAACGTGAACAACGCACTGGTAGCACCTTACCCGCAGCCGGGGGGATTGCCAGATCGTCCGGCCATTACCCCGAAGGGTTCACTGAAGATGCGGTATGACCCCAACTCTCGGGAGCTGGCCATTGCTGTGCCAGAACTGCGCAGATTCTTTGCTATGCGCCAAGTGGACGTGAAGGACAGCATCGCCCGGCTGCACGCCGCTGGGTACATGAAGCACGATGGCAAATCCCACCCGACCCGTTTGGGTGCTGGGGCTGTGGGCGGGTTAAGCGGCATCGCCATTCGGTGCTACGTTTTTGATGGAGACGCCATTGGCATCGACGAGACGGCGTTCAACACCTCCGATACCATCTGAGGACGTTCGGTTGTTCACCCTTCACGGGGTGGACTACTTTATCCTGTGGGATCAGGTAGCCATTGGTGCGTCGTTCTTCTTACCCACGACAGCCACACAGAAGCAAGCGTTCAAAGCCTTGCAGCCCTACGCCCGGTATTTGGGGATAGAGCTGCAAGTGCGCAACCGCTGCGAGTACGGACGTTACGGTGTCCGTGTGTGGCGGGTTTACTGACGCAAAGAGGTCTTGGCTTCGCGCAGCCAGCCGGTCAGTTCAACCTCCAGCTGCTTGATTTCTTTGAGCTGGTCTTCCCGCTCCTGCTTGGATACGTCCTTAGCTCCTTCAGCACTGTTGAGGTACTTGCGGTAAGCGCGGGTGCTTTCCAACTGTTCCAACGTGGAGTTGACTGCCGACTCCAGCATCAGCTCGTCGGCGTGGGCCTCGGCATAAGTTGCCGCTTTGTCCAGATCAGTCTTCATCAACTCGTTGAGCGTGGTGTTGGCGCGACCCACCTTCTCGCGCTCCTCGTAAAACTCCGTCATGCGGCGGGTGCCAACTGGGTCGTACAGGTAGTTGGAGAGCAGAGCCCATTTGTGCAGTGGGCGGTCAACTCGCGTCGGGTTCAGCAAGGAGTCAGTCACGGCCACCAGCAGACCGGCAGTGGAGCCGAAGTACCCGCTCAAGGCGTTGTCAATCATGATGGGCGAAACCTTGTCGACACCCACCACATCCCGGCTGAACTCAGAAATGGCGATGGCCAGCTCCGATGTGTTCGATGCGCGGCGCAGGCTTGGGTCTTGCTGCTTTTGGTAAATGCCTTCCAACTCCCGGCCCGTGAAGAACGAGTAATTGGTCCATGCTTCCAGCAGCGGCTTGACACCTTGGGGCACAGGCACCACACGCCCGACGTATTGCTCCATGATGTACCGCAGGGCGGTACGGGTGGCTTCCCATGCCTCTTGCTCCTCGGGGGTGCCTTGGCGGCGCATGTACTCCACAACGCGTTCAGGTATCACTTTAAACAGTGCGCCCAGTTCGCCCGGCACCGGCAGCTTGTAACCGCCCGGCAAAATCCAGTTGCTGTCTCGGGTCCGCAGGTCCATCTCTTGGTAGTCCTCGTCGTCATCCGCGCCCATGGCGTACAGAGTACTCAGAGTCATGGCGATAGCCGCGCGGCTCCAGAACATGCGGCGTGCCTGCGCACGGCCCACTGACGAGCTTGAATCCTTGCCTGATGCTGCCCGGTACAGCACGTCCATACCTTGGATATACGCGTTGAAGAACGGAATGGTCGTCACCATTGCACCAACAAAATCAGAGGCTCCACGGCGGCGGAAGTTGATGAACTCACGCGCTCTGGTCTGGGCCAGCAGTTGGTCGCCGCCTTCTTTTAGAGTCTGGTCGTAGATGGCCTTGCGCACAGCCAAGTCAGACGCGCGGGTGATGCCGTCCAGTCGGTGCAGCAGCGTTTCAAACTTGCCCCGAGGTTTGTATCCCAAGTCCTTGAGCACAGACGCTGCAGGCTTGCCCTGCTGGAAGTCGTATTCGCCTGTCAGGCCCAAGGCACCGAACTCCTTGACTGTGGGGTGCTGGATGCCGCGCAATTCGGCCAGTGCCAGCCCTCCGAAGTTGGTTAGCGTCATGCGAAGCAGAGCGCCGGGATTCTTCACGCCGGAGGTCATGATGGCCCGCTGCACGTCGTCCGTGACCTGCTTGAGCGCAAAGGGTGGCAAGACCGTGACTGCCTTACGCAGCACATTGGACGCTTGGCCCAGCACCTGCAGCCACTTGGCTTTGGGTGGGTTGAGGTCTTTGAACGCCAGCACATCGTACTTGGATGGCAACTCCCAGTACATCATCTCGCCCTTGACGTACATGCCAACCGTGTTGTCCTTGCCTTGGGGGCTACGACCCAAATACTTGGCGTGCCCGGCATCTTCCAGACTGCGCAGGGTTCGCACTGTGCCATCGGTCTTGAGGGTCTGGCCCACCATCCACCCGAGGGTGTTCAGGTAGTTGTCAAACACGTTGCCAACGGGGCGGTTAATCGACCCGACGAGTTCCGGCAGCTTTCCAACTTGGGCCAAGCCCTTGTTGCTGATCTTTTTGATTTTGCTAAAGCCGGATGCAAAGTCTTCAATCCGATCAAACGGCACGTACCCGGCCACGTCTTTCCATGCCTTGCCTTGTTCGGCAGACAGCCGCCCCACAGCTACCAAGTTGTCCACCATGGCCAGACGCGCTTCGTCCATGGCCTTGCTCATGGCTTGCAGATCAGGGTCTGCCTTGTACTCCCGCACCAACTGGTCGATCTCGTTGTCTTTCAGGTGCAGCAAGAACTCGGTGCCATCGTTTTTGTTGGATGTACGCATGGCATCCAGACGCACACCCTCAAGGATACGGCTGGCGATTTGCGTGCCGCGCTCACGGGAGTAGCCGTTCTTGGCAGCCCACTTGTCGATCAGCGCATAGACTTCCACGGGTGGGCGAACTGGCTTGCCGGTCTTGGGGTCTTTCACAGACGCCACTTTCCACAACCCTGTTGCAGGCTCTTTGGCGATACCGCCCACCTGCATGTACTCCAGCAGCATCTTGGAGTAATCTTGCGCTTGACGGTACAGCCCCATGGGGTTGAACTTGCCCAGCTTGTCCTTCACAGCGCCATCAAAGTCATTGCGCAGGCGGTGCTCAATCGTGGCAGCCGAGTCGGCAACCTGTGTGCGAAACTTGACCGCGTAGTTGACTTCATCTTGAGCCTTAAACCCGTCGACGATTTTGCGCAGCAGGGGTTTTTCCTGCGTCTCCATCGGGCCCATAGAGTTAATCAGGGCCTCGGTGCCGGGGGCTATGGAGAACTGCTTTCCGGTGGCCGTAGACGTTTCTTGCAAATCCGTAGAGGTAAGCTCCGTCAGAACTCCCCCAATCCGCAGAATCTCGCTCAACGCAGTGTCTGCTTTGGCGGTCAACCCCAACACATTACGCACGACCTGAACAAACTGAGTCCATAGGTTGGAGTTCTTGTACGGAACCGTCTCCATGTACGCCTGCATGTCACGGTTGGTCATGGACCACGCCAGAATCTCGTCAACGTCGCGCATGTAGTTTGTGCGCAGCTGGCGTTCTATGTCATTGAGCGTTTCGCCTCGGGCGTATTTGGCATCAACATGATCCAAGACCGCTTTAGCCACGTTGTACAACTCAGTAACGGTCTTGCCGATCCGCGTGTTGGCGGCGGACTTGCGGTTGCCAACTGAGAGCGCCCCCATCGTGGCTGTGTGAATCAACTCATGCAGCAGGGTTTCTGGCGTAGTGCCGGACTGATCGCCATTTGACGGATGGTTGAGCTTGACCCGAACCGTAGAGGGCATCCCATTGGGTCCGGGCTTTAACCCGGCCATGCCTCGGGCTCCGCTGGCCAACCGCTGTCCTGATGGAGTGACTTCGACCGGCCCCATGATAACGCCGACCGACTGCAATTCGCGCAGCGTGGCAGCGACTCGTTTGGCAATCATCCGCTGGTCTACATCAGGCAGGTTGGTCGCCGCCCAGTTTGCAGCCTCAAGAACTGTTTTGCCATCGACTGCTCGCGCGATGGCCGCTTCGTCAGGGGGGAACACAAGCTCCATTTGGCGCGTGTCTGCTTTTGGAGCGGGTTCAATATCCTCTTTCGCGTCGGCCTCTTTTCGTCTGGCCTCCGCATATTCGATTTCTTCCCGCTTGCTCATGGGGAACAGCAGGGCCTGTGGGCCACGCAGGATAGTGTCCTCTCCGCCAAAGTCGGTCGTACCCACTGGCTCACGCAACTTCTCAGGAATTTCTTTGGGCGCGGGTTTCTCTACCTTGGGGGCAGGAGCCGGTGCAGCTTTGGGGGCTGGTGGCTTGGCTTTTTCCAACGCTTCAAGACGCCGCCTAAAGTCATCTGCCTCGGCTTTGCGTGCGGCTTCGGCATCAGCGGTCTCGGTTTCTACTACTGGGGGTGTTACGGCAGGGGGTGTTACTGTGGTCGCTGGCTTTGGAGCTTTTCCTGCCTTGGACCCCTTGGATACGCGGACGTCGTTGGTATAGTAGAACCGGCTGTGCTGGTCGAGAACCAAGTCCTCGTCGGTTTTGGCAGCTGCGCTAGATGGCGGAATTAACGATGGGTTTGCCCCGTTCGCGTCAGATACGACCGTCCACCCACCGTCCATACGGGCTACGCGGTATCGCTTGGAAACAGTCCTGCTGGTGCCGGTGATAGGGTCTTTGTCCGTGTGGGTGGCGGTATACAGCGGACCGCTTTGCTTTTGCCCCTGCGCCAGTTTGGCACGTAGCTCGGCAGTGGGCAATGCACTTGTTTCTTCTCGAGCCCTCGCGTATAGGTCGTCTGGCGGGGGTGTTACTGCAGGGGGCTCTGCTCTCTTAGGCGCAGTTCCCGGTACAGCAGGTTGTCCAGCAGAAACCAATCCGAGTCCGTCAGGTGTGACAGGTGCTTCGGCGGCGGGGGCAGCTCCGGCTCCGGGTTCAGCGAGTTCGGCAGGGGCAGGCTCACTAGGAACTCCCACGCTTGGCTCACCTGCTCCGGGCTCAACTCGCTGCTCAACTGCAGGCGTCTCGGTAGGGGTCGGTTTGACACGGGGGGCCTCCTTAAATGGAACAGGTTGTGGAGCCGTTAGCTCACGCAGAATCTTAGCCTGTTGGGATGGGCCCTCGACCAGCTTCGGGTTACGCTTAACCATCGCTTGCAGCTCGGGCAGCGTCTTACCCACCACGTTCTGCTCAAACCACGGCTGCATACCTCGGCGCAATGGAATGTTGACGTCCAGCACATCCTGCATGGTCAGGGGGGCCGCACGCTCTGGCATCGGCAAATCCCGCTTGGGCTCACGATCTTCACGCACAGCCCGCAGGGGCAGTTTGTACTGCAAGGGGGCCTTCTCTTTGTCCGAGCGCAGGGTAGGCTCCGCAACAGGTGCCTCTGGGGTAGGCGCAGTCCCGAGGTCTTCGCCGGGGAACAACTCGCCTTGTGTGCGGGCTTTGACATCATCCGGCTGCGTCATCAAGTCCGGGGCATTGGCCAGTCCGGGGAATTTTTTGCGGGCTGCCACGTCGGCTTGCGCTTCTGCGGCGGTGCGCTCGGCTTCTGCACGGATACTCTCGATGTCGCTCTGGTTGTACAGCGCCATCTGGCCGGTCAATTCTTGGATTCGTGCCTTGACTTCTGGAGTCTGCGGCTGCTGTTTGAGCCGCTCGCGCTCCTTCACCAGATCGGCGTATTCACGTTGGAAGTCCAGTCCCAAATCCTGCTGCCCTTCGGGTACGGCAGTGGCTACGGGCTCCTCGGGCGCTTTCGGTGCGGGTACTGGCTTGCCCATTTCCTCGGGCGTAAACAGCGTGCCTTGCGTGCCCGCTGGGGCTTCGGGTGCGATCTGCGGGCCGGGTTCAGCGGGTGGGGCTTCCGGTGCTGTGGCACCACGGGCCCGACGACCCAAGGCCAAGTCCATCAAACCTTGCACGAGGGCACCAGTGGCTCCGCCGTAGGCAGCCTGCTCGCCCAGACCTTCGATCAGTGCTTGCTCGGGTTTGTACACACCCTTGGCAATAAGGTTTTGGGCAAAGCCCGACGCAGCTTCCTGTGCAGCCTCCTCGCCGCCAGCGATCATGGCACGTTTGACAGCCTCGACTCCGGCAGCTTTGGACGCGGTGGGGATGCGGGACAAGATTCTCAGGGGGGCAAACGCTTCCAATGCACCGGGAATGACGCCCAGTGCCGTGGCTGTACTGCGCTGCTCGCCTGTGGCTCCGGCTTCTTCGGCGCGGGTACGAGACTCCCCAGCACCGGCACCAACACCCAGACCTACCGCAGCAGCGCGTCCTGCTAAACCCAAGGGGCCTGCAGCCAAGAACGGCACGGTGGAGCCAACAGCTTCACTTAACTTGCGGGGGATAGATTCTTCATACCCGGGGGCTGCAGCAAACGGCTCTTTGGCAGCAGTGGCGACCGACTTGATCTTCTCCCGAGCGGTTTTCTCCATGTCCTCGGGAAGCAGCGCTGATGCGCCGGTAGCGGCGCTTTCCAACAGCCCGACTGCACCGGGTATTAGGCCCTTGAAACCTTCCTTGACCTGCCCGAACGCTGTGGTTTCGGGAGCCCCGAACTGGGGAAACTGCTGGCGGATGACCGCAGCAGCTTTGTCCTTGGGAAGATCGTCGGGGAATTCAACTGTCCGACCATCGGGCAAAGCTACTGTGTACGCCATAAGTTACCTCATTCAATTTTCCCCGTTTTGGGGTTGTACTTCAGACTGGTTCCGCTAGGGCCTGCTGCGCTAGGGGCTCCCTC
>Ga0315903_10004482_pt1 | contig 18705 bp, 9 predicted proteins | sample LakEriMetagenome_7_FD_203524 | JGI IMG/M metagenome (GOLD analysis project Ga0315903, IMG submission 203524) | Freshwater fungal communities from buoy surface, Lake Erie, Ohio, United States - Buoy 2 MA119 | ecosystem: Environmental > Aquatic > Freshwater > Lake | place: USA: Lake Erie, Ohio...
TACACTTGTAGTAACAGGAACTGGTGCAAACGTTGCTGGTACTGTCACTGCAACAGGCAACGTATCAGGCGCTAACTTAACTACTGCTGGCGTAGTCTCTGCAACAGGCAATGTGTCAGGTGGTAACTTAACTACTGGTGGCGTAATTACTGCAACAGGCAACATTACTTCAAGTGCTAATTTGATCTCAAATAACATTATAGGTAATGGCGGCGCAATTACAATTACTTCAGGTGGTACAAACACTAACATCAACTTGAAGCCAAACGGTACAGGTAACATTGATGCTAACAGTGCATATATCACTAACGTAAAAAGTCCGTTAAACCTAAATGACGCTGCTACTAAATCATATGTTGATACCCTCGTATCAACTGGTATCTCTGTTCACCCTTCTGTTGCAGCAGCAACTACTACAACATTGGCTACAGCAACTGGCGGTACAATCACTTATAACAACGGCGCATCGGGGGTAGGAGCAAACTTAGTAACTACCGGCGCATTCAACTTAATTGACGGTGCAAATGTTCAGACAGTTGGTACACGTATTCTTGTTAAGAACGAAGCAAATGCTGCTCATAACGGTATCTATACATATGCGAACACAACTACAATCGTTCGTTCAACCGACGCCGATACATATGCAGCGGCTGATCCTGACGCACTGGGTCAAAATGACTTGTTCTTCGTTACTGGCGGAACAGTCAACTTTGATACGGGTTGGATTGTCAACACAGTTGGAACAATTACGTTCGGTACTACTAACATTAACTTCGCTCAGTTCACTGCTATACAAGATTACACTGCTGGAACTGGATTAACACTAAGTTCAAACTTACAGTTCAGTATTACTAATACTGCGGTAACTACCGGTTCATATGGTAACGGTGATCGTGTAGCTGCGTTTACAGTTAATCAGCAAGGTCAATTGACTGCTGCATCAAACGTAGCCATTACAGCAAACGCTGCTAACTTAACTGGTACCACTCTTGCATCAAGCATTGTCAACTCAAGTTTGACAAGCGTTGGTACCCTTACTTCACTAGCAGTAACAGGTAATGCTAGTGCAGGCAACATCTCAACTGGCGGTGTAGTCACTGCAACTGGTAACGTATCAGGTGGTAACTTAACTACCGGCGGTGTAGTTGCTGCAACTGGTAACGTGACCGGTGGCAACGTCTATGCTAACTCAGGTACTATCGGTGCTTCATTACTAACTGGTACGCTAACAACTGCTGCCCAGCCCAATATCACCTCAGTTGGTACATTGACAACTGCGACAATCACAACTGGTAACATCACTACAATCAACAGTGGCTTGCTACAGAATGGTAACTCAAACATTACCCTCACTGCAAATGGCAACATATCACTATTTGTTACTGGTAACACTACTGCAAGAATGATTGCAACAGCAACTGGCGTCAACGTTGCAGGTACTTTAAATGCTACTGGTAATGCTAACGTAGGTAACTTAGGTACAGCACAAGTTCTTGCAAGTGCTAACGTAACAGCACCTCAGCTAATTTCAAACGTTGCAACTGGTACTGCTCCGTTCGTAGTAACCTCAACTACACAAGTTGCAAACTTGAGCGTTGCTACAGCAGGTACAGCTGGTTCAGCTACAACTGCTGGTACTGTAACTACAAACGCTCAGCCAAATATCACGAGCGTTGGTACGCTCACTTCATTAGCAGTAACAGGTAACACTACATCAGGTAACTTCATTGGCGCTCTTGCTAATGGTAACTCAAATGTCAACATCCCTGCTGCAAACGGCAACGTTAACCTCACTGCTGTTGGTAATACAACTCTTGTAATTACTGGTACTGGCGTAAACGTAGCTGGTACATTGAATGCAACAGGTAATGCTAACGTTGGTAACTTAGGCACAGGTGGTCTAATCACCGCAACTGGTAACGTATCTGGTGGTAACTTAACAACTGCTGGAGTAGTTGCTGCAACCGGTAACGTATCTGGTGGCAATATTACTACAGGCGGCGTAGTCGCTGCAACCGGTAACGTATCTGGTGGCAATATTACTACAGGCGGCGTAGTCGCTGCAACAGGTAACGTAACTGCCGGTAACGTTTATGCTAACTCAGGCACAATTGGTGCTTCATTACTAACCGGTACACTAACAACTGCTGCACAGCCAAACGTTACAAGTCTTGGTACACTAAGCTCGCTTGTTGTATCCGGTAACGTAACTGCAGGTAACGTAAGACTAAATGGTGGATTGACCAGCAATAGATCAAACGTTGCTGTAACTACTAACACTGTAATTGACCAGTTTGCTCCTGCAACATTCAGAACAGCTAAGTACATCATCAGCGCATCAGGTGACAATGGATTCCAATCAATTGAAACTCTACTTGTACACGATGGCACAGACGCATACATCACTATCTACGGTTCGATTAGTTCAAACGTATCTAGTGAAATAATCAACTTGAGTGCAAATCTCAACGGTGTTTCAGGAAACATCTCACTGTATGCATCTAATATCGGTCCAAACGTAAGAGTGAATATCGTGTCCAGTTACATACAGATTTAATACTATAGTGCTTGCTCAATGAGCAGGCACTAAATACACATAACAAACAGGGATATATGGAACTGTGGCGACGAGAAACTTTAATGTAAAAAACGGCCTGACGGCTGGAAACATCACTTTAGATGCAACCACAAACACGACCACTACAGCCAATCTCGTAGTCACAGGAAATGCAAATCTCACTGCCGCAGCTAACGTTGCGTTAGGCTCAAATAGTAACGTAAAACTTACTGGTGGTAGTTCTGGGCAATATCTACAAACGGATGGTGCAGGAAATCTAAGCTGGCAGACTGTTACAGTATCAGCCAATTCAATCTCAAACGGCACATCTAATATAAGAATCCCCGCAGCTAGCGGCAACATTCAAGTAAGCGTTGCCGGTACAGCAAACGTAATCACTTTCACAAGTAACAATGCTGTTCGCGGTTCGTATGGCTTAACCGGAATAGTTTCTCAATCAAATACTGCTCCTTCTAGCCCGCAAAACGGTGACCAATGGTATAACACATTTAATGGTATTCTGTTTGAGTATCTAGATGATGGAACTTCTTCTCAGTGGGTTGACATTAGTAGTCTTCCCTTGCCCAACTTAGCAGCAGTAAACGCAAGTGCAGTATTAAACAACGTTCAATCAACCGGCACTTATTTCCCAGCATTCATATCGTCAACTGCAAACGGCAATTATGCACTAAGTTCCAATACAGCATTTAGTGCTAACTTAGCGAATGGTGCAATGATTGCAACTACGTTTGTTGGCGCATTAAGTGGCGCCGCTACAAGTGCAACTACTGCCGGTACAGTAACAACAGCAGCACAACCTAATATTACTTCGGTAGGTACACTAAGCGCATTAACTGTAAGCGGCAACGCAAGCGCAGGCAACTTAAACACTGCCGGTGCAGTAGTAGCAAGCACATTAACCTCAAACGTAGCAACTGGTACTGCTCCTTTGACTGTAACAAGTACAACTCGTGTTGCCAACTTGAACGTTGCACAAGCAAATCTTGCTGATTTTATTAGCGTAGCTGCTGGCACAGGAAATAACTTTCTTGTGTTTGCTAATGCAGCAACAGGTAATATAACAGAACTAACCAGTACCGGCCTTACTGCTAACCTATCAAACAACTCTATCACAGCAACAACATTTGTTGGTGCGTTAAGTGGTTCTGCTACAAGTGCAACTACAGCAGGCACGGTAACAACAGCAGCACAACCCAATATCACTTCGGTCGGTACACTAACATCATTAGGCGTAAGTGGTACAGTAACAGCTTCAGCATTTACTGCAAACACCGGAATTTTTACAGGTAATGGATCGGGCCTAAGTGCAATCGCCGGCGCCAATGTCACTGGTACAGTATCTTCAGCTACAAGTGCAACAACAGCAGGTACTGTAACAACTGCTGCACAGCCTAACATCACTTCAGTCGGAACATTAACAAGTGCTACAGTGACGGGCAATGTAGCAGCAGGCAATCTAACAACAACTGGTGTACTAAGCGTAACTGGTACAGGTGTAAGCAGCATTGCTGGTAACCTAGATATGACCAGCAATACAATCATCAATCTTGCTACGCCTACTAATTCAACTGATGCCGCAACAAAGCAGTATGTAGACGATGTTGCACAAGGTCTTCATACTCACGATAGTTGTAATGCAGCCACGCAAACTACTTTGGCATCTATTTCAGGTGGCACAGTAACATACAATAACGGTACAAGTGGAGTCGGCGCTACTTTAACGACAACAGGTTCATACACAACTATTGATGGTGTCACACTGTCAAATGGAATGCGTATTCTTGTTAAGAACGAAGCAAATGCTGCACATAATGGTATCTATGACCGCACAAGTACAACTGTACTGACTCGCTCAACTGATTTTGATACTTCGGCTGAAATGGCGGGCGGCGACTTTACATTTGTAACTGCTGGTACATTGTATGATAACACTGGTTGGGTAATGACTGACCCAGTAACTACTGTCGGTACAACTGCCGTAAACTGGGTACAGTTCAGCGGGGCCGGTACATACACTGCTGGCACTGGTCTAACATTAACTGGTTCACAATTCAGCGTTAATGCTTCGCAATCTCAGATTACAAGTGTCGGTACATTAACCGGACTAAACTCAAGTGGAACTATAACAGCGCCCGCTTTCACTGCTAACACTGGTGTATTCACGGGTAATGGTAGTGGACTTAGTGCAATTGCAGGCGCAAATGTCACCGGTACTGTCTCAAGTGCCACAAGCGCAACTACTGCCGGTACCGTAACAACAGCAGCACAACCTAATATCACTTCAGTAAGCACTTCGTTTAGTGGATTGACTTTTGTAGCAAACGCACAAATTACAATGTCAGGTGCTGGATCACAGATTTCTGGAGTTAACTTAGTAAGTGCCAACTCCTTCTCAGGTAATGGGTCATCAATATCTGCATTGAATGCAACCAATATTTCAAGTGGTACACTAGCTCAAGCGAGACTTGCAAACGCAAGTGTCACGTTGGGTAGTACTGCACTAACACTTGGCTCTACTGTAACCACTGTTGCTGGTTTGTCAAGCGTCACATCAACTACTTTTGTTGGGGCATTGACAGGCGCGGCCACGAGTGCAACTACTGCCGGTACTGTAACAACAGCAGCACAACCCAATATTACTTCAGTTGGAACATTGACCGGATTAACTGTTGCTGCTGGTACTGGACAAGTGTTCACTAGTACCGATGCCGGTGGCTCTATTTCTATGGGGTTGGTTTCCGGTACCGCTTCTACACCCTACATAGATTTTAATACAAGTGCAACCCCAGTAGATTTTAACGTTAGAATTCAGGCTTCGGGTAATACTGCCTCTATTGGTAGCGGAACTCTTTCTTTACAGGCAGCAACTACCACTATTTCCGGATCACTGCAAACCACTACACTAACAACCGGCGCAAATTCTACAGCAGGTACAGTTACTGGTAACTGGACTCTCACTGCCGGTTCAAGATGGCAAGCTACTTACGCTGACCTTGCAGAAAAGTATGTAGCAGATGATACCTATGAACCAGGCACAGTTCTATTGTTTGGCGGCGAACAAGAAGTCACTCTATCTAATGCATTTGATTCAACTAAGGTCGCGGGCGTTGTGACAACTAACCCAGCATACTCAATGAATGCAATGCTAGAAGCAGAATATGTTGCAGAAATTGCACTACAAGGTCGTGTACCTTGTAAAGTTCAAGGCCCAGTTGAAAAGGGCGACTTGATGGTATCAGCCAGTAACGGACACGCTACTGCAAACAATGATGCACGAGCAGGAACTATTATTGGTAAAGCACTAGAAAACTTCAATGGAGACTTTGGTGTAATTGAAGTAGCAGTTGGAAGGTTCTAAAAGCATGATTTATGTGATTATAAATAGTAATAATATAGGAAGTATATAATGGCATTATTCCCGTCAAATCCAAATAATGGTGATACAACTGTTGTAAACGGGATAACCTATACCTATAACAGCGCACAGACTGCTTGGATTAGAACTAGCACAACACCCCCAGGTGACTTAAATGTTAGTGGTAATCTTACGGCAACCGGCAACATTAGTGGTGTAAGACTAATTTCAAACGTTGCAACCGGCACCGCTCCACTGACAGTAACAAGTACAACTCGTGTATCTAACTTGAATGTTGCTAATGCAGGATTTGCTGACAGTGCAGGTACTGCCACAACAGCAGGCACTGTAACTACAGCAGCACAACCAAATATTACGAGTGTTGGTACATTATCAAGTTTAGGTGTTACTGGAAACATTACATCAGGTAATGCTAATTTAGGTAATGCTGTAAATGCTAACTTCTTTATTGGTAGCGGTAATAACTTATCAAATATTCAAGGTGCTAATGTTACTGGAGCAGTAGCAAGTGCTACAGCAGCTACTAACGCATCAGCATTATTGCAGAACACATCAACTGCAACAACAGTATACCCGACGTTCAGTACTTCAAGCGCAAACGGAAACTCAAGTGCAGTCATCAACACAGGCATCAGTGCTAACTTAGGTAATGCTTCTATAACCGCAACTACTTTTGTAGGTGCTTTAAGCGGAGCTGCAACAAGTGCAACTACAGCAGGTACAGTAACAACAGCAGCACAACCTAATATTACTTCAGTTGGTACATTAAGCTCACTTGCGGTCACGGGCAATGCAAGTGCAGGAAACTTAAACACTGCTGGTGCAGTAGTAGCAAGTACACTAACTTCAAATGTTACAACTGGTACTGCTCCACTAACGGTAACTTCTACTACTCGTGTATCAAACCTAAATGTTGCCTATGCAAACGTTGCTGATTTTATTAGTGTTGCCGCTGGCACAGGCAATAACTTCCTTATCTTTGCAAACGCGGCAACAGGTAACATAACAGAACTAACAAGTACAGGCCTCACTGCTAACCTATCAAACAACTCTATTACCGCAACTACATTCGTTGGCGCGCTAAGTGGCGCCGCTACTAGTGCTACAACTGCTGGTACTGTCACTACAGCAGCCCAGCCCAACATTACATCAGTCGGTACACTTACCTCGGCCGCAGTGACGGGCAATGTTACTGCCGGTAACGTCTATTCTAACTCAGGTACTATTGGTGCATCAATCGGTATTCTAACGACAGGCAACATTACGACAATCAACAGTGGCTTACTGCAAAATGGTAATAGTAATGTTACTATTACTGCTAATGGTAATGTCACACTACACGCAGTGGGTGGTGCAAGAATCGTAGCTACATCAACTGGCGCCAACGTAACCGGCACACTAGGTGTGTCGGGTAACGCTAACGTAGGTAACTTAGGCGCTGCTCAGATGCTTGCAAGTGCTAACGTAACTGCACCTCAATTGATTAGTAACGTAGCAACTGGCACTGCACCATTCGTAGTAACATCTACGACACAAGTTGCTAACTTGAATGCTGCAACAGCCGGTACTGCAACGAGCGCAACGAGCGCAACCAATGCTGCTGCCCTACTACAGAATACATCAACTGCAACTACTGTTTATCCTACCTTCAGTACTTCTGGCGCTAATGGTAACTCAAGTGCAGTAATCAATACTAGCATTTCTGCTAACTTAGGTAACGCAAGCATTACCGCTACAACATTTGTGGGTGCGCTATCTGGTGCAGCAACTACTGCCGGTACAGTAACGACAGCCGCGCAACCCAATATTACATCAGTCGGAACACTAACATCACTTGGGGTAAGCGGAACTGTTACTGCCCCAGCATTCACTGCCAACACTGGCATATTCACCGGTAATGGCTCAGGACTAAGTGCGATTGCGGGTGCAAACGTCACCGGTACTGTTTCTGCCGCTACCACTGCTGGCACCGTAACAACAGCAGCACAGCCAAATATTACATCAGTTGGAACATTGACTTCAGTTGCGGTAACGGGTAATGCTAACGTAGGTAACTTAAACTCTTCCGGTAGAGTCAGAGCTTCAGGTGAAATCATCGGTGATGGTCAAGTAGGCGAAGGCGGCCAGATTGTTTTGGGTTGGGTAAACACAACTGGTTTAACGGGTCAAGCCAACAGCACTTGGAACATGGATGTAGATAGTTCTAATAACTTTAGACTATTCTATCAAAACGCAACAGGCGGGACTGGTGTAGCACTTACTGCTAACTCAACCTCAAATGTTATCTCTACTATCGGAAATATTTCTGCTCCGTTCTTCATTGGTAATGGTAGTCAGTTAACTGGTATTACGGTAGCTGCCGGATCATCAATCGTTAACGGCAACTCAAATGTTAATATTCCAGCAGCAAATGGAAATGTTAATATTAGTGCTGTAGGTACTGCTAATGTCGTTGCGGTGACTGCGACCGGTGTTAACGTAGCTGGTACATTGAATGCTACTGGTAATGCTAACGTCGGAAATTTGGGTGCAACTGGTGTAGTAGCAACTACCTTAGGCGGCTCACTAACGACTGCTGCACAACCAAACATCACATCAGTAGGTACATTAACTTCCGCAGCAGTAACTGGCAATGTCACTGCTGGTAATGTTTATGCTAACTCAGGTACAATTGGGGCGTCATTGCTTACTGGTACGTTGACCACCGCTGCTCAGCCCAACGTTACCTCAGTAGGCACACTAACATCAGCAACAGTAACAGGTAACGTTGCAGCCGGCAACTTGACAACAACAGGTGTACTCAGTGTTACAGGTACAGGCGTAAGCAGCATTGCTGGCAATTTGGATATGACCGGCAATACAATTATCAATCTTGCTACGCCAACTAATGCTACTGACGCCGCTACAAAACAATATGTTGATGATGTTGCGCAAGGCTTACATACACATGATAGTTGTAACGCAGCTACACAAACTACCTTAGCATCTATCTCAGGCGGTACTGTTACATATAACAATGGTACTAGTGGTGTTGGCGCAACACTCACTACAACCGGTTCATATACTACAATTGATGGTGTTACGCTAAGCAATGGAATGCGTATCCTCGTTAAGAATGAAGCAAACACGGCGCACAACGGTATCTATGATCGCACTAGCACTACTGTCTTAACTCGTTCAGATGACTTTAATACTCCTACTGAAATGGCAGGTGGCGACTTCACATTCGTAACTGCTGGTACACTGTACGACAACACTGGTTGGGTAATGCCAGATCCAGTAACAACTGTCGGCACAAGTCCTGTTGTTTGGATACAGTTCTCAGGTGCTGGTACATATACAGCAGGTACAGGATTAACATTAACTGGTTCACAATTCAGTGTCAATGTAGCACAGCCCACAATCACAAGTGTCGGTACCCTAACTGGATTAAACTCAAGCGGTACTATCACAGCTCCGGCATTCACTGCTAACACAGGCGTGTTCACTGGTAACGGTAGTGGTCTAAGTGCAATTGCTGGTGCTAACGTAACTGGTACCGTTTCAAGTGCTACAACAGCGGGTACCGTAACAACGGCAGCACAGCCAAACATTACGTCGGTTGGTACGTTAACTTCACTTGCTGTTACTGGTAACGCAAGTGCAGGCAACCTAAATACTGCCGGCGCAGTTGTTGCAAGCACATTAACTTCAAACGTTGCAACCGGTACTGCTCCTCTGACAGTAACAAGTACAACTCGTGTTTCTAACTTAAACGTTGCTTATGCTAATGTTGCTGATAATATTAATGTAGCAGCCGGAACAGGTAATAACTTTATTGTCTTTGCAAACGCAGCAACCGGCAATGTTGCTGAACTGACAAGTACAGGCCTCACTGCTAACTTGTCAAATAACTCTATTACTGCAACAACATTTGTCGGTGCTCTATCAGGTGCAGCAACTAGCGCAACAACTGCTGGTACAGTAACAACAGCAGCACAGCCCAATATCACAAGTGTTGGCACCCTAACATCCTTAGGTGTTAGTGGCACTGTAACTGCTCCAGCATTCACTGCTAACACAGGTATATTCACTGGTAATGGCTCCGGCCTAAGTGCAATCGCTGGTGCAAACGTAACTGGCACTGTAGCAAGTGCGACAAGTGCTACAACAGCGGGCACTGTAACAACAGCAGCCCAACCTAATATTACTTCAGTTGGCACTCTCACATCGCTAGGCGTTAACGGTACAGTAACCGCAGTGGCGTTCACCGCCAATACAGGTATATTCACGGGTAATGGTAGCGGTCTAAGTGCTATTGCCGGTGCTAACGTAACTGGTACGGTATCAAGTGCTACCAGCGCAACGAGTGCGACAACTGCTGGTACTGTAACTACAGCAGCACAGCCCAACATTACTTCAGTTGGAACATTGACTGGTCTAACTGTTAACGGCACCGGAACAATCACTACCGGTAACATCACTACTATCAACAGTGGATTGTTACAGAACGGCAACAGTAACGTTACTATCACTGCTAACGGCAACGTTACACTACACGCAGTAGGTGGAGCAAGAATCATTGCTACATCAACCGGGGCAAACGTAACTGGTACGTTAGGTGTAAGTGGTAATGCTAACGTTCTAAACTTAGGTACAGCACAGGTACTTGCTACAGCAAACGTAATTGCTCCTCAGTTAATCAGCAACGTTGCAACCGGTACCGCTCCTCTTGTCGTTACATCTACTACACAAGTAGCAAACTTGAATGCCGCTACTGCCGGTTCTGCTACGACAGCCGGTTCTGCTACGACAGCCGGTACTGTAACAACAGCAGCACAGCCTAACATCACGAGCGTTGGTACGCTAACAGCACTAGGTGTTAGTGGAACGGTAACTGCACCTGCATTCACTGCTAATACTGGCGTATTCACCGGTAACGGTTCGGGGCTAAGTGCTATTGCAGGTGCTAACGTAACTGGTACTGTTTCGAGTGCAACAAGTGCAACAAGTGCAACGACTGCAGGCACAGTAACAACCGCTGCTCAACCAAATATCACATCGGTGGGTACATTAACGTCACTTGGTGTTAACGGCACGGTAACAGCAGTAAACTTCACTGCTAATACAGGTGTATTTACGGGTAATGGTGCAGCCCTCACAACGTTAAATGCAAGCAACATTTCAAGTGGTACTCTTGCTCAAGCAAGATTGGCTAATAGCTCATTAACTGTTAACGGCACTTCAATCGCACTTGGTGGCTCAGGTACAATTACTGCAACCGCAACAAATGCGTTGACTATTGGTACGGGATTAGGTGGCACGAGCTACAATGGTAGTACCGGCGTAACGATTACTAACACTGGTGTAACTAGTATTGTAGCCGGTACCAATATCGCAATTAGCGGAGCAACTGGCGCAGTCACAGTAAGCGTGACCGGTACTGTACCAACTGCTACAACAGCCGGTACTGTAACAACAGCAGCACAGCCTAATATCACATCAGTTGGTACGCTAACAGCACTGGCTGTTACAGGCAACACTACTATAAGATCAAACGTTGCTTATGTATCACCAAATGGTTCAAACACTATTACTGAAAGAATGGCTAATGGTGGAACGCTATCTTGGAATGGCAACGCAGGTCAGCTATTCAGTATCGTAGATAGTATGACTGGCAACATCTTTACTGTTAACGATGTTTCTGGTATCCCATTAATCAGTGTTGATTCTGGTGGCAACATTCAATTTGCCGTATCAGGCGGCTTTGTAAACTACGGTGTGTCTACTGGCATTACAGCAGCCGGTTCAACGCAGGCTACTGCTACGGTTCTAACAAGACCAATCAACGTAGTAAGCACAGTGAGTGCAAGCACTGGTGTAATTCTTCCGACAGTACCAGGGGGCGCAAGAGTTATAGTTATGAATACGAGCGGTACAGCGTTGAATGTATATCCCCCTTCAGGCGCTGCAATCAATTCCGCAGCAACGAATGCTGCATACTCAATGCCAGCTGGTACAAGACTAGAGTTTATCTCAGTCTCAGCAACTCAGTGGTACACAATGAACGCTACATACGGATAAGGATATATTACGTGGCAATGTCGTATAACCCTGGGATAGTAACAAGCGATTTAGGTCTTTGCTTGGATGTGTTCAATCCTGAAAGCTTTACTGGAAGCACTACAACGTGGTTCGATATAAGTGGAAACAATCTACACGCAACTGGTGCATCGGGTCTAAGTGCTACTGGACTTGCTTCCGGAGTAGCTTGGAACACCCCTGCCACTTCATTATTAAATACTGACACCCATTCAATTTTCTTTACAATAAGATTCAATACAACTGGCACTTATCCAAACGGAACATCGGGTAGTTGGGATCAACTTTTTTCATATCCGGCAGGTGGAAGTGATAGATCGCCGGGTATATGGAGATTCCCCTCAAATAGATATATACACTGGAGATATGATCCGGGAAATACAGGTAATGATTTTGGACAAACTTCATTAGGAACTTCCGGAACAGAATTTGCTACTAACACTTGGTTTTATATGGGACAAACTAAAAATGGAACAACGGCTACTGCATACGTTAACGGTACTTCGTTAGGAACAGGAACAGTAGCCTCTCCAAAAACAAGAGGAAATGCAGTAATACAACTTTTTCCAAGCTTCACTGCTACCCTAGCTCAAATTGGTTGCGTACACGTATATAGCAATCCGTTAACTGCTGCACAAGTTGAACAAAACTTTAATGCAATTAGAAGGAACTATGGTATATGATAGATTCGCCTCCCGCCAATAATGTCCCGATCATTGCAGATCCTGATGCACCAGTCTATTCACCCTGTACTAGACAATTAATGACTAGTCGCATTAGTGTATGCAAAACTTGTGTCAACAGAACAGAAGAAGATGTACCAAAGTGTTCATTGAATCAGCTTGATATTAATTTAATGATTTCAATGAATGAACAAACTTGTCCGGGAGGATTTTGGTAATGGCGCAGTTTAACGGACCCGGCCCTGTTTCAAATGGTCTTGTCTATATACTAGACAATGACAATCAGCGAAGCTATGCCGGTCCTCCCATACAAAATTTAGCTCAAGTTATTGTTCCGGTTTCTACTAGTGGGCCAAGCATCGAATACGTTACCGGTAGTACAAGCGTAATGATTCCTAATTTAGGACAAACAAATTCTGCTTTTGTTAACGGGTACAACAGCAATCCTTCTAGCTATTGCTGTATGCAGCAATTTTATTTCAATAACAACAACTCTAATGTTCCGTGCAGTGGGTCAACCACTTACACCTATGCTATTGTATATAAAAATACATCAGGATATACTCATCCTAATTATATGTACCGATATGAATTTACTTCTGGCGGCTCCTACGTAACTGAAGCTGGAGTATTTGATTCCGCTAAACAAATATCGTTAGGTGATGGTTGGTTTTGGGCTTGGAATACGTTTACTACACAAGCAACCACTGCACAAATTGTGCTTAGATCATTTTATTATCAATACAATGTTTCTGATATATTCTATATGGCAAGAGTAATGGTTACCCCCGGCGACTATACTCAGTTGAACCCAAGATTTTGGCCTGCTCTCGGAACTACTAGAACTTCTACTCAGGTGTTTAATGATCCGTTAGGAGCAAGTGCGCTTACTGCTACTAATTTAACATATGCAAGTAATGGTACAATCGGATTCAATGGAACAACCAGCCGCATCACTTCTCCTAGTATTCCTGCTTTAGATTTTGCAGGTTCACAGCAATATACTGTGATGGCTTGGATATATCCTCTTTTGGGAGGGGGAACTTGGCATGGAATTGTTAGTAAGGGTGAGTCTCAGCAATATGCCTTTACTGTTAATAGTCCGGGAGCATATATACACTATGAAACTAATCAAGGTGGAGTAGGTGCGCTTAACTCTGCTGGAGGTTCAATTACTCAAAACGCCTGGCAATATGTGGGTATTAGATTTGATGGTACGAATAAAACAATATGGAAAAATGGAGAAATAATTGCTACCCAAACCGCCGCAGTGAATTCTACATCCAACACCGAACAACTGCGTATTGGTGAAGGCAACGCCAATGAGTTATTCAACGGAAACATAACTCAAGTTGCTATATATAATAGGGCGCTCTCTGACAACGAAGTAATGCAGAACTTCAACGCAACTAGAGGAAGGTATGGTATATGACACACTTTGCTAGAGTACAAGACGGAATTGTAACAGAAGTTATAGTCATTGAACAAGAGATGATTGATACTGGTTTGTGGGGTCCGCCCGAAGAATGGATTCAGACTAGCTACAATACTCACGCCGGCGTTCATCGTCACGGAGGAACACCTCTAAGAAAGAACTATGCTGGTATCGGCCATACTTACGATAAAGATTTAGATGCTTTTATACCTCCTAAAGTATTTGATAGCTGGATACTTGACGAAACTACTGGTCATTGGAAAGCTCCTGTAGAATGTCCACAAGACGGTAAACGATACTTGTGGAATGAAGAAAATCAACAATGGGAATTATCTACGATCGGACCATTTTCGGAGGATGAATAATGGCGATTGCTTCTGGACCAAATATTGCGGTTCCCACTGATATCGTCCGAGTATTTACCACATCCGGAGTTTTTACTCCATCCTTTACGGGCAATGTTGAAGTTTTAGTCGTTGCCGGAGGCGGTGGCGGTGGTATGGACATGGGCGGCGGAGGCGGTGGCGGAGGTGTCATCAGCAACAGCAGAGTTGCAGTAACAGCCGGTTCACCTATAACAGTGACAGTTGGTGCAGGTGGATTCGGTGCCCCGGCTGGCAGTGGAGGGTATAGAACAGATGGTGCTGGTCCACAACCGAACGGACATCAATTCACTATATCAGCTACGAACGGTAGCAATTCTGTGTTCGGTTCGCTAACTGCCGTAGGTGGCGGATATGGCGGCAGTTCATATTTTGCTTATACTCCAAACAACGGGTATGGAAATTCTGGTGGTAGTGGTGGCGGCGCTTCTGGTTATTCAGACGGCAATACTGGCCGCGGCGGAGCGGGAACATCAAATCAAGGTAACGCAGGCGGTGGCTCAATAGGACAGTATTATTCAGGCGGTGGCGGCGGCGCGGGAGCAGCAGGAAGTAGCACCGGCAATGGCAACGGCGGCGCAGGCGTGCTAAACACTATTCTCAATAGTAATCTTTATTGGGCAGGTGGCGGTGGCGGCTCCGCATATAGCAACAGTATAGGGGGAATTGGCGGCATCGGCGGAGGCGGTGGCGGCGCAATTGGTGCCACAACCGGCGGAGTAGGTTATAACAGCGGTTCTCCGGGCGGCGGCGGCGGCCCAGGGCAGTGGGCACAAACTCCCGGCGGAAACGGAGGGCAAAACACCGGTGGCGGCGGCGGAGGTGGCTCTCACTATAACGCAACTAATAAAGGCGGCGAAGGCGGATCTGGAATTGTAATTGTAAGATACCCCGCTTCTTTAGGTTCAAGTACAGGCGGCGCATCCATCTCATTAGAAGACCTAATATTTGCATATGATATGGACAATATTCAATCTTTTAGAGGTGCTGTAGCAACTAATCAGTTTGCGGTACCTACTCCTGACGGAAGCAACAACGTTGTTTTTCAAGTTCAAGGTACCGGCACATTCCAAAGAGTATATTCAGGAACATTCGGTGGTTACACGATTACGAATAATGATGTAGTATATAGATATGATTTAGTTGCTGCTGGAGGCTGTTATTATCATGGAAATGATGTGACTATTAACTCCGGTCAGTGGGCAACCTTCACATTTGATTACTATATTTCTCCTGGCGCCGGCGGATATCCGGTAACTAATTTTCTAGCTAATTTTGAAGGGGTACTTAGTAACTCAGTAGCCGATCCTACCCCATCTATCACTGGTGTTTGGAAAACGGCAACGTTTTCTGCCCAAGCCGGCTCTACTGGGCTTTGTAGAATGCTATTATATCCCGGCGCTTGTAATGGTACCAGTTTAGCCACGAGCGGCTTCATCCTATACAAAAATCCTCAAGTAGTAATCAGTTCATCAAGTAATACTACTGTGCCGTTTGTAGGACCATTTGGAGCAAGAAGTTCTACTCAGGCTATACAAGACTTAACAGGTATCAACTCTGTAACAGTCAACGCACTAACTTATAATTCAACCGGAACAACATTTAGTTTTAATGGTACAAATAACTCTATCATGACCCCAACTCTACAGACACTTGGTAATAGTATGACTTGGGAAGCTTGGGTAAATTGCGAACAAGATATTAGTACATACAATATGTTTATGGGAAGATATTTACCGTACTTTTCTTTTTACGGCGGAGTACAATTATATTTTTCAAATAATATAAGCGGGGCACAACAAACTATTGCAACCGCAGGCAATTTATCACTAAACACCTGGTATATGGCAACATTCTCCACTTCGTTTGATGGTACAAACACTACAATGAAAATATTTACTAACGGAGTAGAAACTGCTACAGGAACCTTTTCGGGTTCACAGGGTCAGTATGCAGGAGTCAACTTTATGGTTGGCGATGGCAATAACGGCAACAATACTAATTGGTATCCTTTTAAAGGCCGAGTGTCTAATGTAAAAGTTTACAACAGAACATTATCAGCAGATGAGATACTACAAAACTTTAATGCTACTAGATCGAGGTACGGAGTATGACAGAATTAGGAAACAACATTGACCCTGCGACTCAGGCAATAAGAATTTCATTCTGCACGGTATGTGAAGAAAACGAAGAATTGCCTTATCCAAGATGCAGACTTAATGACAAAGCACTTTCGGTGCAAACCTCAGAAGAACAAGAAACGTGCCCTCTTAACAAATGGTGATAAGTACATTGTGATTAATGTATTCTTATTAGACTACCACACTCGTCTCAGAGAGTGGTACACGCTCAGAGAAAAATTACAGGACTCCGATCTACAAACTATTTGTGTAGAGGTAGATAAGTTTTGGCAACGAGTACCCATCAGTAATCATTACTTACATCCAGCAGACACACCTGACTGGCCAGGACCTTGGGAATTGATTAGCGATAACAACTATTGTCGTTATGCACGAGGTTTAGGAATGGTATACACGCTACTATTATTGGGTGTAAAAGACATTGACATTGTGGACGCAATGTACGATAATAGTGAAAATGCATGTTTAGTCCTGGTTGATAACGCAAAATATATATTGAATTGGTACCCTAGCTCAGTATTAAATACGACTCTATCAGATTTCACTAACATCAAGAAAATTGATATTAACCCACTAACACAGAAAATAGGCAAAGAATGATTAATGTAACTAAACGAACAGGGAACAAAGAGCCACTATCCCTTGAAAAGTGGCAGCAGCAGATTACAAAAGTATGCAATGGCACGGCTGATGTAAGCCAATCCATGATAGAAATTAAAGCAAGCCCTCACTTCTATGATGGTATCACTACAAGAGAGATTGATGAAATCACTCTTAGAGCTATTGTAGACTTGATTGATGTAGAAGCTAACCCTGACGTTGGTCACACTAACTACCAGTATGTTGCTGGCAGACAGCGCCTATCTATGCTTCGTAAAGATGTTTACGGAGACTATAACCCACCATCATTGTATGAGATTGTGAAGAAGAACGTAGAGGTGGGCCTTTACACTCACGAACTTCTTGAATGGTATTCCGAAGACGATTGGAATAAGATGGATGAATTCATCGACCATTCAAAGGACGAGGAGTACTCATACGCAGCAATTGAACAATTGATTGAAAAATATCTTGTTCGCAATAGAGCCACAAAGGAAATCTATGAAACTCCTCAAGTTCGGTATGTGGTGGCAGCAGCTACAGTCTTTCATATGGAAGAAGCTAGTAAGCGTCTTAAGTTCGTTAAAGAATATTATAACGCCGCATCTGATGGTTTGTTTACCTTGGCTACTCCTGTTCTTGCTGGTCTCGGCACTCCAACTAAACAGTTTAGTTCTTGCGTCCTTATTCGTAGCGATGATGATTTGGATTCGATTTTCGCTTCCGGAGAAATGATGGCTAAGTATGCTAGCAAACGTGCTGGCATTGGCTTAGAAATCGGCAGGCTTCGCTCCCTCGGTTCGCCTATCCGAGGGGGCGAGATCATGCATACTGGCATGATTCCGTTTCTAAAGAAGTGGTTCGGTGACTTGCGTTCTTGCTCACAGGGCGGCATTCGTAACGCAAGTGCTACTGTATTCTATCCTATCTGGCATCATCAGTTTGATGACTTGATTGTGTTGAAGAACAATCAGGGCACCGAAGAAACTCGTGTTCGTCATATGGACTATGGCGTAGTTCTCAGCGCATTCTTTTGGAAGCGTTTCAAGAACAAAGAAGACATTACCTTCTTTGATCCAAATGAAGTTCCTGACTTGTACGAAGCCTTCTATCAGAATACACAAAAATTTGAAGAACTTTATGTAAAGTATGAAAAGCGTAAAGACTTACGCAAGAAGACGATGAGCGCAGAAGAAGTATTCAAGAGCGGCATCCTCAAAGAACGCACAGACACAGGTAGAATCTATCTAGTGTTCATTGATAACGTTATGAATCAGGGACCATTTGACCCTGAGTATCACACTATCTATCAGTCAAACCTCTGCGTAGAGATTCTACTCCCCACAAAGTCATTCAAGCGTCTTGATGACCCTACTGGTCGTATTGCTCTTTGTACACTCGGTTCAATGAACTGGGGCGCATTTAGAA
>Ga0315903_10004484_pt1 | contig 18699 bp, 18 predicted proteins | sample LakEriMetagenome_7_FD_203524 | JGI IMG/M metagenome (GOLD analysis project Ga0315903, IMG submission 203524) | Freshwater fungal communities from buoy surface, Lake Erie, Ohio, United States - Buoy 2 MA119 | ecosystem: Environmental > Aquatic > Freshwater > Lake | place: USA: Lake Erie, Ohio...
GATTGGTTCTTATTTAGCTAAACCCGTCGGTAAGTATAATAAAAATAATGAGGTAACTGTATCAATGTTAGCCGATTTACGAGATAAGGGAATTAAGGAAGTTATTCTTCGCTCTCCAGTAACTTGCCAATCTTCAAGAAATGCACATTCTTGGGCTATATGCCAGTTATGTGCTGGAAAAAGAGAAAAAGGTCGTTTACCAGAATTAGGATCATACTTAGGTGTCACAGCAGCTACTGCATTAGGTGAACCACTTGCCCAAGGACAGCTTAACACTAAGCATACAGCAGGTGCAGCAGCTTTGGGTAAAACTGTAGCAACGGGGTTTAAATTAATTCAACAACTTGCAAACATTCCATCTACCTTTCAAAATAAAGCAGGTGTAGCGGATATTGATGGTACTATTTCTAATATAAGAACAGCACCACAAGGTGGATTTTATATAAAAATAAAGGGAACAAATAAAGAAGTTGAAGAATACATTCCAGCAGGTTTTTCTTTAAATGTGAAACAAGGTGATAAAGTTGAAGCAGGGGATATTCTGTCTGACGGTATTGTAAATCCATCAGACATCGTTAAACATAAAGGAATTGGAGCAGGGAGAAAACACTATTCTGATGTTTTACATAAAGCATTTGCGGAAGCCGGAATGGGTGTTAATAGAAGAAACTTTGATATTATCGCTAGAGCAGCAATTGACCATGTCAGGGTAACGCATCCAGACGGCCTCGGTGATCATCTTCCAGATTCTGTAGTGACCTATCAATCAATTGAAAAAAATTATAAACCAAGATCAGATTCTAAAGAAGTTAGAGTAGATATGGCTTTAGGTAAATACTTAGAGGAGCCCGTATTACATTTAACAATCGGAACACGTTTAACATCTAAAATGTTAGAACTTCTTAAAAATCATAAAATTGTATCTGTAATGGTAAACGATAATCCGCCATTCTTTCAACCAGAAATGCAAAGATTATTAGATGTTCCTGGAGAAGTACCAGATTGGGCACATCAACTATATTCATCTTATCTAGAAAAAAGATTAATTAAGGGTGTAAATAGCGGTTTAACTGCAAATCTAAAAGGTCCTAGTCCTATATTAGGTTTAAGTTATGGTGTTGGATTTGGTGAAAAAAGAGGAGAGTACGAATACTCTGCAGAGGACGACCACGAATTTGATTTTGTAGAAGATGATTAATTTAGGTTGATCTTTACAATATTTATCTTTATTATACTAGTATGACGAAAAAGCCAATTTATAAGAATATTTTAAGGAAGTTAGCAAACAGCCCTGATCAAGAATTTGAACAATCTTTCTTTCAGTTGGCTTATGAAAGACTTCAAGAAAAGCTACATAATTTATTGCCTTTCTTAGTAGGTTTTGAAATTGTTAATAAAAATGATGAAGGAACAAAAGCCTTAGGTGTATTTGGTTTTAAATCAAATAATGGTCAAATGATGTTCGTACCCGCATTTTTCATTAATGGAACAGTAAAAGGAGTAGATCTTTTATACTCAAAAAACAACGAACAATTTTATCCTCTTAACGAAGATTTCGCAGAACTGTTTCTTAAAGATGAAGTAACTGGGATTGGCGATAAATCAAAAGAACATAGAAATGAAATCAATCAACGTCTTACTCCAGTAAAGCTAGATTCATTATCGCGTCCGCCAAAAACAGCGGCATTTAAAGACATGCTCACTGATAATGAAAAACAAGAGTTGTTATCATCCTTTTTAAAAACAGCAAAAAGTATTGAGTATACTGATTTAATTTCTTTTATTAACAAAGGACCAGCAGTGATTAAAACTGCTTTTTATAACTTATTTAAAGATAACGATGAATTCTCTGAATCAGTTTTAAGATTCTATGATTTAAATAAAATTGCCTCAGCTATTGCTGTTCCTAAAGTTGTTAAGCCTAAATTAATTTCTAAAGTAGAAGTACTGCATCAAGGTAATGAGAAATGCGCTTCCCTATCTGACTCAGATAAACGTCAACTTTTAACTGATGGTTATTATATTTTAGATAAACGAGCTGAGGAAGAAAAGTCAAAACTTGGTCTATTTAAATATACTGAAGCCTTTTCAAATCCAACACAATCTGGTTTTTATTCTTATATAACCCAAAGAGGTACACTACGATACGGCCTTGCGTTAGTAAGCCCTATGGCGCTCAATCCTCACATCAGTACAGGAGAAACTATTGTTATTGATCTAGATTCTAATAAAGATGGTCAAGCTTATAGAGTAGAGCCAAACGAGCTTTTCGTTAAAGGTCGATATCAAGTTAAAGACTTCTCAGAAATTCATGATAAATTCGAAGAGTTAAATTCGGCCTCACCTTCATTTTCTTCTTCTTATGTTCTAATTAATGAAGAATTAAAATGTACAGAACCTTTCTCAATAGTAGCAAACTATAAAAATGACGAAGGCTTCAGAGTTATTGAAGTTGAACAAACGAGATTCATCAACCCAGCGAAGGATAAGCAGGTCAATTCTTATTTTAAAGACAAACCTACGAATACTTCTTTTCGTAAGTTCAAACTTATCATGACAAAGAAGCAAGGTGATCGTTTAGATTATAAAGGAAATTCAATTTTCGTACCAAAAGGATTTAAATTATTTGAAGTACGTTTTAGTGATAGCTATTGCTGCTCAGATGGGCCTTATGATCCGGAAGCTTCTAAAAAAGCTAGAGAAGAATATAAAGCAAATTCACCAGGAAGTTTATCAGATCTTAATGCTGCTTTACGTGAAGACGGTGTATTTCCGTTTTCATTAAATTCAAATGGTAGTGAATATTTTGTAACTGTCGGTGATAAGAAAAAGAAATATTCTAATACAATTGAAGCTAAAATTGGAATGGTTTTAGATTTTGGATTGTCACATGATAGTGCAACACAACTACTTAATGATTTAGTTCCAACTATAACCAAACAAGGACAAATCAAATTAGCATACACAGGTGATCAAATCTTATCTCTCAGAGATGCTCAATCCTATGCTAATATTTTAGGACAACCTACTTATGATGAATATTCTTACGTGGAAGAAGGAATGAGAGACCCGTCCTACACAGAGAATCCAACAGAATTAGGCAGAGCAACAATGTCAAATGTTGAGGGTTTAAATGCTTCAATAAATACAGCCAATCAATTAGCAGAAAGTGGTCAAAAACAAATATTTGATACACAGACAATTGCAACATTGTCCAAGTATGTAAGTCCCCAAACAAAAACAATGACTTATATGCCAGAGTTTATCTCTTGTTTAGATAAGCTTGGTAGAATGTTGTTCTTAACATACTGGGAGACAGAAAAATTTGAAGAGATGTATGGAAGATCTGAATTACCGGATCTTGTAGAACTTTTATCTAATGTTAATAGAAATTTAGGTGATTTAGTTATTTACTTAAAACGTAAATCTCCCGAACTTTCAATTAATATGTCAGAAGGAGACTCTTCAATTTAAAAATTTAGTTGCATATTCTAGATTACTAGAATATTGTATTTGTTAATGATTGGAACTATTACACCAGTTAAAAAGATTGGAAACTTACTTGTACGTCCGAATTGGAGGTATGATGCTTTATTTAATCCAGGGAAATACAAATTAAAAGAATTTGTAGCTAGAAACGTACCTGCGAATAGTGGTGCGTTAAATCGTTATATTACTTTAGGTTTGCCTTATGAAGTTAATATGATGCCTAGTAATGTTAAATATTTACTAAATAACATTGCCATAGAACATCAATCTATTTTTTTAACTATGTGGAATCGACACTTAAAAAGAAACCATATTAAAAAAGTTAATGTCGATTTTGACCAAACTAAATTTCAAAAGGTTCCATTATGGAATCTAAAAAAAATTAATAATATAAATGATGCTTTTATTATTCGAATGATAAAGCATATATCTAATTATGAATTCGACCAGCATATAGCATATGCTTTTGAGCTTGGTCGTAATTCTGATTATAATGAGATATTTAAGTTTATTGGTTATTGTATCTACGCTAAAGTATCTGATAAAGATATTGCTGTAAGATGGAATATCCCAATTAAACATGTTGAAGCAATACGTTTAATGTTTTTTGATTTTTCGTCTTTTCCAAAAGATCGATTAGCTAATATTTCTTATCTGAGACAACTTACAAATATTGGTTTATTTACCGATGTAGACTTTGCATATTTTAAACGTGTATTTGAATTAGGTGAGTTGGCTCTGAAAGCTCAAACTGATTTTTATTCTCTAACATCTCCTGAAAAAAAATTAATTGAAGAGTATTTAGGAAAAACACTGATTTCAAATACTCTTAACTTACATTTCGCTGTTAAAAATCAAAGAGATGCTGTAGAATATGGATTAATCGTTTCTAACTTAGCTTCTTATTACATCAAAACAGCAGAAGCTACTTATTTTGAATCTAAGATTAGAAACCTGGATGCAGCAACAAGACGTATCGAAGGTGATTTAAAAGGATCAGACTCAACAATATCAGAATTAGACAAAGAATTTATGACAATGCTCAATGAACACTCATTACAAGACGAGAAACTAGAATATAAAACTTTAGATTCTTTGAAATAATAGTTGAACAATTGAAGATTATTGTGGATAATACATAATTATATGGAACCTCTAAAATTAGTTAAATACGCATTAGACTCTACAATCGCTCTTATCAATAAAGGTACAGAGCCGACTTCAGCGCTGGAAAAAATTTCTAGAGACCTTGAGTTGAATCCAAACTATATTCAACGTGTCGGGGAATCTTTAAATGTTGCACTGCATTATAACCACTTCACAAAAACGGCATCAGATCGTTCAGAAGATTTTCCAGTAGCTAATATTCCAGAGGTTACTAAATCAATTTTTGGTGAGACAAATAAAACTTCTATTCAGAAAAAATCAGAATGGTTTTCACCTTCAGCTGAAACTATTGATTATAATAAATATCTTACTAACAAAACATTTCAGAAAGTCGCAGGAGATATTTCTAAAACAGTAGCTTCAGATAGTTATCAAACTTCATTAAAAGGTTTATACAAACAAGCAGCTGATTATATTTCTTCTTTAGACAGAGAGTTAGATGTTTTACGTACAGAAAAAGTAGCAAATGATGCTTACCTAGAAGCATGTTTTAATGCTTTAGTTAATGGCTTTAAAAAGACTGCAGCTGCTCGTCAATCCTTTCATGATTTTGAAACAAAAGCATTAGCTGAACATGGAGATCGTGCTAAGGATTATTTAGACCTAATATACAAAGCTGCAGGATTGACGGAAGTGAGAGGTACACGAGATGAGCATAAAATGTTCTTTGATAAAACTAAAGAATTAAATATGTTTGACTCTTTACTAAAATCTGCCGCACAAGTTGGAGAACTAAGTCAAAAGCTACAAGATACCGAATTATTTGTCGGCTTCCAACGTGCTTCATTCAAACAAGCAGGCTTCAAACTTCATAGTAATCTTGAAGAAACAGAAAAAACAGCATCTGAAAATTATGCAGATTTCTTAGATACAGTATTAGAGAAAATTGCAGGACCTTTAACATCATCATTATTAACAGATCTATATTCTCGTTTAGATGATGCAACTTATGGTAGAGACAAGAAGTCTCCTACTTTTAATAATACTAGAATGGATGATATTAACCGTAGTACTCTTTTACAAGAATTGATTATGACAGATTCAATTCTTAAACACCAAGATCCTAAAAAAGTAATTCAAGCTTATCAACAGATACTAAGATTAGCACCACACTTAGCAATGGAAAAAGAAGTAGTTCGTTCCTTGCTTAGAAGTATGACTGCCGCACAGTCTCTCGGTACAATGGAAGCAAATCAACTTATCGAAGGAAATACTGCATATCTTAAACAACATCAGATGTTACATGCAGTTAATGATGATAAAAAGAAAGATAAATAATTATGGCTTTACTACGCGTATTTCAAGAAATTGATAATGATATCTGGAAGTTAACTTTTGTTAATGCTCCAGAATATTTGTCCGAAGGAGACAAAAAACTTATGAGTCAATTTGGAGAACCTGAAATTGACTTAGGTGGAACTTTCCTAGAAGACACAGCAAACGAATTTACATTACCAACAAAAAAAGCCAAACTTCGCTCAGACTTTCCATATACGTCTTCTTTTGATTCTAGGGATTCAGATTTCTCTGAAAACACCAAAATTAAAGTAGAAGGTTATAGAGACGCGATTGTAGCAAGGTTTACAGACGCTATGACTGATCTTAGAGAAATCGAAGATACATTTACAGGAGAAAGAACATACAATATTTAATTATGGAAGCATTAACAATTTTTAAACAAGCAGGATTAGAAGACTTTTTAAGTGGTGTTCGAAACGAATGGGACAATGGTCACTTTTTAAAACCGATGGCTGTAGGTGCCGGGTTAGGCGGACTTGGTTACGGTGGATCGGCGTTACTTGATAGTAAAAAAGATGAAAAGGGCGGCGATAAAGCAAAACGTGTTCTTACTCAGCTTTTAAAAGGTACAGCTCTTGGTGGTGCCGCCGGTGGTGCATACGGGGGTTTATCGTATGCTTTCGGTGCAAAAAATGAATCTCCTAAGGAAAAAACAAAAGGTAATGATAGTGCCTTTACACAAGGTGAACAAAAGTCTACAGGAGAAACTAAAGGAATAACCTCTAAAAGTGAACCTGGATCTTGGGAAAGCTTTGGAGAAACTAATCGTAAAAATCCAGTTAAATCTGTTTTAGAAAGCTCGGCATATGGAGCTGGTGTAGGCTCAGCAGGTGGCGCAGCAGCAGGCGGTGGGGCTGGAATGATCGCTGATAAAATGAATGTCTCGAAACCAAATCCAATGCATAATCCAGATTATGTAGCTGGAAAAACGGTAGAGTCGTACACAAAGCCAGATGGTTTACTCGGTGAAGCAATTAAAAAAACAACATCAAAAGGACCACAGTTAACTAGTAACGATATTTTATCAAATTTAGCACCTACCTCTTTAAAGGGACAACATTCAGGTGAAGTTGTTGGAATGATGAAAAAGCTCCTCGAAGGAAAAGGATACCAAATGAGTCCATCCGACATTACAGCTGCAGGACAACATTTTGGTACTCCATCTTCAATGCCAGATAAAGCTTTTACTGAGGCTTTAGGTAAATATGATACGCCGACACCATCAAAATATTTAGATGAGCGTATTATTGATAAATTATTTGGAGACAAACCAATTAGTTCACATACTGATATTCCTTCTATTAAAAATATGACGGCAATCGAACAAGCAGCGCAAAGATCACATATGTTAAGAGGTGCTAACTACGGTGCTAAAGGTGGCGGTATTTTAGGTGCTTTAACTGGAGCAGGCTTAAACATCGCAAGTCAAAACGCCTTTCCTGAAGCACCGTTAAATATACCAAGTGCTCCATTAGGTATGGAAAGTATTAAAAAATAATATGGATAAATTTACACAAACATCGTGGTGGGATTTTGGAATAGAACCTACCTCATTAATTAAAGGAGCTTCTACTTTAGTAAAGCGTGCTTCTGCTAAGGCTAATTTGAAGTATGAAAAAACTAAAGGACAAGAAGACTTACATATTATTGCTTTAGGTGCTTACGAAGGTACTGGGTTTAATAGAAATGGTGATTGCTTTAAAGAGTATTGGTGTGAGAAAAACGCTCACTACTTTAAAGACTCAGATAGGGCAGTACACAGACATCATAAAAATAAGCCAGAAGATCCTAAATTTGGAAATATTAAAGCTGCTGCCTATAATAAGCCAATGAAGCGTATTGAGCTTGTTGTAGGTTTGGATATGGATAAGTGTGCCGATATTTTAGACGAGCAAGAAAAGAAAGGTGTTACAAATTGGTCCATGGCTTCAAAACAAGCGCATGATGTCTGTACTTGGTGTGATCACAAAGCAAAGACAGACGATGACCGTTGTAATCATATTCCAGATAAAATAGGAGAACTTAATAAAGAAGGTAAACTTTGTGGTATGGATAATCCAGATCCGCATTGGTTTGAAATTTCTTATGTAAGACGCGGAGCAGATAGAATTGGTCTATCATTACAAAAAGCTGCTGGGGATAAAGTTCGTCCTTTGCTGCCTAGTGAGTACATTTCATTCTTTCCAGGTTATTCATCGCCATCTGATAATTCTTTATTGATTTCAAAACGTGCTGCAGATAAACGTTTTATTCTACAGAAACTTTCTGAATTAGAAAAACGATTAAATGCTACAGCAGTTCTACCAAAAAAATCTGAGAACTACGCCGGAACAGAAAAAATCGCGGAAGACACAATGGATTCATTAAGAGATTGTGATCCAAATAAATTTTTCAAATTAGCGGCTGAAAAGGGGATTATTTTTAGTCCTGATAATTTCTTTAATTTTGTATTTGGTTCTCGAATCAAAGAAGCAACTATCAAAGAAATTAAAAGCACTTTACGTGATTGTTTTTCTAGTTTAGAAAAAGATGCTGAGATACTTAATAATGAACGGTATGATGGAAACAAACCAATATTTGATCCTAGACATGAGCGTTCTATGATTGATAAAATTGCTGTATCGCATTCTATGTATAAACCATATGTTGATCGTCGATTACTCGAAAACATGCAAAAATTTGCTGAACATACAGTAACAGAAAAATCGTCAGATAAATACATCAATGAATTGGCGAAACAGTATGTCAGTTATAAACTCGCTGCTTTAAATATTATTTCTGATTTAGGTAAATTGGATGATGATGTTTTGACCTTTTCCGTATTACAGAATCGTATTTAATTATGGATGCTAAAGCTTCTTTTATTTTAGGTATCAGTAAGAAAGCGGAAGAACTTTCTTTACCTGCCTATCTTAAAGAACATATCCTTAAATATGCAAATGTATTATGGACTAATGATACTATTGAAGATATAGCGGGCAAAGGACCAAATGTTGGAGATTCCGATGGTCCGGGACTATTATCTTTAGTTAGTAAACATGTAGGCAAAGCAAGTTTAGCCGGTGGTGCACTCGGCGGCAGCCTAGGTGGATTAGCTGGAAACAACATTTCAGATAAGAATAAAACAAGAAATACTGTTTTAGGTGGTGGAGTAGGTGCATTGGTTGGTGGAACAACTAGTGCCATAAACGATTTATATAGATTAATTGATAATTCAAGAGTTAAAGAAATAAACTCAATAAAAGAACAAATGAACAGCGGTCAGTTGCCGGAACATTTAGGTAATAAATACCTAGAACAAATCGACAACACACCGTGGTATAAATTTTACGAACTTTGACAATTTTTAAATTTATGATTGGACAAAGAACCGTAAACAATTTAGAATACATAAATACTAATATTTTCAATAGAACAATATGATTAAATCAGCAGAACAAGCATTTACACAAAGTTTCATTAAGCAAGCTATGGCTAATGGACTATCAGAGGCACAAGCTACAAAGCTTTTCAAAACAGCTGCAGAAAAACATGCAAATGATTGGATGGCTCAATTACAACCTTACTTACAAAAAGCTCAAGACTTCGCTAGTCAGAATCCTGCAGCCGCTGGAGCAATCGGTGGTGGATTAGGTGGTATGGCTGTTGGCGCAGGTGCAGCAGGAAAAGGAAATCGTTTAAAAGGAGCTTTAGGCGGAGGATTGGCAGGTGCCGGTCTAGGTGGAGCAGGTGGTCTAGCAATAGATCCATCCTTACGTCAACGTTTATTTGGTGATAATGTTAATACACAAATTAACTCAGGTTTAGCTCGTATGAGAGGTGAATCTAATGCAAACCCGGATAATCCACAGGACTGGGGTACAGGCGGAATCTAATTTAACAATTAAAAGATTATGAACAGTTACGTAAAAGGATTTATTGAACAAGCTAAAAAGAATGGTGTTTCTGAAAAAGAAGCAATGACTGTTCTTAAAGCTGCAGCAGCCGCAGATCCAGCGATTGCACAACAAGCACAAATGCAAGCAGGGATGTCGGCACAAGGACCTCAAGATATTGGAGGAGGACAACCTCCCCTTCCAACAGAAGGTGATTCAGGCTTACCACCAGAATTAGAACAATTAATTAATAGTCTTCCTCCAGAAGTATTAGCCCAACTTTTACAAGAAGTTGAAGCAGAATTACAAGGTGGCGAAGGTGGCGAAGGTGCTCCGACACCAGCTGGAGACCCAAGTGCAGGAAATGCCCCAGGTCAAGCTAAACAAGCTTCTGTTAAAGAAGACAGCATTCTTGCAAAAACAGCAGAGTATCAAGAAGGATTTATTGAAGCTTCTAGACAATATGGCGTAGACTTTACAACAACACAAAAGTTGTTTAAACAAGCTCTAGATATTATGGAAAAAAATCCAGTAGATTTAGAAGACATTATTGACACTAAAGAAAAAAGAGCAGCACATTATGAAGGCTTTGTTAAGTCTGCAATGGCTGTAGGTTTTTCTGAACAAGATGCAACTGATATTTATAAAGAAACATTTTTTAATTAATGGTTGCAATATAAACAAAGATTAACTATTATAAATTAACTAAGGAAAAATTATGGGTAAACTTACAAAAAAAGCAGAAATCTTAAACCAACTTCACGCTCTTGTGAATAAAGAGGCCGCATTAGCACAAACTGATGTTAGCGGTAAGCCTGGAATAGATACAAAAGTAACATCGGTATCCGAATCAACAGAAACAACAGATAAAAATAGCGTTGGTCCGGAAAAACTTAATGACGAACAAAAATATGAACAAAAGCCTGCTACTGATGAAAGCACTCCAGTAGCCTCTGTAAAATCTGCAGACGATCTTTCAAAGATGGCTAACGATATTCTTGAGTCCATTGGTTCAAAATTAAAAGAAGCAGAAGCACAAACCAATATTTCTGGTAAACCTGGAAAAGATACGAAGATCACTTCTGTATCTGACTCAACAGAAACAACAGATAAAAATAGTGTTGGTCCGGAGAAGTTAAACAACGAGCAAGAATACGAACAAAAACCGTCAACAGACCCTTCTGAACCAGTCAAGGCAAAAAAAGCTGAAGATCAGGTTAAAGAAGCATCTTATAAACTTGGTGCTGCTTTTTGTGAAGCTCTTGTCAAACGTGCTGCAGACATTAAACAAGCAGAAGAAAATGCAGCAAAGCTTGAACTTATGAAACAAGCTGGTCGTCGTGATTTCGAAACGCTTATTGCCAATGCTACACAACAATTAAAAGTTGCTGAAGCTGTTGAAGCTGAAAAACTAAAAAAAGCAGCTGAACTTGGCGCTCGTGCATTTGATGATCTTGTTAAACAAGCACAATTAGATGCTGCTCAAGAAGAAATTGCACAGCTTCGCGCAAAAGTTGCAGAGTATGTAGCTATTGAAAAAGAAGCAGAAGCTCGCTATACAGAACAGCGTGAACAGGAGAATCAGATAAAGCTTGCAGCGTACATTACGGAGGCTATTAAGCGTGAACTCTCCCAGCAACCTGTTAAATAAAGATTCTATTCGAGATCGAGCTCTTCTTTTACTAGAAGAGCTTGATTTAGAAGAAAAGTCAAAAGTATTAGATTATTTGCAATCATTAATAATTAGTTCAGATGAGTAAAAAAACTATAGAAGTTGAAACTTTTCTCTTGCAAAAATTCGCAGAGTTTACTAAAGTAGTATTATCTGAATTAAATAATTTGAGAACACAATTAAATAACCAAATGAAAAAAGAAGCAGCATACGATTCTTCCCGTGAAGAATATATGAACTCGGTAGAAAAAATTGCCGAGGTGCTTCATCATTCAGATTATGATTTCATCATTGGTAAATCTAAAAAAGAATTTATCAATAAGGCAGCTAGTGACCCACAATTTGTCGCTGATGCCTTCGAAAAAGTGTGTGAGGCGTCGGGAGTCTCTTTGATCGGTAGACCTGCACGAGTAGCCGCAAGTAGAAAAGTCGCAAGCTATGATCCGGTTTATGCTAAAGCTTTTGGATATAATCCAAATACTGGTATTACGGACTTAGAAGATTAAATAATAACAAAAATATAATTAAATAATATATGATTAACGTAAGAAAAGGTACACCACACTCTCTTGCTCAGACAGACTTCACAGGTGCTGTTTCTGGTGCAAATGTAGTAGCTGGTATGCTAGTTGAAAAAAATACTAGCGGTAACATCGTTAAAGCATCTGCTATTGCGCCTACTGGATTACTAGGCTTTGCAGTGACTAACGAAGATGAAGGAGACGCAATTGAAAGTCAAAAGATTGGTGCTTATGCATTAGGTACAGGTGGTGTGATTGAAACAGATCAATTCACTGGTACATACACAATCGCAGACATTGGTAAACCAGTTATCTATGCCGGTACTGCAGGTAAAGTAAAAGCTGTCGCAGCTTCTACACTTGCTTCAGGTCAAGCTAACGCAGGCGCAACGGTTCTAGGCCACGTGTTTGATGCCCCTCGTAGCATCTTCGTTGGTTTTACAGCCACGACAGTTCTTCCAATCCTGTTAGACTAATTCAACCTCAAGGAGAAAAATTAAATTAATATGGATACAGGATACGTAAAATTAGCATCAAATGAAATTCCAGTTTTCAACGACTCTTTCGTTGAAATGGTAAAAGCTGGACAAACTAAAGAAGCTTCGGTTTCTGCACAGGCGTTTACTCGTAATCGTCTTCGTGAAGAAAGCTTTGCTGAAAAGATTCTTACACCTATCGACATCAGCAATGATGAACTTGATAAAGCTGAGAATCCTGAACTTTTAGTTAAATGGAACGACCGCGAACCCGATCAGGCTCCTGCTGTGACCGTACCGCTTGGTATCGTACCAGATATGTACCAGTTCAAAGGAGACCGCTACCCATCTTACTTCACACGTTTGATGAGCCCAGTGTTCTCTAAAGATATTGATAAACTTCGTAGTTATGACTATGATATTCGTCAGATCTTACTCGAAAACTCAACAAAAGATCTTGCAACTGAAGTTGACCGTAGATTTATTGAGAAAGTAAACAATGTCATCGGCACTGTTGATACCTCTAATCTATCTCTTAGCGGTTATGACCTTCCTCAGCACGTAACAATCAGCGGTGGTGTCACTCGTGACAACATGGCAGAAGCTTTCAAAGTCATTCAGAAACTGAAAGTGCCTTTTGGTCCTTCTCAGCCAGATGGTGGAGAAAGCAAAGGTGTTATGCTGATGAACAACATCACAGCTATGGAATTCGTGAAAATGAGCCGTAGCGAAGTTGGTGGAGACTTAGCACAACAAATGTGGGTTAACGGTCTTCCAAGCGAAAAACTATTAGGAGTAAAACCAATCTACACTATGAAGCGTGATCTGGTTCCTGATAATACTATCTACTTCTTCTCTTCTGAAGAATTCTTTGGTAAGTATTATCGCTTACAACCTTTGACTGTGTTTATGAAAACTGAAGCATTCTTCATCCAATTCTTCCAGTACATGAACATCTCTATGTCAATTGGTAACGTACGTGGTGTTTGCCGAGTCGATTTCACTCAAGAGTAAAACTTAAAAACACAAAAATAATTAAGGCCAAGATCAAAAGTCTTGGCCTTTTTTATTGTTTGATGTATAATTCATATTATGGCACAATCAATCATTACTGAAAAAGAACTTCGACTATGGGCAATGGATAGACCAGAATTAAATACGCTGGTTGAGAATGTCCGTTTTACACCAGAAGACATAGAACAAGCATGTATCAATGTAGTAGATTATTTTAATATTCTTCCTCCTCCTAATAACTTTGGTTATACTGTTGAAACCTTTCCGTTTCGTTCTTTACTTGCTATTGGAGTATGGGGTTGGTTATTAAGAGGAGCAGCAATAGGAGAAGCCAGTAATCAATTAGATTATGCGGTTGAAAATGTGCAAATCAATGATCGTGCAAAAGCTGAATTGTTTACAAATCTTGGTAACACTTTTTGGATGGAATTTAAAGAATTAGCCCAAGGTATAAAATTAACACAATCGTTGAATAAAGTTTATGGAGTAAAACATTCAGAGTATATATGGTCAAGAAGGATATAACAATTCCAATTACTTCTGCTAGGGACGGTGCAAAGCTTTTAATACAGCTTAAATTACCAAAACTCAAAAAATTTATTTATCAAAATATTTCAAGAAAAAGAAATAATTTATTTGATGAATACGACAGGATCATCAAAGATTACTTTAAACTTAATCCAACATTTGAAAAATTAACAAAAAAGACTGAATTTAATTCAAACGGAGATTGTTCAGCTTTTATTAAATATCTTATAAATGTTACATAATCCTTTTACTTCTATAGACTTAAAACTTGATTTTGGCCAAGGTCATCTAGTAAGCTGGACCATTGATCCATTATTTGAGGACGAAGAACCTCATAATTTTGTTATTGAAGTATCTGAAAATCCTTTATTTGAAACTATTCTCAGAGAACACCGTATAGGTAATCTTCCATTTGGACGAGACACAAAAGGATTACACCAAAATTTTAATAATATAATTTATTACCGTGTAAGATTAGATACGCCAAACAAATCATATTATTCTGAAGTCATTGATACGAACTTTGCCCCATTGTCTAGAAGACAATACGCAATTGCTAATGAAATTATTAGAAAAGAGTTAATGTTAATGACTAAATTCACAGGTATAAATATTTCGGTTTTAAAAAGAAAAATATATGGACCATCTATAGAAGACAAAACAGTTGACCCAATTACAGGTGTAGCTTTAACCGATGAAGCACCAAATCATGGTAACGAAAAAACAAAAGGTTATTATGATCAAATTCATTCATGGATGTCAAACGCAGGAGGCCAAAGCATCAATAGATTAGATCCATCAGGCACAGGAACAGTAAACAGATTCATACAGCAAGTAAGAATGTTACCGTTTCCAATCGTTAATTATAATGATATTGTTATTGATGTAGATGCTGATTTACGTTATATTGTAAAAGAAGTCGATATGATCACATATCCAGGAACAAGTATAATTTTAGTGCAAAATGTACAATTATCCTTGCTTCCTACCTCAGACCCTGTATACTTGATTAATATTAATTAATGGAGCAAAATTCTTTTTCATTCTCTCTACCACATATAACTCCAACTTCGAGAGAAGCATTGGATAAAAATAGTTGTGTTGAAAACTTAAATCCGTGGAAGGCACAGACAATTGTTTTTGAAATTCTTCAAACACATTTTCTAACTAATAAACCAGGAGATTTAGGATATAGTTTCACGCAAGTATATGATACCGATGAGCATAAATCGCAAATAGCTCTAGAGCTTTCTCATATATTTAAAGGAACTACACCAGCTAAAAGACCTGCTGTTTATGTATACCGTGGTCCAGCAAACTATGGTGTAAATAGAACATTCGGACAAAAAGCAGGTTACAATGTTCCAGAAGCGGAAGTACAGGAATATACAAAAATAACTATGCCAATAACTGTTGCATGTATTGCTGGTCCTGTTGGATTTGTAGAGCAATTTGCGGATTATGTAAAGTATCCATTTTTATATTTTTGGGATAACATTCAAAAAGAATACTGTTTCTATCGTTTTAGATTAGAAAGTATTAGTGAACCAGAGCAGTTTTCAGTTGATGCAAAGGACACTTTTATAGTAAAATTAAATATATCAACTGAATTTTACGATACATGGGCAATTCAACAAGATGCACTCAGACTCAAAACTGTTTCTACTTCAGTTTATTTTGATGAAACAAAAAAACCTTTAGAAAATCAGTAAAAGTTTGTTGCAAAACAATTTTAAAAGTAATAGAATATTAAAGATAAATTAACAGGAGTTTTATATGGCATACTTAGTACCAAGAGTTTTAATTAAGCAAGAGTTCACACAACTGCCAGTCTTCGCAGACGCGCCACTAGCAGCATTAGTGTTTGGACCTCAATATGAATTACATCGCTACACAGTAGCAGAAGAAAAAGTTACAACAGCGGTCACACACCCCGATAATGCAGCACTAAAAAATGCATATCAAGTTGAAGATGCGGTAGTGTATTCTTTCCCTAACCAAACAGCCGGAACATATGTTGACAAAGACTTTGTCAAGGTTCATTTCGAAAACGCACGAGTAGAATTCTACCCGTCAGATCTAGGAACTACTACAGGAGAAATTGTTCGTGTCGCTCACCCTACAATTGGTGGTCAATATTACACAAATAGATTTAAAGCAAGTAATCTAGTATTCAAAACCGCAAACGATGTTTTACGTTCTGAAGATTTCTCAAACAGAGATATTTCTCTTGGAGACTTCTTAGTAATTCGTGATATCGATGCCTCGACAGAAACAACTGTAAGAGTCAAAGGTTTACACGCTTCAAAATCTGCGGCCTCGGTAAGTACCCCAGGATCAAACGATGATAACAACATCGATGCACAAACAGAAGATACAAACGACACAATTGTTTATGCTGGATCAAACACAACTCCAGACACCGATGCGGTAACCGTGTCATCCGGTAGAGCATATAAAGGATATGTAGCTAAACGTATCGTTGGAGATACTTATACTATTGAAGTAACAACAGGCGGAGCACTTGATGAGGCCGTATTTAAAGTAACTTCGCAAGAAGGAGCTTTCGCACCTAAGACTGGTTTAGTATTAGATGGTTCTGATATTCTTATCGTAGACAACACAGGAAACAATAGTCTAAAGATCGATTTCGCAGGTATTGCTCGTACAGAGGGCACCGCTTTACAAGTCGGTGATAAATGGACATGGTCAGTGGTTGCTCCTGTTACTCAACGTACGCCAGCAGTTGCAGGTACTTATACCGGTGATAGCGATTTAGTATATAAACTTACAGTTGTTAGAGGTGGTCCTTTCTATGATACAACTAATGGAGATGTATGCGCAAAAATAGCAGTTACATCAGATGGTAATGACAGCTCTTCAGCAGTCTTTGTACAAAAAGATGTAAATTTCCGTGTAGGTTCTTATGGTGTACTGGCGCAATTTAATGCTGCCGTTGCAGATGGAGGTTTAATTCTTGGTGATGTATACTACACAACAGCAACAGCTTCAAGAGAAGTAGATGTAAATATCATTGAAACATATGAAAAACTTCCTGCTGCTCTTCTTGACAATTCTCATGATTTTGAAATTGTAAGTATGCAGTATCCGACAAACATCAATGTCCCTGCAGTAGATCCTGCTGATGAAGATATTGTAAATTGGGAAGTTGACGATATTGCTCAAACTATCTCTATCAATCCTAACATTCTAACGGTCAATAGCTCAATTGTTTATCCGGGTGGCGACACAGTTAGCTTAAACGTTAAATCAGCGGATGTATATGTAACATATAGAGCATTGGTAATTGATAACGCAGTTTCTATCGGTTCTATTACTGCTGCTGATCAAGTTGAAGCAATTTTAGGAAAAATTGATCCAGAGAATCCATTAGCTCAAGGTGTATACGACGCAGCATTGAACTCAAATGGTGCTCCTGTGTATTTTAGCGGAGTGCTTTCAAATGACCTATCTGGTTACGAAGCAGTACTGGCAAATGCACGAAAAGAAGAATACTACTATGGTTTAGTTCCTCTTACATTTGATAGAACTATTCAAGACGCAGTTATCGGACATGTTAATGCAATGTCTACTCCAGAAAATGCAAAATGGCGTGTGGCATGGATTTCTGTACCTGTAACAGAGACAGAGATTATCTATGATGTACAAGAAGATGAAACAAACTGGAAAGCAACTATTACAGATGATCCGTTTGCGACTGGAACACAGTATCGTTTAGTAACAATTGATGGTGCTAAATTCTTAACAGATGGAATTCGTCCGACAGATAATCTTCTTATCAATTTCTCAACTTCTTCAAGCGGTGCAACTGTGTTTGATCGTTATGAAATTGCTGAAGTTAGAACAGAGGAAACTTTAGTTCTTGTGGCCGGACCCGTTGCACCAATCAATGTAGCAATTAAAGCACAGATTGAAAGAGTATTCACTAAAGACGAACAAATTAATAACCTTCGTCATATTGGTAGCGATTATAACAATCGTCGTGTACGTGCTGTATTCCCTCCAGTAACAAAGAACAACGGAGTTACAAAAGAAGGTTTCTTCCTTGCTGCTGCATTAGCAGGACTTCGTTCTGGTGTCGTTCCTCATCAAGGTTTAACAAATACGGTTCTGTTAGGCTTCACCGATTTAACTATGGCTGTGAAGACATACACAGATATTCAGCTAAACCGTCTTGCTGAACAAGGTTACTGGATTTGTACACAATCTGTTGTAGGTGCTACTCCTTACGTGAGACATCAACTTACTACAGATAGCGAAAATCTTAATACTTCGGAAGACTCTATTACAACTAACGTTGACAGTATCTCTTATGGATTACGTAGAGCGCTTGCTCCTTATATCGGAAAATACAATATTCATCCTGGATCGTTGATTTCCATCAGAGGATCAGTATTCGATGAACTATCATATCGTTCGACAAATACATATACAGTCAGAGCAGGTAATCAGTTAATCAGCTTTGAAATTCTTAAACTTGAACAAAATACAACCTTCAAAGATCGTGTAGATATTGAAGTTAAATTGGAAGTTCCATATCCTCTTAACTTCATCAATATTACACTATTTGTCTAATATAAATAAGCTCCTGAGTATTTTAATGGTACTCAGGAGCTTCTACTCATATGAAAGTCATT
>Ga0315903_10004486_pt1 | contig 18692 bp, 5 predicted proteins | sample LakEriMetagenome_7_FD_203524 | JGI IMG/M metagenome (GOLD analysis project Ga0315903, IMG submission 203524) | Freshwater fungal communities from buoy surface, Lake Erie, Ohio, United States - Buoy 2 MA119 | ecosystem: Environmental > Aquatic > Freshwater > Lake | place: USA: Lake Erie, Ohio...
GCACTTGTCTGTTTAGACTGACCTTTAATTGATATATGTTGTCAATTTGAATTGAATTGTTGATGTCCCAAGACTTGGTTGTACCATCAGCAAACACTTTCAACACTTGTTGTTGCCAGTCAACTTGACCATACGCATGTACCTGATTTGCGCCAGGGGCACTCACATACATCCAACGTTCATCTTGGCTGACTGCTACAGAATATCCCATTTCTCCTGCTACAGCGCGATCTGGTGCTGTGGGCGGGGTCAACAGTTGCCATGTGGTATAGGGAATACTGCCTGGTTCTCCAAGAAGAGGATCACGGAAAATTACAAATGCATAGCCTACATTGGCTAGGCTTCCAGTACCTTGACTGGCACTAGCTCCTGCTGCGGCCCAGGTTTGATTGCCAAAATCAGCAGAGTTGCCCAGGCCTCTTACGCCAGTGGTTGTCACTGTCAGTATTGCATCGTTTGTTCCAATAGGACTGACTGGTATGTACTGGTCGCCATAACTCTTGACGTACACGTAAATTGCGCCGTACTCTGTGCCAGAGCCAAATCCATATCGAGGACTACCTACCAAGGCAGCTAGTCTATTACGGGCCTGTGCTACACTGGCACCATACTGTTCGCCTGCATCTAGCAACACAGGATTCAATGAGATAATGTCAGAGAATACACTGTTCTTTTGTAAAACTTCCCATAGACCTGAACCGTTGTTGTCTACCCAAACTTTGGCACCTGGCAGAATATTGTTGGCGTATGGCAGATTGATCACATCGCTGGCCTGCGCGACACGCATGGTTTGCAAGGTGAATCCTAAACCTGTACCATTGGCCACCACACGGTCGCCAGTAAAATCAAATCCAATATTTACTGTGGTCAAATTTGCCACAGACAATACCTGATAAACACCATTGATTTCAGGATCAAAGAATTTGATAATCAGTTTAGCGCCTGCTACCAAGCCATGATTGGTGGAAAAGATCACACGGCTGGTGCCATCTAGATTGTCACAAACGTGTTGAATTATGCCTGGGACTGCTTGAGCACGGTATATATTCCAGTCGTAACTGTTAATCTTGGCCACCCATATACTAGTGCCCACTTGAATGGCATCAATATTGGCTGAAAGACTGTCTGAATTTTCAATGTCAAACACAGTAATATCAGCATCGTCAAGATTCACATAACCAGCAGTGGGCAACGCCACATCAGTTGGTAACTCAGTAGTCACTGGCAAAATGTCAGTTGATGTTAACGCAAAACTTTGTCGCCACACGTCACTGAAGAAGATGGTCTGATCGGCTTCGCTGACCTGTTGTGGTTGTATGACTTGAATCAGGCTGGGGTTACTACTCAGCAAGGCGCGATTTAATCGCAATTCAAAGAAACTACGATTGGCGTTGGCACCGTACACAGCACGTTGCACTGCCCAGTTTTCGTAGATGTCATAGTCTGCAGATTCTTTGCCAAGGTTGGCTTGCTTGAATAACTCTGTGGCCAGTAAAGTGCCTTTGGTATCCAAGAACTGTCTGTATACGTTTACCTGACTAACATCGTCAAGATTCAACGCCGCCATATACTGGCGTGGCTTAAATCCAATTAGACCGTATGCCAATAGGTCATTGTCTGATTCAATGTTTGCTGCATTAATATTGTAGCTGTTGGCCAGTTGATCAGCTTTGTTAGCCAAGTTGGGCAACAGACCCAATTCAATCTGAGTGTAGTCACTTTGAGTCCACACATTGAAATCAAACTTGTCAGTGGGTTGTACAATAGTCAGTGCTGACCAATATACATTTTTGTACTTGACAATCTCGCCCTTGCTGTAGGTTTTTAACCCAGTCCACTCTTGAACGTTGTTTTGATTCAAGATAAATCCAGGTGCATCAACTGATCCGTTCCAGTCAGCAGTGGTCATGGCCACCATGCTCAATCTACTTTGTCTTGCGCCTGTTGTGGGATCATAAATCAAGTCTCCAAACACACTTTGATTGTTCAACACAATCATGTGTTCGTAGTTGGTAAACCGCATGTCAATGTAACTGATGGCGTCCAGGTTCAATGGTTCAATACTGAAATTGTTACCCAGTCTTACTATGTTGAGTGCTCGTGGTGGAATCTCTTGTGAATTTTGATTCAACAACAGATTCTCTGTGGTTTCGGTGTTGATGCTGTCAACCACTGCTAGTGGTCTAGAAATTTCTAGTTTGGCAGCCAAGGGATTTAGATTTATAATTGCATCTGTACCCCAACCTTGTTGGCTCCAGTACAAGAATTCATTGATCATGCGCGGCCAATCTAACACATAGCCATTGGCAATGTTGGTAAATGTTAGGCCTTGTGTGCTTAAAAGTTCGCCGTAACTGGCCAAGAAATCACACACAGAAGTTTCGTTACTGAATACAAATCCGTACGGAACCTGAACTACTGTGTTGGTATAGAAAGTGGGAATACGCACAGTAATACCGCCCGAGCTGTAGGTTGCAAGTCGCCCCACTGCCTGACTTTGTAATATGTTAAAGTAAGGCTGTTGATTACCAAATCCAAAAACAGCATAACCGTTGCTTACTTTTTGTATCGCAATACTACTGTATCTTATCTGATCAAAAGGTTGATTCTTGTACAACAAAATGTCATAACTTTGATCAGGAATCATCAAAGCAGTATTGGTTGAGTTAGGGCTGGATTTTTCTGTAAACAATTTGATGTATTGTTTGTCAGAGAATGATGCCATACGATAGCACAGGCGCACATCTAGATTCTGTAGATCAGCGGTCAACAGGTCAGTTGAATCAATGCCAGTCTGACGATTGTAATCCACAATCCAGTTGATGTAGCTGGCTTTGCTTACACCATTGCCGTAGACTTCAACACCATTGGCGTCTAGACGATAACGATCATCCAGTAGATATTGTTCATAGTCCAGATTGTAGCGATATCTGTCACGATCGGCAAACAAGGCAAAAAACTTTGCTGGGCGTGTGACTGCCAGCACATGCATCACGGAAAATGGATATGATGAACTGTTGTACCAAGATGCTTCTACTGGTCCTCCATCTCCTAGTGCCCAACTTTTAGCAAATTTACTGTTGAGATTGTTGTTTAACGGAGTAAAACCTACCACACAGTCAAGAGGGCTTAATAACGTGCCTTCGCTGTCAGTGGGGATTACTGAAGTTAGTCCTGGTCGTGCATATTTTGGAACTATGTATGGTGCAACAGGGTCGGCCACTAAACCGGCTTCTAGGTCGTCCCACAACACCAAGTTGTCAGAGGTATAAGGAGCTGGACCATACCGATCTTGCCACCAGTCAGGTTCTTTGGTTAATCCCAACATTTGCCATGGTGTCAAACTGGGTTGTTCTGTATCGTAAAAATATCGATAGATCCCGCGCCAGGCACCCAACAGCGGTTGGTCGTCAAGACGATTGTTACTGCTACTGTAGTTGTAGGTGAATTCATTGTTGGCTAGATAATTTTGCTGATTGTAGTCCAGTTTGTTCCAACCACAGTAGGCCAAAAAGTCACTGCTAAAAATTGTGTTTATTTCTTCAAATGTGTATCCTGTTTCACGAAACTGGCCAGGCAACACATCATCAATGGTAAGTGGCACTGGATTACCATCCAGTTTGAGGTTGTTGTAGATGCGTGTTTCAAATTCCAGTAAAACCTCATCACGAATGTCACCAAACACCGGAGTGGTGCTGCCGTCGTGTCCTAGTATAAATGAAGCCGTGCCGTTGCTGGTAGCTTGCGTTATCAACGCTGGTTTCCAAGAAGGATACAATCCTAGTTTGGTAGGTGTGTTAGGTACAAAATTTCCATAAGTGGCGTTGTACTCGTTGACTAACAGTACATCTCCCACTGTCAATGTGACCAACACAGTGATACGTGGACCGTCGGTGGCCACAGTATAGTCCACATCTCGAGTCAATTGTTGGCCATTGAGATATACCAGAAGACCAAGATAATTTTGAGTGGTAAAATCATACACCTGTACAGTATCAAATACATTGGTTGTGATAAAACTCACGGTGTAGCTGGTGCTGGCATAGGTGATACCAGCAGGTATCATGTCACTCCAATAAAACGGTTGGGTATCTAATTTACCCAGTGTAACATTTTGTATAGCAGTATCAAGTACTTGTGCTGTGGTTTCAAATCCAATGTTTTGTGTCAACACTGAATCCAACATTTGTGCTTTGAATTTGATGTATTCTCGACTGTTGTATTGCATGGCAGCAAAAACATTATACTCAGTGCTGCGCATGAAGTAGCCTGCCAAAGTCAACGGCGAGCTTTGTTGCAAGATAACTAGACCAAAAGGCACTATATTGCCAAGATCTCGAGTGTTGTTGGCACCGTTTACTGGACCTTGAAGGGTGCGTAGGTTTTCACAGATGCTTTGATAATGAGTGCGAATGGTTCCCAGCGTGAACGCTTGTGAATTTGAGTTCAATGGGTTGCTTTGCAAGTTGTCAGGTACTTGATAAAATGCAACCTTACTAGTTTGATTGCTGAGTACCAGTACTTCTACAATGTCTGTCAGAGCATAAGTGTTAAGTAAAGTTATAACAGTGCTGTCAGCAGTAGTGGTATAGGTGTATGCACCAGGATCTATAAAAACACTTCCCACATATATTTTAATTACTGGTGTAGCAATAGATGTCTGAGACAATGCTGACACATCTAGTTTGAGTGTGGCGCCTGTATATGAAAATTTAAACTGCTGATAAAGTTGTTGGTCCACCGCGGCCTTTTGCCAACCTATCAACTTTTGATAATCAGTTCGAGTGGCGTATTCTCTTACAGATCCTGAACTGATGTCTGATGTGATACTAACGTTGTCAACCACGTACAAGAATGTGTCCACGTACAAATTGTTGTCAAACACAATGTCGCCAACGTTGTTGATATTCAAGTACCTTAGCGGAAACTGCAAAACTGGATCAAGTATAGTGGTGTCACTTACACCATAACTAAACAGCTTTGATCCTGCAAATGTAGTTGATTGATACTGTGTACCATCTCCAAAACTTACACCATCAGGATTGTATATATTGAACAACGGTGCCTGTTGCACTGAGATTTTTTGCTGAGCTTCTGTCCATTCAATTCCGTCATACCAAAAAGTTTTTCCCGCAGTGCTAGTACCGCTGATACAAACTGTGGATTGATCCAATAAAACCACCCCGTCAGTGGCCTGAGTAAGAGTAATGATAGGTTGTGGTATTAGAGGGGCTATGGTATCTGGAGTGACAAAACTCACAATATAGATTCTGTTGCGCACCGAAGTATCTTCATCTGCCGCAAAAATAACTCGTGTGCCTTCTACAAAGGTGTAGCCGTTGGTGCTGTAACTGGTAGATCCCTCAATGTTAGAAAAGGCATCTGTCTCTTCAAAGTCAATAATATCAACCGGCGCTTTGCCTTCTGTACCCATGTTCCACAGGCGCATACCAGGTCTGAATTGTACAATAGGTCTCTTAGCTCGATAATTGTTGTCCAGCACCGCAGTGGTGTTGTTGTACGCAGCCGTAGCATTGATAACATCAATATGGAACCAACGATTGCTTCTGGTCCAGGCATTTAAATCTTTGCTGGCACGATCAATGGTCAAGTAATCTGGTTGATCTGGTTCTGTAGCTATAGTACTATCGTCAGCGTCTTCTACATACAGTTCAGGTACAACATAATTCACAGTAGGCAACAATTCAATTGCATTGCCCACTCCACTCACATAGTATTCTCTGTTGCTGATGGCTGTAGCAGAGGCGTTTCCAGTAGCGTTTGATAATACCACAACAGGACCGCCTTCTACAGTGCTCACTGTAAATTTTAGACCGTTGGCCGCAATTGATCTCACATAATAGGTTTGCCCTGAATTGAGTCCTCCTAGAGATGGCGCAGAAAACACCACCTGTTGTCCCACATATAAATCTGCACTGTTGTTGTAAGTTATGTAATTTGTACCAGCCTCAGTTGCAGTGTATTGAAACAAAGACGAACCAGATCCATAACTAGCAGGAAATACATCACCAGTGAAGCGAACTCTCAGTCCATTACTAAACGTCACACCATTGGGACTGATATAAGTTTCTCGTCCTAGAATTTCATCAACATAGATGATGTTGGTTTGTGTTTGCTCTATTAGCTTGATGCGGCCAAAGATCTCTGGATCTGTGCCATCTTGATAGTACAAGGTATCTTGTACCGCAGACAATAGAGGAATCTGTTGAAACACCCCAGTGGCATCTTTGTACCATTGAGTGTTACTATAGGTTAGTCCATAGCCAATGATAAACTTTTCTAACGGTGCAATGTCAGCTATCTTGTTGACCTGTATGTACACTGTACCTGCAATATTTACGTAGCTAATTTGATACTTTTGATAACGTTGGTTAGGTACAATATCAATTGTATAGTCATAAGGCACACTGTCATAACTGCCAGCCACACCCACATTAGATGCATCATCTATGAGTGGGTCAAAGAAACTGGTACGATACCAGCCACCTTCTGTGGTATCTTCTGTGGAGTTGGTAAAAATCAAAGTACGGCCATCAAGATTTGTAACTCCATCAATGCCGTTGTATTGACTGATAAATTCGCTGACTGACTGATTGTTGATCTGTGCAAACTGCATGTCTGTTACCAAATCAACTGTGCCAATATTGGTTAAGTTATAGTAAAAACTTTGTGCATCTTTGGCCGGCACATTGAAAATTACTGTACCTAAATCTTCGCCGTTGTTGGTCACACCCAGTACGTCTCTGCTGGATATGTTAGGAGTTGCTGTGATGGTGCCCGACACTCCTGGAGTGGTTTGAATCCAGAAGCCTGGACCTGTACCTGGGGTGCCATTTACAATATTCAATATGCCTTGCATGCTGGTTTGATTTTCTGCAGCATAGTACAATGTATCAGGCGCATCTTGAGGCACTGTAAATGTTATCAAGCCAGTGGCTGCACCATTGCGGCTCACGCCTTGATTGTATGTTTCTCCAGTACCAATAGTGGGTTGAGTTTTTATCCAGAACGGGAACACACCATCCAGTGTCAAGTTAAACACATAGGTGTTGCCACGAGCCAATGTAAGACTGGGGTTGTTTTGGAAGTCAATCACATAGGCTGACGTTCCTGAATTTCTTACTCGATAGTTAACAGTTTCTGTTTCGTTCTGAGCCACTTGAAAAGTGTAGTTGCCGCCACGCACCAGTTCAATAATAGGGTTGTCGCCGTTGATGCCCGAAAAAGTATAAACACCATTGGCCCGAGTGACTGTAAAATTGTCCGACGTAGACACTCCGGTTGCAGCCACATCTACAGTATCAGGTCCACCAGGTACCCAAAAATATTGTGAGAAATTTACAAACGCATCAAAATCTACAAACGGATCCCAGGTGTAGTATTCGCTTGAGTACAGACGATCTGGGCGGCTGGCATTGCCGCCTTGAAATCCAATGGCATCGTTTAGTCCAGGATAGGTGATGGCATCTCGAATCTGACTGGTTTCGGGTATAAGGCTGACCACTCCCGGTTCCAGTTGATAATTGGCTCTGGTGGCCGTGGGTTCAACCACATACTTGTCGTTGGGGTCAACCCCTGGGCCTACAGAACGGCCAATGAAACCTTGTGTTTTTCTAAAGTTAGGCTCCTGGATCAGCTGATCCAATGTAGCTCTTAAAAACTGCTTGTTGGCATCAGTCTGAAAAATTTCAGGAAGAAAATCTACACTACGAACTGTTGCCATTAAATTACTCCACTACCGGGGGCAGTACGCAAGTTGGTACTGGTCAATGCTTCAATCACTTCAATGTTATTAATAGTAGCACCATTAGCAAATATTTCATTTGGCTCTGAGCGTATTTCGTACAAGTCGCCAAAGTACTTTTGTGAGTTCAACGGAACCAAAACAACTGAACTAATAATACTACCCAAATTACTATGTAGGTAGGCTGCAAGTTCACTGAAATAGAATGTGTCTCCAAAATTCCATTTATCAATACTAAAATATGTATTCATTGCAGCAACCACCGCACTTTTAATTTCACTTGTGCTGGCTGTTGAGCCACTGGCTCTAATGACCTTAATAGTGGCACGTAGTTCTTGTGCGGCTTTTTGTCCAAACAAAGGTTTGAAAATTACACTATTCAAAATAATATTGTCACTCAACATTTTATAATTCTGTAGGCCTTGATAGGTGGTAGTAAGTTCATCAAGGCTGGGCACATCAGGTTCGATCACAGTACCGGTTGTGTCTTGAATCCAGTTTTGATATGCAGTATAATAGGACAGGGTCACAACATATAAATCAATAATATTGGTGGTACCTGGATCAATACGGGTGGTCAACGGTGCGTTGTGTCTATACTGAAAGTACAAATCTTGACGACCTGTTTTGGCCAACCACTCTGTGCTGACATCAATCAAGGTTCGTAATCCTGTGGCACCCACGCTCAATTGATAAAACGCTTCGTCTGTGTAAGCATAGAATACTTGTCCTGGAGTCCACTCAGTTTTGGCCAACTCAATATCATCTAAAGTGGGGTAGTCACTCACAACTTCGCCTTGTGATACCAAGAGATAACGTTGTAGGTTGTCAAAGTCCACAGTTTTTTGTAGGTACACATATTTTTGTGTGGGATCTACAGAAGGAGCAACAATTTCATTAAAGAAATCAGGATTGTCAGGTACACCATCATTGTCGCTGTCACGATAACTGACCAACACTTGAAAATCGTCCACATAGCCGTCTGATTCAACTGGTTGTCCAGTAATAGTCATGACAATATCTCCGGACAAATGATCCGTAGAATCAGGTCTAGTGTTTACTGCTAAAACATTAATAAAGTCCTTGATCACTGTGCCAGTTCGTGAGTCGTAAATTTGGCTGCCATCATAGAAGAAAAAGCGTGTGCTCAACACTGAACCAAAGTAATAGGCCAGGCCACGGAAGGTGATTGTGTAGTTTTGATTTTGAACCACAAACTGAATCAACCATGATGCATCCTGATTTGTGCCTGCTGTGGATCCTGCATTGGCTTGACTCCATGTACTGTCAGCCGCTAAGTTAGTACTGGTTATCAAGTACCAGGAATAAGGCACACCAGTGATGTCACCGTTGCTGTCGTAGCCAATGCCAAAATTACGATTGAGCAAAATTTGTTCGGCCATGGACTGTTCCAATGTCAGTGGCAAGTCTGACACAAACAGTGGAATGATAGTATCGACTAGAGCTCCAGTTGGTATAAAATTATTCAGGGTTATAGGACCTGCCCCTGAAGAAAGATTTCCTAGTCCGTTGTTGTATCCTGTGCCTTGTATGCTCAACGGACTGGCCCAAATTTCTAGTGTTTCGTCTGCGCGACTGGGTGTGCCAGGCTTGAGTTTATTGTTGGCGTCAAAGTAGTAGCCAGCAGGTGGCACAAACTTGATCAAACTACCCACTGATACATACTTAAAATTTGTGGTAGTTGTAAATCCCACTGGGATTGGGGTGCCATTAGGCCAGGTTGCAGATGTCACTGCATTTCTAAAATATCCTGTGGTTTCATTGGCCAAGGTGGTACTCTGATTCCAGGTAGCACCGGGTACCCAGGTAGTAGCACCATATGTGGGCAGAGTGGATTCAGTTACTCTTGGAAAATTAGCATAGTAAAACTGCTTCATGGTAGATTCAGCCAGGCCAGGTTGTACCTGATTGGCAATCACATCTGCTATTTCATTTCGGTTGGTATAGGAAAACAAAATAGTGGGCAATATGTTTTGTTGCCACAATCCGCCATCAGCACCAAAACTGTTGGTGCTGGAGTACTTGCCAGTGTTGTCCACAAGATCAAGATACCGACTGGTACCAATTGAAGCACGATTCAAGGCCTTGCTCTTTACAATTGAGTTGTACTGTGTGTATGGGAAGAGGTTGTAGTCTTCTCCGTTGACCATGCGATTTTGAGTGTAATACTGTGCAGGCGCACGTTGCTTGATTTGTTCAATGGTTTCACGTGCCTGACTATTGCTCACAGGTCTTGTGATGCCACAAGTGAATGTGATGGTTTCAAGGTTGCCGTTGCGACTGATGTAACTGATGGGAATAGTCACACTCTGCATTTCTTCAGGATTGATAATGTATTGCAAGCCGTTTGATGCACGAACATAGGCACGGAAGGTGCCCACTGGTATTTCTGAGAACACACCGTCACCAAACACCATGGTAATCTGATCGTTAGTACGTGATGTCACAGTGTAGATGGGTCGCAGGCTGGTACCAATTTGTTCAGCGGCTGCCGCATAAATGTTTTCAGTATATTCCCATTCGCGAGTGATATTGCCCACATTGTCCAGTTGGTACAACCAACGATCTTCATTGTTGACACCTTCGATGTTGATGTTCACTGTGCGATTGCTTACTTTTTCAGCCAAGTTAAAATCTTGATTCTGTAACACGCCTTGCTTGAACATAAAAAAGTAACCAGTGTTGGCTGACTGAAATCCCAGTTGGTCATTGCGGAACAACACATTAAATGGTGAGTTGGCTCGTGGACTTGGCTCATATAGAAAATCTGCGCCCACTGATGTGGATGTCATGGCCTCAAATGGCATGGTTACACCGTCCACTGTGGCTGTGTACGGTACAATAGGCAAATAGCCAGGTACCAAGTTGATACCATATTCGTCTGTTCTCACTCCCAGAATAGTCTGGCGATTTCCTGGGCGCCCCACTCGTTGAGTGTTCAAAAGACTGGCATTGATGATGGTAGTAAACTGCTCTTGCCAATCAGGGTTGGTGGGATCGGCCCAGTTTACTGTGACGTTGCTCAAATTAACGCCTTGATAGTCAATTACGTTTTCAGTTGTGGTTATTGAAAAAACTTTGAGTAAACCCTGTGCGGCTGTGTTGCGTTTGGCAGTGTAGCTGACCAAGTTGGCCAGGCGAACTACTGAGTCACGACGCTCGGCCGTGTCCATGTAGTTTTCACGTGTGTTTAGATCGGAACGAAAGGCCAGTGCTTGACCCATAAACGCCATGACATCCAGCAAGGCAATGTATTCTGACGATTCAATAAAGTCGTTGAATGTCTCAGGATAGTACAACCGCAAATAATCAATAAAGCTCTTGCGCAAAGTTTCAAAATCATAACTTTGGAAGTCAGCTTCGCGATAGGTTTGATAGATCTGTTTCCAGTCTTCAACTCCAAATATTGCGGTTTGTCTTGTGGTGGTTGCCATTTTATTAGTGCCTCAGTCTTTTATTTATGGGCAACAAAAACGGCTTAGTTATACATAGGATGCATTGCGTTGTTGTAGATCAAAAAATATACTTAATCGTTCAGCATCTGTGCTGGGAACTACGGTTAGTTCTATTTGTATCAAAATACCGTTGCTTTGGGGGAAAGTTTGTATGTCGCTGATGTAGATTCTGGGGTCGCCGCCGGCCACACGCTGAATTTCTCTTTCGATGGCCGATTGTAATTCTTCCAGCTGCGGTTCAAACAAGTAATCCCATAACACAGTGCCGTATCCTGGGCGTCCGGGCAGTTGTCCTTGCCGAATATTAAACGCATTCAACAAATCGCGTTTGACCAGTTCAAAATCCGTGAGTGTGAATTTTTTAAACTGGTTCTGTGTGTTGAATCCAATGAATCTTTGTGCCATGTTGTATTTATTGAAGGCTATTCACCTTCACCGCGCCCTTCGATCTTCAACTTCAACTTGTTTATTCTTTGTCTAATATCTCCCGACTTATCTATAAGCAAGGCTTGTTTTGCTTGAACATTCTTTGGACCTGTAGGCAATTGATTTACGTTTCCTCTTTGAATCTGAGTCAATTTATTAAATGCTTCAAGGTATTGTACACTAGCCTGCACACGAGCATTGCTGTTAAACGTATCCCTAACCTGTTGATATTCGCCATCTATAGCAGAAAATGCTGCTGGAGAAATCGTTTGCTGATTTTCCAAAGCAGATAATTTGGCCTCAATTTCAAACAAATTACGGCCAGCAGGATTCAGATACTGATTTATATAAATCAACGCTTTGTCAGCATAATCTTCAACATCGGCTTGATTTTCTAATTTGGTTTCTGTTGGTCCGTAATTGGGCGTTGGGATTTTGTCGTTGCCAATAACTCGTGTGCTGGCTGCATCCAGGGTGGCGCGATTCACTGTGTTTTCTGCTGGTACTGGTATATCTTCTTGCTTGAACACTGTAGGGATTTTGGTCTGTACCAAGTTCACAGCAAATGCACCGTCACGTACCGCACTTTTAAATTCTGCTTGCACTGCACCTGTAGCATCTCCAGGAATAGGCAAACCTTTGGCAAATGCTTCTGCGCTAGGCAGATCTTTGGCGGCGTTCAATGCCATGCCAGCAAGTCCTTGACTTGACAAGTTTTTAACTGGAACGCCCACAGCGGCTAGGCCAGCCACGCCCTTGGCCATGAGATCCTGTTGAATTTGACTTTGTTTGGGCACGTTGTTTAGCAAGTCTGAGGCACTTTTGATTCCATCTTTGCCTGTCCATACCGCAGGACTTTTAATTACATCAGCAAACACGTTTGTGCCTGCTGCCAATAGTGCTCTTGTGCCAGGTTTCACATAACCAGCTGTTTCTAATTGCCCAGCATCAAGTCCAAATGATCCAAGCCCTTTGGTATTGCTCAACACTGAACCGGCTTGGTTAACTAGATTTTTAGCCTGCGCCAACACTCCGTTGACTTCGGGCACACTCATGGGACCTAGTCCAGACAGGGCGCCTGCTGGATTAATACCGCCGGCAATTTTGGTAAAGTCTGCGGCATTGATAGGACTGGTTACTGGAAATTGTGTTATGGTCTTGTTGATAGTTTCAATGCTCTTGATGGCAGTTGACCCTTGTATACCAGCTGCTCCTACCAATGCAGTACCAGCATTTGATATTGAGGTCACTGCCGGGCCTACTGCGGCTGTTAGTCCTGGTGTAATTCCAGCTAAAGAACCACCTGCTGCACCGCCAGCGGCTCCCAGGCCACCAGCTACACTGCCTAACACACTAGTGAAAGCACCAGCTCCGCCATTGATGCCACTTTGAGCAAATGCAGCGTCAATTGATGGAATACGTCCAGTGGCAAGATCTATTCCAGATGCAGACAACCCAGACGTAAAACTTCCCACGTTAAGACTACCAGTCACACCTGACTGGGCTTGTGCAACCATGGCTTGTGCTCCGGCCAGCCCATCAGCAGCTTGTGTTGCCGCTGAAAGAACATCGCCTGCTTTGAATCCCACTAGACCACCAGTATCAGCTTGTTTCTTGAATATTGCAAATGCCTGCTCACGTGTGAGTCCTGGTGGACCTTTGATGGCAAATGTTTTTGCAGAACCGTCGGAGTTTGTGGGCGGCTCACCAGGTGATAGGTTTGTAGACGTTGTTCCTGTGGTATCTTCAGGCGGGCGAGGTGAGCCAATTTGCGTTAAACTAGGTAATCCTCGGCGTAGGCGTTCAGCGTTGGTTCTGTCCCAGACTATGTAATCATCACCTGTGTATGTTAAATCTTCATTTTTTGTTTTAGAATACAAACTGGATTCAAAGCTGGCCTGTGTTTTACCAACGCTGGCTTTGAGTTGATCAAGATTAAATGTAAATTCAGCCATGTTATTGTGCCTTTATCTCTATGCCTGCGGGCACAGGCACAGCCCCTGGAGGCGGGCTTGGCTTGCCTTCTTCAAATGCAATCTCAACATCCACGCCCTTGTTATGATAAGGATATGGTTCGTGTGTGGGGGCTCGGTTTACAACACTTTCGAGACCTTCAGGTTTGACTATCCAGCCTTTGCTGGTGTCCCATTCAGTGTCGTCCAAGAGTGTTTTGGTCAAAGGTTGTGGTGTGGTCACTTGACCTGCTGCTGGACCGTTAAGATCAATGCCACCTGCTTGTAATACCAAGGCGGATCCTGCACCCCATGAGCCCGATGCGCTGTTCAGAGTCAATGTTCCGTCAGCTTTGACTCCAATTGTAGATTTGCTATACAAAGTAATATCTTCCTGTGCTTGCATGGCCAAGAACGTTCCTGACTCTATCTGCATGTCTTCTTTGCTTTTTATTTTTAAGTAGCGACCAGCAAACATGTTGATATCTCTGTCAGCGTGAAAATTAATATCTCCCTTGGTGCGTACATTCACCGAGTTTGTGGCATAAACATCTACTGTGCCTTCGACGCCAAATTCCAGCCAGGTTTGACCATTGGCATGAATGATGTAAAAAAAGTTTCCCGAATCACTCATGGTAATTTGATGGCCGAGACTGGTTCTCAAACGTAGCATACCATTGTTTCCATCTAGGTCGCCGTCGTCCATGACCAGACTGTGTCCGCCTACTCTGCCAATTACTCTAGCATCACTAGATTTGACTTCTCCTGCATTGAGTTTGGCTCTGATGTCATTGGGTTTCATACCACCCTGATAAATGGCTGTGCCCGGTGTGCTGATTCCAAATACTGCGCTGGGAGTTTCTCGCTGACTTGAACTTTGAATAGTACCTCGTTCTATATCTGCGATCAATCCCTGTTGTAACAAGGCCTGTGCAAGATATCCTTGTACTGGTTTAGGCTGGTCATAAAATCTTGGATCGTTAAAAACACCTTCATTGTTGACATTTATTTCTGTAACTGGCAATCTAGGTGCGTCAGCAAAATAAGTTTCTTGGTTTTGATTTTGTATATCTGCCCGTGACGCCGGCACTGAGCCAACAGCAGGTACCATGTGTCCCAGGCCTTGTTCTGGTATCACGCCAATGTAGAAGCCCTGACTACGGTCACCATTGACAAATATACAAATCACTTTTACTCCCACGTCGGGAGGTGTGAACCACATGCCATAACTGGTAGAGTTGCCAGGGTAAGCACCAAGACCTTCTGTGGCTCCTTGTGTTTGACTCATTGGAGTATAGCCATAGAATGGCGGCATGTAACTCACCGTGGTCCAGGTGGTTTCATTGTCCATGGCACCAATGTCGGCTCCTGAACCAAATGCATCAATGTACACACGCAAGCGGCCCGACCGTGTGGGATCTACTGTACTCATGACCACTCCTGTGAATGGTCCAAATTCTGCGGGTACTCCTCCACGATCCAGTTTATAATTACTGGGTCGACCTCGACTGCGTTCTACGTTCTCTGCCATTGATTAACCTCTATCCTTAACTATTTTTTGCGCTGTTGTTGGTGCACCACCTAACGCTCCTTCGTATTCTTCGGCCAATTCACGATTGGTTTGTTCAATTGCTCGACGGTTTACCTCACGCCTTTGTTCAATTGTCAACCCGTTTGTTCCTGGTCCTGCTCCTGGTAATTTTTGTGGTGCGGCTCTAGTTGTTTGTGATTGTGTTGGCTGTAATGATGTTCCGGTACTGTCTGTAGGATTTGCAGGCGGGTTTGCTGGCAACAATGTTGCTCCAGCGGTGATACCTTGTCTAGTGATGTTAGGATTACCAAACGCGGCACCGCCAGCGTTTTCAGTAAACTTTGCTTCCTTGTAGGCCCCTTGTGCTCCTAGTATGGCACGTTTGCCGCCGTCGCCTGTGTCAAGACGTCGTGGATCAGTTTTGGCAAAATTAGATCTTGCTTGCGCTGCTGCAGCAGTTTCTGCTTCAGCTCTTGCTCGTGCGGCTATGGCGTTGTCTATTCCTCTCACAGTAGCCTGAGTTGGCTTGATTCTGCCAGCATCACTGCCAGTTTTGTTGGTAGCCAATGCAGCCACAGAAGGTTCAGCGGCATTGCTGGCATCAGATTTCAAAAAAGTATAAAGTTTGCCTTCGAGGGTCTGTTCAAATCTGCCAGATCTAAATTCACTTGTGACTTTGGTGGCAATGTACACTCTGCTCTGCAGAGCCACTCGGGCATTATATTTCTTTTGTGTTTGACTGTAAGGATCAGCCATACCAGTATTAAGATCATAGTCTTCTGGTCTTTGCCACACTATTTCAAACAGAATTTCTTGATTGTCAAACGCCACCGATCCGTCAGGCATGAAACCAGACGTCAATGCCTTGCCACCAAATGTTTCTTGAGTCACCGGGCGGAAAAAACTACCTTGTGCAATCCAAGCAGGATCGCCAATAATTTTAATTTTAGCGTTTTTCAATCCTTGGGCATCATAAAGTAATTCTGCAGCATTGGCACCTAGTTCAAAACTTTTGCCCAAGGCACCCGCACTGGATTCTACACTGCGAGCTTGATAGGTATACATCATGATTTCATTCAAACTTGCAGTTTGAGCATTACGTAATTTTGTTGCCGCGGCATCTTCGTCTACATTGCCACTCAAGGTCATTCTGAAAATACCATTGAGATTTTCTTGGTACTCTAACACTGCTGTGTTTTGACCAGTGAACCAGTAGGGATAACTTTTGTGAACTCCACTGAACTTGTTCACTGGAAAATATACACTGGCCAAATTTTTGATCAAAAAAGGACTCACAGTATACTTGATATCATAGGCATAGTCATTTCTTTTGCCATCAAGTTTGCTGCTGCGTGGTTGCGCACTCATGTTGATTATGTACCATTTTACTGGCTCGTTGTAGTTGGGATTTTTTGTAGGAATCTGATTGCCTTCTTCGTCAATGGTAAACAAGGCCTGTGAACTAATGTAACTGCTATTGCGTACCACCAACTCAATCACTTGCAAAATCTGTTGACCAGCAGTGATGCTGAAACTTCTGCTGGCCATGTCTACACGATCTTTTTCAGGAACTTCTTTGCCGATTGGCATGTTGGTATAAACTTTTGGTATTTTGACATTGGGCTGTACCAATGTGGCTCCGGCTATTTTTTCAGCGCCAGGTCCCACAAATTCAATTGAATAGTTGTCAGCCTGTTCATAAACACCATCCAACACAAGTTTTTGTTGAAAATCGTTCATGGCCTGCATGAGTCCTTGTACAATAGTACGTGAAGGGTTAGGCGCAGACACAGCGGTTTGAGGAGCTTTGGCAGCGGCATCTATGGCATTGTCTACTGCTCTCACACTGGCCTGAGTGGGAGCTGGCACACGTTGTTGTGCTGTGCCGGCACCAGCTAAACGTCTAGTCTCTGCTGATGATTGATTGGCATCAGTTTGATTGCCAGTTGTAGTTGATGCACCAGGCTTTGCTGGTGATGGTGTTGATTGCGAAGCGTATCGGGCTTGACCATTCAGTAATTTTTCTACGCTGGAGGCATTCAGTTGAAGATCATAGGGAATAGTACCACGAGCTGTGGATCCAGCAATGTTCAGTCCCACTGGTTTGCATTTCCATTCGTAACTGGTAGTTTTACTACCTACAGTCCAGTCTATGTTTACAATCTGAAATGGTACAAGTTTTTCTACCACTGCCTTGGTATCGCTAGTTTGGGCACCTACTGTGAGGCCTCCTCTGATGGGCATGACAATATTGCCACTTTGATCATAGCCATAAAATCTAATCACCATGACATAGGTGGCAGCAAGATAGTTGACCTTGCCGTTTTCATTTTGCGGTGCATGATTTTTCACAGCATCTCGTAAGCGTTCCAACAGGGTCATGCCCTGTGGTTCTATCAAGGTAAATTTTAGATCAGTATCAAAGTGTGCTCCGCCCGAGCCGCCAGCTGGTAATTTATTTTCTAGCGATACTGAATCTATATAAAAATCATTGTCAAAATACGGATTGCGACCACCATCGGGGTAGTTGCGTTCTTCTGGAGGCACAGTGCCACCGTCTTGATCTATAGTGCCGGCCGCTGGCTGTGGTCGAACTCCATCACGGTTCAGAGGTGCACCACCAGTTTGAAACAACAACTGATAACCGTCAAGTTTGAGATTGTTGCCATACAACAGTCTCTTGTACTGCGAGTCGTTGCACAAATATACAGATATCTGATAGGAATAACTGTAGTAATCATCCAGTACATTTGGTTGAGGAATGACCTTGACTAGGCTAGCTTCGCTGGCGTTTACTTCAGTTTGCTTGGTGGATGTTGAATTACTAGCAGCGTCATCTCTAGTGGGTGTTCCAGATTCTGTTTTTAATTCAGTATTTCCTGGTACGCCACTAGGATCATCTAACTTGCCTGATTCGGGAGCCTTTTTAAGATTAGACAGTGTGCCATCTTCGGCTCTGACGTTGACCCCTTGGTCATACCCACCAGTGGCTTGTGTTTGTTCAGTAGTGCGCACAGGATCGTCAGTACCTGTGTCGCCGCCTGTGTCTGACGTAACAGGTGTTTCAGCGTTGCTAGGCTTGCTGGTATCAGGTGGTGGAACTATGCGGCCTGAGGCATTGACTTCGGCAGCAGGCGGAGCGTTTGGTCCTTGTGGTGCATCATCTGCCACTGTTTGGCTGGCAGTGGCAGGTGGTTCAGGCTGAGTTACTGGAGGATCCAGTTTGACACCCGATGCAGCCTGCTGTGCCGCTGTTGGGGCGGTACCACTCAAGAATGAACTGCCTGTTACAGGATTTTTATAACGATACAATCCAGTATTTGCATCTTGACCTTCAAACTCGCCAGTAGCAGGACTTTGATTACTGGCCACGGCTAGTTCACGATTGAGTTCACTTAGTCGTCGACGAAGTTGCTGTCGTTTTGTCAGTAGCTCTTCATCTTCTCCACGTGTGGCACGAACCTGGTCGCCAACACTACGAAGGTCGCGACCAATCTGTTCAATCTCTGCTTGTATCTCTGCAATAGTTGCCATAGGTTAAA
>Ga0315903_10004490_pt1 | contig 18688 bp, 29 predicted proteins | sample LakEriMetagenome_7_FD_203524 | JGI IMG/M metagenome (GOLD analysis project Ga0315903, IMG submission 203524) | Freshwater fungal communities from buoy surface, Lake Erie, Ohio, United States - Buoy 2 MA119 | ecosystem: Environmental > Aquatic > Freshwater > Lake | place: USA: Lake Erie, Ohio...
ACAAAGAGCCTGTTGCTCCTCCAAATACACCAAATGTAAAATACGAGGTGCAAAAATGAATATAGTCTCTTCGTACATAAATAAGACATCGTTCTCAGTTGAAGATTCAACTGTTTCTATTTCAGACTCAAATACTCTAACATCTTCATATACATATGGAAGTGGAACTGATCAAGTAACAAACTGCGTTTCGATGACCGGGGTTCTATCGTCTGGCCTTTCTTCTTTAATTGACCTAACGGCCATACCACAGAAAACGATAGGCTCCACTCAGAATATAGCATTCACAGGAATAAAACACCTATCAGTCTATAATAAATCTGAAACTAATGGGTACAACTTTACTGTCTGTGCTACTGGAACAAACGCTTTCACAAATGTGTTCAATGGAGGGAGTGGAAATTTAATGGTGAAACCACTTTCTTCGTTTTCAATAAATTCACCAGTTGATGCCATCCCGGTAAGTGGTACTCAAAAATACTTATTCCTAAAGGACACCGGATCAGGAACCTCTTACAAAATCGTAATTTTTGGTCTAACCTAAAGGTGAAAAAATGGAATCAAAAGCTTTCTCCCTAAATACAAAAGATATTGTGAATCTAGGAAAAAATGCACTCCTGGTTGGGATTGGTGCTGCCGTAGCATATGTTGGTCAAAATGTATCGCACATTGACCTTGGTGCCGCATCAGCATTTATCGTTCCCGTAATTACTATTGCTCTCGATGCTATAATCAAATGGACAAAAGATAACACAAAGGCGTAACATGCAAAATCTCATAGGAATCGCACTACTTGCATTTGCTGGATGGGTTTACTCTAAGGGTTCATTCGATATTAGAGAGTACGCCCAGATGGGAATTGGCTCACTTGGTGGATTATACGTTCTCATATCTGAGAATCTAGAGAGACTAAAGAATCTCATTAAGGGCTTATCCATAAAGAAGATTCCATCCCTTCCTGATCTCAGAGATCAAGTAAAAGAAGAAGAAGTTGCCCCGAATGTTCTTAAGTATCCAGTAACAACTCGGGACTATATTTCCCTTTGTCATATTAGAGATGCCTGCCTAAATGGCGGTTCCGCTGAGGGTGCGACTTTGGCCGCACAGATAAGCGACATTCTCTTTAGAATGGAAATAAAGGATAAAAATGGAAACTAAAAACCTACTACTTATTGGAATAGCCTTATTTGTTGGATACTCCGCTCAGTTTAAGCCTGAGCCAGAGATTAAGCCCGTTGCCACAATTGCGGCTATTTCTGAAGTCAGTCCGGCAGAAAAGGTGAAAGCTGAATTCAAGAAAATTGAATCTAAAGAAGACCGTATTCTTATTCATAAGATGTTTTCTGGAGCTTCGGACTATCTAAAGAACTGCAAGTCTTTGTCACAAACTGGGCAATTTGATCCCATCCTTGGTAGAGTACAAAACTCATACGGCTGGAAAAGAGAGAAATATCCCAAGTTTACAGATGAGGTATCTAACTATCTAAAGGCTATGGGTTTTGAAACTCCCAAGACACTAGACAATGAAGAATCTCGTAAAGAATTCCAGAAAATCTTCGAAGGATTAGCAGAGGCTACCCATGAGTGATCTTTCTCATTTAGGTGGATGGGTTGATGACCCCAAAGGCGTTGCGGCATCTATGGAGAAATTGCCATATCCAGTATTTTCTGATATCTGGTCCTCTATTAAGGGTAGTGGTAAGGGAAAGAAGATGCTCCTGTATGATATCATAAGGAGTGTTGCGGGGTATTTTCCAAATAGAAAGCAGGAAGATTCAGACTGTGTAAGTCAAGGGGTGGCCTATGCGGTGGATGCCGTAAAATGCGTAGATATCCACATAAACAAAGAATTTGAGATGTGGGTTGCGGAAACATCCACTGAAGATATCTATTCTGGTAGCAGAAATATCATTGGTAAGGGCAGATTGGGTAATGGCGGCGGCTCTCTAGGAGTTTGGGCCGCTGAGTATGTTAATAAGTACGGAGCTTTGGCTCGTGGTAAGTACGGTAGTATAGACTTGTCAAAATACGATGTCAGTAAAGTAAGAAGCTGGGCAAGACCTGGGTTTGTACTTCCAGATGATATCCTAAATGCGGCTAAGCAGCATCCTATTCAAACAATCTCTCAGGTTAATACCTATGAAGAGGTCAGAGACCTAATTGTGAATGGTTATTCAGTCACCATAGCTAGTAATCAAGGTTTTTCTTCAAGACGAGATTCTGAAGGATTTGCTAGACCTGAAGGCTCATGGGCACATCAAATGGCTATATTAGGAGTGGACGACGAGTATAAACGGAGTGGGGCACTCGTACAAAATAGTTGGGGCGTTTGGAACTCTGGCCCAAAGAGACATGATCAGCCAGATGGATCGTTTTGGGTTGATGCTGAAGAGTTAGAGCGTAGAGTCTTGAAAACTGGAGATTGCTGGGCTTATTCTGGATACGAGGGGTTCAAACCTCAAAAACTAAACACTAGGATTATCTAAAATGAAAAGCTATATAATCATATTCCTTCTACTGGCGATAACTTTCTTGCCTTCAACAAGAGAAAAGACTGACTACGGAAATATCTATGCTAATGAGGGATATGTAGCTTTCGTAGTCAATGAGGCTTCCTCAAAACCTTTAGACAAAGATAAAGAAGAAACAAAGTGCGAATGTGGTGGAACTGGAGTAATAACCCACGGAGACGGCCATAAGACTCCATGTCCATGCGGAAAAGAATGTAAGTGCGGCTCTGGGCCAGTCCCTCCAGCTCCCGAACCGAAGAAATCGAGAACCCGAATACTGTACTTTACGGCAGAGTGGTGCGGCCCATGCCAACAGTTTAAGAGAACTGAAATTCCAAAACTCGCCAATAAAAATATGGATAGTAGCTTGATTGATGATGATAAAGAAACTAAGATGGAAATAGTTGATATCGATAAGCATGAAGATATGTTTAATAAGTACAGAAACGGAAGATCAAGTATACCTTTGTTTATTATGCTGGACAAGAATGACAAAGAGGTTTCCAGCTTGACAGGTGCCCATCCGTACGGTAAAATTCTGGAGATGTGGAATGCAAATTGAATCCATCTATCCAAAACTTATGAGCCTTTTCAGTGATGGTCTGGTCACCAAATATGCTACAATAAAGATACCACCAGATTGCAGAACGGTAACGACAGTTCACGAGGACGGCTTGAGAATCTCATTCCCCGATGAGTGTCCTACTTTGAAGGTAACGAAAGTTATTACGCTCACTCTGTCACTCACTGCGATAAATATTGGAAAAGACGGTGGAGTTCTTGAAATAAGTCGCTTTCCTGACATTCCATTCTCGTTTGATGATATTTCAGAAATGTTGAAAGAATTCTCTTGACTGTAGGATATGTGCATGATAGAATATGGTGTGTCAGCAATTTTGATAACCATGCTCCTACTGCTAAGGAGTATAAATAGTACATGCCTCTCTATCCTAAAAGTTTTGAGGCTAAAAAAACCCGGAAAAGTTTCCATAACAATGTTTGAAGGAGAAGGTATGCTAAGTTTCGTTTTGACTCTACCAGAAAGATCAGCTAAGGATGTGGTTGCCCGCGAACTCACCGTTTCAGTTGATGGGGTAGAAACCGTCGAGTCGCTAAATGGCGATTCAGTTGAGTCTCAGGTTTATTCTGGACTCGATAATGCTGCTGTTGCTGGTCGACTAGTCGACATTGACGATGCTGGAAATCGTAGTGAGCCGAGCGAATTTACTTTCGTTCTAGTTGATACGATTGCTCCTCCAGCACCCGGTCAGGTCGGACTAAAGGTAACTGCGGAAGACTAAGTTTAACAATTTGACTGGCTTCGCCAGTACGGGAAACCGTGCTGGCATTTTTGTCGGCTTTGACAAGCCGGGAGGGTAATTTGACAGCAGAAAATTTCATATATTGGTTAAATGGGTACTTTGAGATCAGTAGCTCAGATAAGTTGAGCAAGGAGCAAGTGCAGATAATTAAGGATCATCTTAAGGAATGCTTTAATAAAGTGACTCCGAATAGATCAGTTGGTCTTAAGTCAGTATGGTCTGGAAACCCTCCTAATATAGTCTGTGGACTACAAAGCAATAATTCATTTGGAGATCCATTAGTTACATATTCAAATACTCCTCCGGTGTCCTGCTAAATGTCCATATTCAACGAACAAATAGCGAGGAAGCCCGATCTATATAGCTGGACACAAGAGTATGTCCGAAGTATGCATGACGGTTTTTGGACTCATCGTGAGTTTAACTTTCAAAGCGACATTCAGGACTTTAAGGTCAATCTCTCAGTAAAAGAAAGAGAGATGGTAGTCCGGGCACTCTCTACGATTGGACAGCTAGAGATTGCCGTTAAGAAGTTCTGGGCCAAGCTTGGTGATAACCTGCCCCACCCATCAATAATTGACATGGGCTATGTAATGGCTAATACAGAAGTCATACACGGGGATGCCTATGAGCGACTCCTAGAAGTTTTAGGGATTGAAGACTCATTCGAAGAAATCCTAAAGCTCGACATTATTAGTGGTCGAGTCAACTATCTAAAGAAGTACCTGCACAAGTTTCACTCAGACAATAAAAAACAGTTTGTCTACTCTTTGATACTTTTTACCCTGTTCATCGAGAACATCGCTCTCTTTTCTCAGTTTTACGTGATCTCTTGGTTTGGCCGCTTTAAAAATCAATTGAAGGACACGAATAAACAGGTTGAGTACACCTCGCGGGAGGAATTACTCCATTCAATGATTGGGATGAAACTGATCAATGTCATCAGGTCAGAGCATCCAGAATTGTTTGACGATGATCTTGAAGAAAAGATTCTCCATGAAGCTGAAGATGCCATTAAGTATGAACTTAAGATAATCAACTGGATACTTGATGAGTATAACGATGAGCATCTCAATTCGGAGATATTGGAACAGTTTATCAAGTCGAGAATGAATGACTCGCTTCGTGAGATTGGGTATCGTGAAATATTCGAGATAGATAAGACCGTTTTATCCAAGACTGTATGGTTTGATGAGCAGGTTTTAGGAAATAATATGACGGACTTTTTCAACTCTCGTCCTGTTGAATATAGTAAAAACTCACAAAGCTTTAATGAGGACGACCTTTTTAATTAGAACAACGCCGAAGGCACAACATATGAGTAAAGATTACTATTGGCTAAATTCCCACTCCCGTCAATTCCTCGAAAGAGGATATCTAGAGGAAGGAGTTACTCCAGAGCAAAGAGTTCGACAGATTGCTGAAACTGCTGAGAAGATACTAAAGTTAGATGGATTCGCAGATAAGTTTGAATCCTACATGAAAGCCGGGTTTTACTCACTAAGCACGCCATGTTGGGTAAACTTCGGCTGTAGTCGAGGAAGTCCTGTTAGTTGTTTCGGAAGCTATATTTCGGATACAATGGAGAGTATCCTAGAGAAAGCTTCAGAGATAGGAATGATGTCCAAAATTGGTGGTGGTACATCTGCATATTTTGGCGACCTAAGACCTCGCGGCAGTAAAATAAGTAATGGGGGGGAGTCTAGTGGTCCAGTTCACTTCATGGAGATATTCGAGACTCTTAGTAATGTCGTATCACAAGGAAGTCAACGGCGTGGAGCCTTCGCCGCATATCTGCCGATAGACCATCCAGATATCGAAGAGTTCCTCCAGATTAGATCTGAAGGACATCCAATTCAAAACCTGAGCCTTGGGGTCACGATAACTGATGAGTTCATGCAGGGCGTTGTTGATGGAGATAAGACTAAACGTAAAACGTGGGCGTCCATAGTTAAAAAGAGATGTGAGACTGGATATCCCTATATATTCTTCACTGATACGGTAAATCGAAATGCACCTCAAGTCTACAAGGAGGCGTCGCTCAAGGTAAGCTGTTCTAATCTCTGCTCAGAAATTTGCCTACTTAGCGATTCAGACAATTCTTTCGTATGCGTTCTTTCCTCCTTAAACCTTGTTCATTGGGATGAGATAGTAAAGACAGATGCTATTGAAACTCTAACATATTTCTTGGATGCAGTAAATGAAGAATTTGTGCAAAAGTCCGCGAATATTAAGTTCATGGAGGCGGCTCATAATTTCGCTAAAAGACAAAGGGCGTTAGGGCTTGGCGTTTTGGGGTGGCACTCCCTTCTTCAGTCGAAGATGATTCCGTTTGAGTCTATGGAGGCTAAGCTCCTAAACTCTGAAATCTGGGACACTATCAATAAAAGAACCACTCAGGCGACTGAGGAAATGGCTAAAATATATGGAGAGCCTGAACTTCTAAAGGGATATGGTCGTAGAAATACTACGCTATTAGCAGTAGCACCAACGACAAGTTCAAGCTTCATTCTTGGCCAAGTTAGTCCTTCTATCGAGCCTGAGAATTCAAACTATTACGTTAAGAAGTTAGCTAAGGGGAATTTCACATACAAGAATCCCTACCTGAAAAACGTCTTGAAAAAGCACGATAAGAACGATGACGATACATGGAAGTCTATCCTACTAAAGGGCGGCTCAGTTCAACATCTCGATTTTCTCAGTAAAGAAGAAAAGGAAGTGTTCAAGACTTTCGGCGAAATTTCCCAGAAGGAAATCGTAATACAGGCGGCACAGAGACAGCAGTTTATCGATCAGTCTCAGTCACTCAACCTAATGATTCCTCCATCTGTATCTCCAAAAGAGGTCTCGACCCTACTAATTGACGGATGGAAGATGGGCATTAAGACGTTCTATTACCAAAGAAGTGCTAATCCGGCCCAAGAGCTGGCACGCTCAATTCTAACTTGTAGCTCATGTGAGGCATAAATGTACGGAACTTATTCAGACCCTGATTGGGAACCAGAAAAGTGGGACTACAAAGGATTCCCAAGAGAAGACGATGATAATGAGATAACACCCTTCTTTCCGGACGAGGATGACGAATGCGAATAATCTACCTACTTGCCTTCCTTTTTACTGGACTTTCCTCTACATACGACAGAGTTCGTCCATACCCAGGATCTGACATAATGACAGATGTCCAGAGTCATCTTCCTGAAGGACATCACTATAATGTAACCGCCAGAGATTATGGCCTCAATTATGTAGATCAGGAGTCCTTAGATATTTCCACGGTGCATGAATGTACACATGGAATAAACGGAATTTTGCGTTCTAGACTCCCCGAGGGCAGTAATGCCCTCTATCTACTTTCAAATAATTTTGTTGCATTTTCCGAACCGGATGTTAAACTTTCTACTGTGCTGAAAAGGGTTCCGAAAGAGCTTCGCGTATTCATGTACGACTTGACATACTCTAATGGAGTAAAATACTGGGAGGATCGACCTCTTTATCTCATGGATGAGTTCATCGCACATACGACCGCGATGTTATACAGGAGAGAAAAGGGAATCAAGGTAAGAGACGGAGTTCCTAAGTATGCCTTAGAGGCAGGAGTGTACGTTCTGGTCTTGCTCGACTCTTTAGAGTCGTATGAAGAAAAAGAGGCGTTCGCCAAAATTGTCGTCTGGAACTTTAATCGACTATTAGACGCTTATAACGATGAACAGGGATTTAAGGAATACGCCCGTTTGATTGTTAAACATCTAGATGTGGCAAAGATTGACAAGGATTTACATGCAAGACTATCTACTTACTAAGGACTCGCAGAGATGAACATAAAGATTAAGAAACTATCACCAAATGCAACAATGCCAACCAAGGCACACCTTTCCGATGCTGGATGGGATTTATACTCTAGCGAGGACATATGTATTGGCCCCGGCGAACGTGCCTTGGTGAGTACTGATATTAGTCTAGCCATCCCTAATGGATACGTTGGTTTAATCTGGCCAAGATCAGGATTATCAGTAAAAAAGGGAATAGACGTATTGGCGGGCGTGATAGACAGTCCATTCAGGGGCCACCTGAAGGTATGTCTTCTAAATACTGGCAAATCTTGGGATACTGATGCATTTCTAATCAAGGCGGGTGATAGAATAGCTCAGATACTATTTCAAGAAGTGCCACATTTTAACTTGGTAGAGGTCAGCGATCTGGATTCTACTGACCGTGGCAGCGGTGGTTTTGGTAGTTCTGGAGCTTAATTATGTTAATGGAAATTGTTTACACAAAAGATATAGCAAAACACGCAAGCTCAGACTTAAAAATTGAGTATGAAATACTAAAGCCCCTAATTGACTCATTCGTAAACGGGGAACAGGGTAGTATTTCTTACTTACTGTTTCAAAAATACAATATGGCACCAATTGATTATTCTAATGAAAATGAATACTATAGAGATAGTACAATAATGAACTATCCATTAGATATTAATAGACTTAAAAAGGGATTTGAGATTAGAACTGTTGATAATTACAGAAATGTTTTTATTGGAGTTGTTATCAATCGCTTTATGATTAAAAATAATTTACGTGGTGAAATTTTAATCCTTTCCTAGGAAGTAAATATGTCAAGAAGAAAGCCGACAAGAACTCGTCGAGTAAGAGAAGAAGTTAAGCCTAAGATTCGAGAAGTTGAGGCCGTTACGCCAAATCATGAGGTGTATATGGACTCAATCGATCATAACTTAATTACGATATGTACTGGCCCGGCAGGTTGTGGAAAAACTTTTTTAGCGACTGGTATGTTCGCTAGTTACCTGCATGAAGGTAATTTCGATCAAATCGTTGTAACTCGCCCTCTTGTATGTGCCGGTAAAGAAATTGGAGCATTGCCGGGAGAGCTTGGTGAAAAGATCGCACCCTATCTAAAACCTATTGAAGAGAACTTAAAGTTCTTTCTTGGTCAATCCTACTATGGCCACTACCTAAACAATAAGCAAATACGGTATGAACCACTTGAAACAATGCGTGGGATGACGTTTAATCGTACACTCATGCTATTGGACGAGGCCCAGAACTGTACATTCGAACAGATCAAGATGTTCATGACACGAATTGGTAAGGATTCCAAAATTGTAATCAATGGCGATTCCAAACAAACTGACATAAAAAACAAAAGCGGACTTGACTTAACCGTTGATAGGTTGTACAATGCTCATATCGATGGACTGGGCATTTGCGAGCTTGGCTATGAAGATATCCAGCGGAATGGCATCATTGGTGACATCCTCAAGTATTTGGAGGACTAATGAGGTACGATTACGAGTGTAAGACGTGCAATCACGAAATGTACGATGTTGTTCAGTCAGTAAAGGAAAAACCTCTCAAAAGATGTCCCGAGTGTAAGAAGCACACCCTAGAGAGAGTTATTTCTGCACCAACCGTTTTCTTTAAGGGGGAACCTACCACACTAGGTCAACTCGCAGAGAAGAATGCAAAGTCAATGGGTAAAACTCTTATTGAGGAAAAAGAAGGAAAGAACAAGGTCGGGAAGAAGGACGCTCTCCGTGAGGCTAAGACTGAACTGAATCGCAAAATCAATAAAATGTCCGAATCACAAAGACAGAGATATATCGAAAATGGCTGATGTGATCGTATATGTTGTTCCATGTATTATTGTTGGCTCTGGAAGTAATGAGTTCGCTAAGAACTTGACAAATCAAGAGCTGAGTGCAATTGGGGCTAAAAAGTTAGAGTTTCGGTATAAGTGCGAAACATATCAAGAGGGACTTTCTGTCCTAGAGAACAAACTAAAAAAAATCGAGGAAATACTAAATGGCGAAGAAAGAACTGACGGTGGTTGAAAAGTTTTACATCGAGGGGCATGTATCTAAAGATATTGACACTCTCGCGAAGGAAATGGGCAAAAAACCCGATGATATTAAGCAGTACCATCTTGAATGCACCGCCAAGGTGAATATTCCAAATGCGTCCGCCTTACTTGGACGCAAGAAGGGTTGCGTAACAATGACACAAGGAGCTAGTCAACTTGCCGAAGAAACAAAGTCAAAACCAAGAAAAGAAAAGCCGTACATCACGAAAATCAAGTGAGTCCGAGAAAACCCCTTATAAGTCGAAATTTAAAGAGGGTTTTATAAATGCTCAGAACTACATTGTAGAGCTGATTTTCGAGAAACGCAACAATCACTTTAATCAGGGGAGAAATCCCGAAAGTTTCTGGAATGAGAAAAAGTATGCAGGGATTTACCGAAAAGAGCTTTTTGGCGTCAATCGGCTCTTGAAAGATTTTCACGCTGACTCTATAATAAAGGCGTTGACATCACCTGAGTGTAAATTCGTGCTAAAAATAGCGTACAACCGCACATGGGATGATGAGAAGTTTATCTCTGAAAATAAGAAGTTGGTAGACTCGATAAAAACTTTCGAGAAGTCGAGAGTTGAAAAAGAGCTAATAAAAACAGAAATCAAAGATGTAGAGGTGGCTAAGCCATTCTCTACAGGCAAAAATATACTAAAGGATCTTTAATGGCAAAGAAGGCAGTAAGTACCGCAGAAAATCAGATAAAAGATAGGGACATTCAAAGAGAATTTGGAAGAGTTATCTCTACTGGCACTGAATTGCTTAAAATAAAAAAGGAGCGTAAGGCCATAACTGTAAGTCCGGCACTTGATCTAGCCTTGAATGGTGGTATTTTAGAAGGATGCTGGACATTAGTGGCTGGTGAGCCTAAATCTGGGAAGTCGACGACGTGTCTGCAAATATGTGCAAATGCTCAGGCGATGGGAAAGCCCATTATATATCTAGATGTTGAAGATAAACTTGAGGCATATAATCTTGAGGGGATTCAGGGGCTGGATCGTGACAATTTTACAATAATCCATCCTCCTCGTGAGGAAGGAGAGTCATTATCTGCCGAAGACTTTCTTAACATTGCAAGCTCTCTAATTAAGAAACCAGAATATAAGGGTGCTGTACTAGTTATAGACTCATGCTCTGATCTACTTCCTCGTTCTGAAATGGACGCAGATACTTCTGGCTCATTAAGAGCGACGCTTCCAAAAATGCTTACGCACTGGATAAAAAAGACATCTCAAGATATCGCAAAAACTAAGGTCTTGGTATTAGTTATCCAGCACTATATCACCAATACAAGTGGTTATGGAAAGCTAAAAAATCCAGATGGTGGTCAAGAGTTGCAATATAAAGCAGCAACTCGTATGGATATTTCCAAAACAGAACCCTGGCTTGAGGGAGATAAAAAGATAGGACAAATCGTTCATTGGAAAATTAGCTGTTCTTCAATGGGAGCATCTGGAACAGAGTGCGTATCATATATACGTTTCGGAAAAGGTGTCGATAAGGAAAAGGAAATAATTGAACTTGCTGAGGCATTCTCTATTATCGAAAAGGCTGGTGCTTGGTACAGCATTCCATTCCTTGCTGGGAATGGAGAATTTGAAGAAGCTCCTAAATTCCAAGGTCAGAGTAAGCTTTATGACTTCTTAGTTGAGCGTAAAGATATTTTTGATCAGATAAAAGAGAAAGTTAATGAGATGGTAAATGGCTAAAGTTATAGGATTTGACGGGAAAGAACATAAGTTCAACTTCTCGAAATATAAAGAAAGATCTCAGAGGGCGGGAAAATCATCTCATCACACACTAGCGAGAGAACTAATCAAAGAAGTATTTCCGCTACACTCTCTGTATGAGGAAGTAACCCTCCCTGGCTCAAAAAAGCCCGCCAGAAAAGCCCTCTTATATGCCGACTTTTTCATTCCAGACCTCTCTATAATAGTTGAGGTTCATGGCAAACAGCACTACGAGTTCTGCTCCTTCTTTCATAAATCTAGGATGGACTTTCTTCTTTCCCAGAAAAGAGATAGAGACAAAGTAGAGTGGTGCGAGCTTAACGACATCAAAATGATAACACTTCCATATAACAAGGAAAAAGAATGGCGTCAGATGTTGGAAAAGTACATGGACTAGATGAGTTCATTGAGTGGGTTGAAAATTACTGTGTGGATAATGGTATTCCAGACTTTCCAGACTCTGAAGAGTACCGTGAAATACTTGAAATGAAGTATGAGGAGATTATCTCACTATCAAGTGATGAGTGTTTCGCTAAGGCTATACTTCTAATGAATTACGCCGGGCTTCTACAAAGAAAACATGATCTTGTGTACAGTCAGTATAGTTGGTGCAGGGAAGCACTTAATTATCTCACTGGGAAATACTGGAATAACTTCGACAAGTTCGTTCCCGTTGAGATTAAGCGTCAGATGGTTATCATCGATAATGAGTATGCCAAGATAGTAGAAGCGGCTAGACTCAAGCTTGATGCGGCCCTACAATGCTCATCTGAGATGATCAAAGATATAAAAAAGAGAGTGTCACTATTACAGGACTTAGGAAAGACAAAGGGGTTTAAGTGAATCTAATTGAAGAACTTGAGAAACTGGCGGAATCATTTCTTGAAGCTAAAGAGCGTCTTGAGGATGCACTTGCAGATAAGGATTGGGAGCTAGTAAGTGAGGCGTTGTATATCATTTCTGGAGCGAGAATTGATCCTCCGGAGGAGAACGATGTTCTGGCTCAACTAATGAAGCGTCTCGATAATCTAGAGCTAGGAGCGACTAAGAAGACTAAATCGACAAAGTTGTCAGGAGTTCCAAAAACTCCAGAAGTTACAAACCCTTCTTCCAGAGGAAGAAAAGGGAAGATCCATAATGGGAAACCTAACAAGTTTGAGGAAATGACCGACCTCCTGTCAGAGGTAGAGAAGGAGCCGGGTTATGACGCCATTAAGGAATCCAAAACTCGCGTCAAGAGACGCCCTCCTTATAAGCCGGCTAAGGTAAAATGCTCAAGGTGTCATGAAACATTGGAGGTATCTCCAAAGCTTGTAAAGGAAAATTTCGTTTGTGATGATTGTATAGGAAAGTAATGAAAGAAGAAACACTTAAGAATATCGCTTCTGAACGTGCTGTGCTGGCAGGGCTTATTACGTTTGGAAGAGATTGTTATCTAGAGGTGGATTCCCTAATTGGTGAAGACAGCTTCACAATAGAACAAAACAAGGTACTATACAGATGTGTAGCTAAATCTTTTGAGCAGTCTGAGAAGATCGGATTTACCGAGATCCTGGCCTCGGCCCAGTCATTAGGACTGGGGGAGTATATCGAAAATAAGGGGTTTCTATCACACATACAGGGTGTCACAAATACCCCTGTTCATATTGATAATATCTCCGATCATGCAAAAAGACTGAAGCGTCTAGAGTTCGCGAGAAAGCTTCAAGGAGGACTTCGCGACATATATAAGTCCTTGAATGGGATTACTGGTGAAGAGAGTATCACTCATATTCTCGGACTTGCAGAAAATCCAATTCAGGAAACCTGCCTTTCCTTCATTAAAGAGGATGATCTAACTCCCAAGCCAATCGGAGATGATATTGAGGAGTATATCGCCTCTCTAAAAGAGAATCAGGGGAAGTCAATTGGTATTCCTAGTGGAATGGCTCATTATGACGAATGTATCGGAGGCGGTTTTAGGCGTAAATGTGTTGATCTAATCGCAGCTAGAATGAAAACAGGCAAGAGCGTTTTGGCTGATAATGTCGCCCTACACGTCGCACTAAAACATAAAATCCCTGTCCTCATGATCGATACCGAAATGAGTAGATTCGATCATCATAATAGACTACTAGCCAACATCTGCGATATCGAGATAAATCGGATTGCTAAAGGAGAGTTCTATCAAGACCCTAATCAGGTCGATTTGATCACGCGGGGTGGTCGTAGAATAAAGGAAATGCCCTATCACTATATTAATGTATCAGGGCAAGAGTTTGATAGCATCCTTTCTATTATGAAAAGATGGATAGTCAAGAATGTTGGATATGATGAAAACGGTAGAACTAATGACTGCTTAATTATTTATGACTATCTCAAATTGATGACCTCGGAAAGCATCACAGGTAACATTGCTGAATTTCAGGCTCTCGGATTTCAGATTACTAAGTTGCACAACTTTATGGTAGAGAACGATTGTGCCTGCTTATCATTTGTACAGTTAAACCGTGATGGAATAACCAAGGAAAGTACAGATGTAATCAGCCAATCTGATAGACTTGCATGGATAGCGACTAGTTGTACCATCTTTAAGGATAAGACGGATGAGGAAAAGGCTACTGATGGGATCAGGGCGGGGAATAAGAAGCTAATACCTCTAGTTGCTAGACATGGACCTGGGATAGGAGATGATGGATACATCTGTGTGAACATGCAGGGAGAATTTGCTAAACTAACAGAGCTAGGAACGATACGAAAGATAAAGAAAGATGAACGTGACTCAAGAGAGGGATTCCCGGACTCAGACGTTGAAAATGAAGATGATGAGGAAGATTCATGACATATTTGAGCATTTTGGGATTGACTATTTCGAGTCGGATGGTATGATTATCTGTTGCTGCCCTATCCATGAGGGCGACAACGAAACGGCGTTCAATATCAATATAAACGAAGATGACGAGTATTACGGTAGATGGTTTTGCAACACAAAAGGATGCCATAGAAATCGTGGTGGAGACATTTTCTCTTTCGTCTGGCCTTTATTAGAAAAGTCGGGTAAAAAATACACCTTCCCAGAAGTTCTGAGGTTTTGCGAAGACTTCACCTCTGATATCTCGATGGGAACTGTTCTGTCACTTAAAAGCGACCCTCTACACAAACTCTTCAAGGAAAAGAAGAAGGCAGTAGAGGAGAAGAGGTTCACGAGACAAGACGTTCGTAAGATTTTAACATTTCCAGCGAAGCTTTACTTGGACCGTGGCTATAAGGCCGAAACGCTCGACTTTTTCGATGTTGGAGTCTGTGATCGTCCTGACAGTCAAATGTATCAAAGAGTTGTGTTTCCGGTTTATGACGAGAATGATAAGTACTTAGTTGGGTCAACTGGAAGGACGATAAATGGAAATCCCCAGAAATGGATCAACCAAAAGGGTTTCAGCAAGTCGAACTTTCTCTATAATTATGGTAAGGCACTGCCGCACATCAAGAGGCTTGATCAGATCATCTTGGTCGAGGGGCAAGGAGATGTCATTCGGTTATACGAAGCTGGTGTCTTAAATGCGGTAGGGATGTTTGGGTCATCACTAAGTGATGCACAGGAATTTCTTATCCAGAAAACTGGTGTATCTAATGTTTTGGTTATACCAGATAATGATCCTGCCGGGGAGAAATGTAAAGACGATCTTTACGAAAAGCTCCGTTATCTATTCAATGTGAAATTCATCCATCCCCATGGGAAGGATGTTGGAGATATGTCAGTAGAAGAAATAAACAAATTTATTAAGGAAAAAGTATGACAAAGGTCTTGGCAATTTCGGGTCGAATGCAGAGTGGAAAGACCACCCTCTCGAACTTCCTTCATGGTCATGAAATGAAACGTCATGATATCATTGAAAAGTTCCTCATCTCTCCGCAGGGTGAGCTAGTAGTGAACTCTCTCTTTACTGATGAAAATGGCAATCAGTTTGAGGATATGGGTGTTTTAGACCTACAGCAAAGATCAGACGAGTTTTACCAATTCGCCTCACGCAGAATTTGGCCTCTAATCAGAGCCTATAACTTCGCCGACTCTCTTAAAGAGATGTGCGTGATGCTATTCAATATCCCGCCAGAATGTGTCTACGGAACTGATGAACAGAAGAATCAAGTTCAGGAGCATTTGAGATGGGAGAATATGCCTGGGGTTATTACCCCAGAATCTCTTGAAGAGATAATTACGCAAGATGGGTCTGGAACATCTGGAGACATAGACAGCATAGTAAAAACTGGAAAGTGGCACGGATTTCTGGTTCATCCCGCAGGCCCAATGACTGCCCGAGAATTCATGCAGTTTCTTGGTACTGATGTGATGAGAAAAATGTATGAGCCAATCTGGATTGAAAACTGCTTTAATCGTATTGAGGAAGATTCCTCCGAAATAGCCGTTATTGGAGATTGTCGATTTATCAATGAGGTAAACGCAGTTAAAAAACGTGGTGGGAAAGTCGTACGACTATTGAGGTCAGTAAAACAAGGAAGTCATACCTCAGAGGTCGATCTTGATGGATACAACGGATATGACGCGGTGATCAATAATCAGGATATGTCTATTGAGGAATCCACTCGTGCGTTTTTGAATGCTATTATCGCACTGGGAGTTACATCTAGATGATAACCTGTTATTTACGATCCTCAGCATTGGGTACTTTAGAGATCTGCAATATGCAGTACTTCTTTACCTATGTTCTTGGAATGAAAAGTTCTAGTGGTTTAGCCGCATCGAAGGGGACTGTGTTTCATCGCGTTATGCAAGTATTGGCCGACAAAAAGAAAGCACAGCAAGACAAGAAAAAGAGTCTGAAGAATGACGATATATGTGACATGACTTTTGCTCAGTGTGATGATATTGAGTACATCACTGAGGTTTGCTTTAACTACTACAAAGAAGTCGACAATCCAAATTTAGCCCCAAAAGATCTTCGCGAAATCACAAGATGGGTACATGCTGCATTGGCGTATAATGACGGAGAACTCGACCCACGTAATAAGAGAATCCATGCTACAGAATTGTTCTTTGATTTTGAGATAAAAAAGGACTGGGCTAAGTATGACTATGAAATAAACGGGAAAAAATTTGAGGGGTATCTATCCCTAAAGGGAACTGTCGACTTAATAATAAACGAGACAGATGATTACTTACAGGTGCTAGACTACAAGTCGGGCAAAAGACTTAACTGGGCCACAGGTAAAGAAAAAACCTACGATGATCTATGTAAGGACAAGCAACTTCTATTCTATTACTACGCTCTAAGAAACGTCTATAAGGATAAGAGTTTCTATATGAGCATATTCTATCTAAATGATGGCGGGCTTTTCGACATTGTGTTTGATGATTCAGACTATGAAAAAGCCGAGAAGATGATCAGAAATAGATTCGAATATATCAAATCAGTAGAAATCCCCAAGAGAATATCAGAAGATCAAGATAACTGGAAATGTCAGCGTCTGTGTAAATTTTCACAAATCCACGAAGAATCTGGTCAAAGCATTTGCAATCACTTTCATGGTATGATAAAATCACATGGGATACATGCGGTGACGGAAAAGTACGCAGATACCGCAAGGCTTCTTTCATACGGTGATGGTGGTGGGAGGAAAGAAAAATGAACAATGAGATTAGATGTCAAGCCTGTGGACATGATAACTCAATTCCAATATTCTTAGAACAAGACCCTGTAGAATGGGATGAGTACATGAATTCCACTGACCTAGAACCACCATACAGCTACTTATGGTGCGAAAGATGCTACAATGATCGACTTAACCTACTAATGGACCCTTGGTAATGTATATTCCGATAAGAAATCACTCCCACTATTCACTTCTTGCATCTACTTCTAGATGTGAGCAGATAGTTAAAAAGTGCAAAGAGTATGGCTACACACATGCAGGACTAACCGACATTTCCACAGTGAGCGGCGTCGTAACCTTTCTCAAGTCATGTAAAAAGGAAAGCATAACCCCAATTATCGGGTCTGAGATAATCCTCAAGGATGGCTCCCATCTAACTCTAATCTGCAAAAACAAATCCGCATGGACCGAGCTTCTTCGGGTAATTTCCCTCTCCAATAATGATGTCAACTTTGATGAAGTGCCTCGCATCTCCTTCGAAGAATTAGTTTCAACGATTACTCCAGCAAACTTTGTTGTTATAGACGGATATATTGGGAGCTTTCTATTTAATGAGATTTTCCCGAACAAAGACTGTATATTCAATGCCTCAGACGAAGAGGCGGTTAGAAACTGTGCTAAAAATATAATCCCGGCCCATGTACAGAAGATATTCTCGGACTATTACCTAGAGGTCGACCGGAATCCACCAGACTCACTGCCTGTGCTTTCTGTTTTATGTGAAATGATTACGGGGTATGACCCTGCACATAAGTACACAATCCCCTCTACATGTAGTTTCTACCCTGATCGAAAAGATGCTGTTGATCATAGGGTTCTACTGTGTGTTAAGTTAAAAACCACTCTTAAATGGCTCAATGACAAGATCGAGTCTCTTAAGGATATCGAAGCTCTCAAGTTTATCCGTAGCGGATCGTTTCATATCAAGGCTCCACAGGAGCATATTGAACAAGAGCTACAAAACCTCCAGTCTATCGCTAATAAGTGTGAATCATTCGATATCTTCTCTCCTCCTAGACTTCCAAAATTCAAGACGCCTAACGGTGAAAGTGAGATCGAGTATCTAAAGGAACTGTGTCGTGCTGGATGGAAAAAGTTAATTTCGACTAAGGTTGATAAAAGTAAGCACGAAGAGTACAAAAATCGAGTTCTGATGGAATTAGATGTTATTGAGAAAGCTAACCTTGCGGGGTACTTCCTTATCGTACAAGACTACGTGAATGAATTTCGCAAAAAGGGCGTCTTGGTTGGTCACGGGAGGGGGTGTCTACAAAAGACCAACGTCGTGATGGCTGATGGCGGAATTAAAGATATATCAGAAATACTCCCTGGTGAAAGTATCATATCCAATGACGGTTTTCCACACCGAGTGTCACATACACATAAGTATGAAGTAAACGAAGAACTTCTAAATATTAAGACCTACTTTGGTGATAGATCTGGTATGTCACTAACTAAGGATCATAAAGTTCTTGCCCTCAAGAGGGAGAAAGATACTTATGATACATATGTGAATCAGCATAATGACTTAAGGTGGTATAAGGCAGAGGAGCTATCTATAGGCGATTGCCTTTTTCAGCCAGTAATAGAGACCTTAAATAAAACTGTGTCA
>Ga0315903_10004491_pt1 | contig 18687 bp, 16 predicted proteins | sample LakEriMetagenome_7_FD_203524 | JGI IMG/M metagenome (GOLD analysis project Ga0315903, IMG submission 203524) | Freshwater fungal communities from buoy surface, Lake Erie, Ohio, United States - Buoy 2 MA119 | ecosystem: Environmental > Aquatic > Freshwater > Lake | place: USA: Lake Erie, Ohio...
AAGAACGTCACCAAGAGGAACGCAAGGTCAACCATGGGCGTCATGTCCAGGCTGGGTGCGCTTTTGGGTATCTTGATTTTTGGCATCGTTCTGCTGTTATTTACGTGTGAATAATAGCAGTCTGATTAATGCTTAGAAGCGAAAGTCTGTGCAACAGAGAATCCTGCTTCATCAATGCCATAGGTAAGTTGGTCGATACGGTTGCTGAAGAAGTTGTACAACAAAATCGCAAGTGCAGAAGCCAAGATACCGAGGAAGGTATTGATAAGTGCTTCCGAGATACCTACAGAAAGCTGTGCCGGATCCGGAACGCCCGCTGCCATCGCCGAGAACGACTTGATCATACCCGATACAGTTCCCAACAGTCCGATCAATACCCCGAGTGAAGCTGAGGTTGAAAGGATAACCAGGTTCTTTGAAAGCATTGGCAATTCCAATGAAGTCGCTTCTTCAAGCTCTTGCTTGAGGGCTGTTACTTTCGACTCTTTGTCCATGTTACCATCAGCAGCAAGTGTCTTGTATTTTACAAGACCTGCGCGCATTACAGCGCCAACTGATCCTTTTTGCTTGTCGCAAGCTGCGATGGCCGCATCAATCTGACCATTGTTCAGCAAGTTGCGCACGTTGTGTACGAATTTGTCTACACTGCCGGTACCACGCGCCTGGAAGAGGCTGATGAGACGCTCGAGGAAGAAAGTCAATACTACAATGTTTGTAGCGATAAGGAAAGGCACGATGAATCCGCCTTTGTAGATGGTTCCGTACAAGTTACCATCGATAGGGTGACCGAGGTGCGGGTCGTTTCCTTCGAAATTAGCGGGATTACCCAGTACGAACATGTAAATAAGCACACCCACGATGAGAGCAACGGGGATGGCGATGTAAGGGAAGATGGAGCTGAAATTGCCGCCTGACTTCTTACTCATAGCAATTGTGGTTTTTATTGGTTTTAAAAATGATGTTGAGTTAACATTTCGCATACTCATTACAAGCCTGCGAAAATCGAGGTGCGAACATAGTAAATGTTCTGCTAATCTGTATTACTAATAAGTTTACAATTAACCTACCGGTAACCCGGAACAATACGAAAATCGGCCTTGTATACAAGGCCGATCATTCGCAGTTCGTTTATTATCAGTGTTTGCTGAGGTAGCTGGCAACACCTTCGTGGGTGTCTTTCAAGCCGTCGCTGCCTTTTGTCCAGTTGGCCGGACACACTTCTCCGTTCTCTTCGAAGAACTGGAGGGCGTCAACCATGCGAAGTGCTTCGTCAACATTGCGTCCCAATGGGAAGTTGTTGATGAGCATGTGCTGTACGATTCCTTTTTTGTCGATCAGGTACAAACCGCGGAACGCAATCATAGGCCCTGTGGCAGTTAGGTTTCCTTCTTCATCATAGGTATATTCTCCGGCGAGAACACCATATGAATCAGAAATTGTCTTTGAAGTATCTGCCACGATAGGATACGTCACTCCTTTGATGCCTCCGGCGTCTTTTGACATTTGCAACCAGCCCCAGTGAGACTCTTCCGTATCGGTTGAGCAAGCTACTACAGCAACGCCGCGGCTTTCGAATTCGCTCAGTTTTGCCTGAAATGCGTGCAATTCGGTTGGGCAAACAAAGGTGAAGTCTTTCGGATAGAAAAATAATACCACGTGTTTTTTACCAACGTATTGTTCCAATGAAAAATCGTCTGTAACGGTAGTGCCGTTAATTACTGCCTTAGCCTTGAATGAAGGGGCTTTTTTTCCTACTAATGATGCCATTTTATTTTGTTCTTGAGGTTTTATTGATGTTTCTAAACAAGTTTTGAGAGTAGAGGTTCATCTAGATGTGTAGCGCTCGCTTGCCGGTCGCATCTAATGCTGCTTCCTTGAAGCTTTCCGTAAAGGTTGGGTGAGCATGGCTAATGCGTCCAATATCTTCTGCACTAGCTCGGAACTCCATAGCTACGACTGCCTCGGCTATAAGGTCGGCAGCGCGCGGACCAATCATGTGTACGCCCAAAATTTCATCTGTTTCCTGATGAGCCAATACCTTGATTAAACCGTCGAGATCCATGCTCGCGCGCGCACGGCCACTCGCCTTGAAGGGGAAGCTACCCACTTTGTATTTCACTCCTGCCTCTTTGAGTTGCTCTTCGGTTTGTCCCACTGAAGCAACTTCGGGCCAAGTATACACCACGCCAGGAATGAGGTTGTAGTTGATGTGCGGTTTTTGCCCTGCAATCGTTTCCGCGACAAATACGCCTTCTTCTTCTGCCTTGTGAGCCAGCATCGCTCCGCGAACCACGTCGCCAATGGCATAAATGCCGGGTACGTTGGTTTGTAAATGGCTATCAACCGATACACGACCGCGCTCATCGGCTTGAACGCCTGCCTTTTCCAGGCCAAGGTTTTCTGTATATGGTTTGCGCCCGACAGCTACCAATACATAGTCACCTTCGAGCACCAATTCAGCACCTTTGGAGTCATCGGCTTTCACAGTCACCGTTTTCCCCTGTGCGGTTACTTCTTTAACCTTATGAGATAGATAGAACTCAAAGTTATTTTTCTTCAGTGATTTCTGCAATTCCTTTCCCATCGTGCGGTCCATGGTGGGTATGATGCTGTCCATGTATTCCACCACACTCACTTTCGCTCCCAAACGACCATACACGCTGCCCAGCTCGAGTCCGATAACACCGCCACCGATAATAATAAGGTGCTTTGGTACTTCTGTCATTTCCAGCGCTTCGGTGCTGGTGATGATTCGCTTCTTGTCGATTTGAATGAAGGGCAATGATGCCGGCTTCGACCCGGTAGCTATAATAGTATTCCGCGTGGTCAGCGTTGTTGCTTTTCCATCGTCGTGCTTTACTTCAACGGTGTTTTTGTCCAGAAATGTCCCATGTCCATGAAAAACACTGATCTTGTTTTTCTTCATCAAAAAGTTGATGCCGCCAACAGTCTGGGTTACCACATCCTGCTTGCGCTTGATCATTTGCTTCAAGTTTACTTTTGGCTCACTTTTAAGGTCAATTCCATGCTCCTTGAACGTATGCATGGCATTGTGAAAGTGCTCCGATGAATCGAGCAATGCTTTGCTTGGGATACACCCCACATTTAAGCAAGTTCCGCCTAGAGAGTTGTAGCGCTCAATCAGGGCAGTATTCAAACCCAACTGCGCGCAGCGAATAGCGGCAACGTAGCCGCCCGGGCCTGATCCAATAATGATAACGTCGAATGATGTCATAGGAAGATTTGTGCAAAAATAAGGTTACGGCTTTAACTTGTTTGTTCGAAGCGTATACAGAACGATGAGTGTCATAAAGTGAAGTAAGCGAACGGGTAGAGTGAATGCTGAATTGTTGCCGAAAAGCTGTCGAAATTGATTGAATGTGATGAATGGAATATGATCCATCAGCCTCTTGCGGTAATGCGCGGTTGCATCGGAAACACCTGCGTTTTTCCAGGCGTAATAACGTTCGAATAGATATTCGCACAAGAGGCGTTTATCCAGATTCGTTTCGTATTGCTTGATAAATTGTTTTTCACTGTCGATGTTCTTCAATCGGGGAACTCCTTTTTTCCAATGAATCACAGTCGTGGGCTCCCAAGATGCCTTAACTTTAAACTTAAGGGCATAGCGGATGAAAAAATCGTAATCCTGATGCCTGAATAACGTTTCGTCGAATCGCACTTCCATCGCGCACTTTGATTTTAGCACCCAGCCTGATGTTTGAGCGAAACCATTGCCGAGGACATAATTCACCGGATGTTCTTTGTCCATTATTTCGCGGCTTACAGCGAAAACCCTACCGCTGCCATTGTCTACGAAAGAACTCCCAAAAACCATATCAACGTGATACTGCTCCAGGTACGCAATTTTTTTCTCGAGGTGGTCGGGGAGCCATTCATCATCACTGTCAAGAAATGCCATATATATCCCCCGTGCTTCGGTAATACCTATGTTGCGCATGACATTCGCATTGGTTTTTTGGTCATTGCGTATGTAGTTTACCCTGTTATCGGTAATCTTCCTTACGGCTCCTTGCACGTCCTCTGTGGAGGCGTCGTCCAGCACGAAAACTTCCAGACTACTCAGAGTTTGCTTCAGCACAGAATCAAGAGCACGCGATAACTCTACCAATCGATTGTGCGTTGGTATAATTACACTGACAAGTGGCTTTGTCCTTTCATCCATGAAGACTGCAGAATATGGCGTGCAAAAGTAAGCATGGAGATTCGGATGTCGTTTTTTAAGCGGTTACCGACCCGTTGAAGGGGAATCTTCGCGGGTGGTAAACAAAGACAAACTAGCTATATTTGCCACATGCGTTTGGACCCTTTTATTACGGATTTGCTTTATGAGCACGATTGCGTCATTTTGCCTGAGTTAGGCGGATTGGTGGCCAATTATCGCTCAGCTCGTCTGAATGTCATTTCGCACGTTATTCAACCGCCCTGTAAGTCGATTGGTTTTAACCCAAGCTTGAAGTATAACGACGGCTTGCTTACCAATTATATATCTGCTGTTTTGGGCATTAGCTACAAGGAGGCTGCAGACCAGCTTGCAAATACTATTGCCGAGTACCACCAGGCGCTCCATAACGAAGGCAGGTTTTCGATTGACCGAGTTGGCATCTTTTATAAGGATCGATTTGGTCAGGTACAATTCATTCCTGAGGAGCAAGAGAATTTTCTTTTGTCTTCATATGGCTTGAAGCCTATCCAACTAAAGCTCGCTGGAAGTGATGAAAAGCAGTCAGAAGGAAAGGTGATTCCAATCGACCGAAACAAAGCGTTGCGCTGGAAAGTGGCTGCAGCAATCATGCTTCCGGCATTGCTAGCCGGATCTTGGATTTTAGGCAGCCGCGTGAATGGGCATGATGAGCTTAGTCTAGGTTCATTGAACCCATTCAAGGAACCTAAGAAGCAATCAACCTTCGCGCCCGTTAGTTCGAACTGGGATCTTTCCATGAGTTTCCCTGAAACAGATTACAGTCGTTTGTTGAATGACTCGGTTACTTCGATTGTGAATTTTGTAAGCGGAACTTCTGAGGCCAGAGGCGTTGTTATTCAGCCTGTCAAAACTCAAGAGCCGAACGAATCCGAAATCAGAGAAAATAGTGCGGTTGAACGATCTAAGGAGCGCTCAAATTCCTCAACAAAATCGGCACGCGATGCTGCCGGTAGCACCTCGGCCTACACCCTTATTGGCGGTGCTTTTCGTGTAAAAGAAAATGCCCTTCGCCTCATACAGCAGCTCAAGTCTCAAGGATATGATGCTCAACTGGCCGGGATGAAAGAGGATATGTATCTGGTTGCATACGGGCACTTTGCAACACGCCGTGACGCTGAAGCAGTAAAGTCGAAGGTTCAGTCTGCCGGTGGAAGTGTTTGGATTAGAACCAATCAGTAAGCACAATGATACCGTTGTCCGGAATTCGTAATGTCATCTTCGATTTCGGAGGTGTTTTATTCGAAATTGATTACGAGCTACCTGCTATCGCTTTCGAGAAGTTGGGATTTCCTGATTTCAGAGCTTTTTATACTCAAGCTGCACAAAACCCGATGTTCGATTTGCTGGAAACCGGGAAGGTCGACAATAATGAATTCCTGGATTTTCTGCATGAATTTGTTCCCGGTGTTTCTCGTGAAGAGGTGTTGGATGCGTGGAATGTGATTCTATTGCACATCCTACCCAAGGAAGTTGAATTTGCCCATTCGTTAAGGCAAGCCGGCATTCGAACTTTTTTGTTAAGCAATACGAACGCTATTCATGTTGCCGAGTTCGAAAGGATGATAGCGAATACCATGGACTTTAATCTGTTTAAGAATGCATTTGAGAAAATCTACTATTCCAATGTAATCGGATTGAAGAAACCTTATCCGGAGACATTTCTTCAAGTGTGCGAGTGGAATAAGCTTATACCGTCTGAGACTCTGTTTATAGACGACAGCTTGCAGCATGTGGAAGGCGCTCGCCGTGCGGGTTTGCACGCTTATCATTTACAACCGGGTGAACGCGTGAGTGAGTTGTTAAGTCACTTGTAATTTTTACTATTCGCTTATTTCAATGGCCGATTCATTATCGATAATGATTCCGGGCACACCATTCGAATCTTTCGTTACAAATCCGGTTACACAAATGGTTTTGTCTTTCAGGAGTTCATGAGGTTGATAGCTGAAGTTGGGAACGTGCTGACTGAAAATGGTCACGGTGAAAATATGATTGGGAAACATTTTATCTAAGTTCAAAAAAATATTCCCTTTGGATGACAATTTCGAGCTTACTACTTTTCCGCAAACCGTTATCTCATCACGCTTCCCGGCATAGAGAGAGGCTTGCTGTGTGTTGAAAGTGTTACGTGGAAGTTTGGTGGCATCAAGCGGTTCGACATCACCGGTTTTTTTCCCTTCTTGTATCCAATAGTCTATGTGAACTGTCGACTCTAGCTTCTGCTCGGCGTCATCGGCCAGCCGGTGAAAGAAATTCAGTCCGGTAACTTTCTCAATGCTGTCAATAGAACAAACGTAGTGTTTCAGAGGGAATTCACATTTGCTGTTGGGCATGATAAAACCTATAGCTTCACTATGTTCGAGATCCAAAACGACCTTGTAGTAATAGTTGGGTATGCTCACTGTGTTCGCTCCTTGCTCAAGCTTTGGTAAATCCGTTTTTAGCACTCCCCCGGTCACCACAAACAAGGGCGTATTGCTTTTAATACAAGCGCTGCGCATGGCGTCTTCCAGGTCGGCCCAGCGGCCTCGATTTAAACCGGGTGTCTGTGGAGACATATTACTGTAGTAATAACTTTCGGACAGTGCTTTCTTGGAATATCTGAAATCGGCTGATGGAGCCAGGTGGCCACGGTCATATCCAAACCCTTCTGTTTTTGTTTTTCCTTCCGGTGTTTTTGTTTTTCGCGCGTAATCTTCATCAACCGCCGATCCTGTTTTAATGAGCGGGTCGGGTCGGAAATCGTTGGTGCGACCTTCAGTTCCGGTTGCTACGTCGGGCAAAATGAGGTGCGCAACCCATTTAGCTTGCTCATGCGATTCGTCGTAAACAAGGGCATATGCAGAGTGATAGACAACTTCATCACACGAGGCTGTTTCCGGCAATCCCACTTGCGCCAACTGATGGCGCATCGATTGGAACTTCAATTCTTCGAGCGTACCCGATAGGCTGTCTTGCGCCGCTTTTAATGCAGAAATCTGGGCACTTGTCGAGGCGATTTTGTTGTCGAGTGTTTGACACCGCAGCCATGGAGTGAAGGCTAGAAGAATACAGAATAGAAATAAGCTCTTCATGTGTTCAGGTCTGATTTAATAACCATGCGCATTGTGTGACGGGTTCGTTGTTCGATTAATGTCTCCCCTTTATTTAAAAAACTTTTTAGTGATTCTTCGTTGCCGTGTCGCACGGTAAGCAACGTCAGTTGATCGTTGTATTTGACAGAATATTTATCGCTGAGCCTGTCGACGAGGAGTTGTTGCTTGTGTTTATCCCCATCAAATACTATAGAAAAACTTATAGCGGAATTTTCCATCAGGTGCACACGAATGCCTAAGTCAGAAAGAATTCCAAATATCTCTTTCAAATTGTCTTCAACTATAAAACTGAAGTCACGCGTGGAAATGGAAAGAAGTGTTTGATCATCTTTCTGAATAAAACTTGGAACCAAATGGTCGTTTTCCCCGCTGGCTTCTATGGTGGAACCTTGCGCGTTGGGATCAATGAACGATTTAATATGCAAAGGAATTCCTTTGTTTTGAAGAGGTTTTATTGTTTTTGGATGAATAACACTGGCGCCGTAATAGGCGAGTTCTATGGCTTCTTTGAATGAAATGCGATCTAGTTTAATGGTGTCTTTGAATTTTTTCGGATCAGCGTTCAACATGCCCGGTACATCCTTCCAAATAGTCACATCAGTTGCATCAAGTAAATAGGCCATTATTGACGCGGTAAAGTCCGATCCTTCTCGACCCAGAGAAGTGAAATGCCCTTCAAGTGAACTACCAATAAACCCTTGAATGATGCACACGTGGTTTTTAGAAAGCGCTTCCTTTACGGGCGTGATACGTTGCGAAGACTCCTCCCAATTAACGCGCGCATCACGATAGCGATTATCCGTAATGATGAACTTACGCGCATCGAGCCAAACGGATGAAACACCTTCCTTTTGCAGATAGGCTTGTATGATAGCCGTTGATATGAGTTCACCGAATCCAATCAGCGAATCATATTCTTGGTCGTAATTCGAAGAGCAAGGTTGGCTTATGGCAGACTCAAAGGCTTTTAGCTGTTCTTGCAAAGCAATAACCCCAGTCGAATCTTCACCAAAAAGCTCATTCGTCAATTGAGTGTGATAACGAGTCACCTCGTCTACAGCCTCTGCGTATGGCTTGCCTTCAAATCGAGCGGCATGAATGCGTTCAATGGCATTTGTCGTTTTACCCATGGCGCTGACCACCACCACTAGTGGTTGATGCGCATGGCTTTTAACAATACGCGTCATATTGCGCACCGCTTCGCTGTCTTTGACGCTTGCGCCTCCAAATTTGAAAACCTTAATCATACGTGTGTTGCGAAAGTATTTGAATTACGATAAATTCAGTTTTCGGATTTCTGAGAGTAGCATTTTCCCGTTAACCCATTCACTGTCTAACGTTGCAGAATATTTGCTGTAGAAGTTCAGAGCGGGTTCATTCCAATCAAGCACCTGCCAAGTCATTCCGGCGTAATTCTTCTCCATGCACAGCTTCAAGCAGGCTTCGAATAGCGCAGCTCCTATCCTTTGTCCGCGCAAGTGCTCTTTGACAACGATGTCTTCCAAATAAAGCATCTTTCCTTTCCAGGTTGAGTAGCGCACATAGTGCAGCGCTATGCCGACAACCCGGCCATTCAATTCCGCAACAAAAAGTCCGAATGCGGGTTCTGTGCCGAAGCCATCTCGAATCATCGCTTCTTCTGTGTTTGTGACCTCCTGAGGCGCCCTCTCATACTCGGCCAGCTCTCGAACTAGCTGCATTACTTCGGCTACATCTTCTGCGGTTCCTATACGCACTGTCCATGGTTTCATGAAGCAAATCAAGGACAGAAATGGAGATTTTGGAACTTTGCCCCTTGAATGTTCATCGGTGTGGTATTTTTGTCCTATGTCGAGTGTTCGTCTAGAAAAAGTATCTGCCCTGCTAAAGCGAGAGCTTTCTACGCTGTTTCAGCAGAATATGCATATCATGTTTGAGGGCATGATGGTTACCGTAACCCAGGTTCGCGTGTCGCCTGATTTGGGTGTCGCCAAAGCGTACCTGAGTTTTTTCCCCACAGAAAAAAAGGAACGGGGAATCGAACTGGCCAACGAGAAAAAAGGCCATCTACGTAAACTCTTGGCTGATCAAGTGGGGAAACAGTTGCGGAAAATTCCGGAATTGAGTTTTTTCGTTGATGACTCGCTGGATTATTTCGAAGAAATCGATCGCTTGCTCAAGAAGGGGTAATCTTGAATGTTGCTTTCTACATAGCGCGCAGGCATTTATTCGCCAAAAAATCGCGGGGTATCATCAATTTTATTTCTGGTATTTCAATGGTGGTTGTTGCTTTTATAACGGCAGCCATGATAGTTGTAATGAGCGCATTTAACGGTATCGATGAATTGGTAAAGGCCATTTTCTCCAATGTAGATGCCCCCCTAACTGTTGTGCCATTGGAGGGTAAAGTAATCCCGGATTCTTTGATCAATGAAAATGCTCTGTTGGCTATTCCGGGCATTGTGGGGTATAGTAAAGTCATTGAAGAGGATGTTCGTTTATCTCACGAGAATCGCTACGCAATCGCTACAGTGAAGGGTGTAGAATCTAGTTATGCCAACTTTTCGCCAATCGATACCGCTATTGTGGATGGCCAATATTTGCTGCAGCTTGATAGTTTGCCACTCGCAGTAGTTGGGTCGGGTATTCAACTTGAGCTGGATATGCCGCTTCGTGAATATGCCCCTACCATTATGGAAATTGCAGCGCCTATTCGGGGCAGGCGAATTTCGGAGTACAAGGAGGAGGCTTTTAATCAGGAAAACATAGTGGTGACGGGTGTTTTCGCGATTAACGCAGAGCTTGATGCAAAGTATGTGCTGGTACCTCTTTTTTTTGCAAGGCGACTGTTTGGAATGACTGACGTCGTTACGAGTGTAGATGTTTTCACGAATGAACAACTGGAGCAACGCGAGATTGCAACCGCTCTGCAGGCACAATTTGCAGGCACGGCGAAAATCGTTACCCGTGAGGAGAAGAATGCGCTCATCTATAAAACCAATGCCAGTGAGAAGTGGGCTACCTTTCTTATACTGTTATTTATCTTTTTGATCGCCTGTTTCAATATCATCGCGTCGCTTACGATGTTGATCATTGAGAAGAAGCGAGACATTTTTACCTTGAATTCTATTGGAGTTGATACACGCGGCATCCAGCGTATTTTTATCTATGAAGGAATTCTAATTAACCTGATTGGCGCATTCGCCGGCGCGGTAGTAGGTTTGATTATTTGTTTTGCGCAGCAGAAATATGGATTAATAGCCATGACCGGAGGTGCCGTTGAAAGCTATCCGGTTAGTGTTCAATGGCCTGATGTTGTTGGCATTTTTATCACGGTCATTTCAGTCGGAACACTTTTCTCCTCACTACTCGTTCGAGTTTTGGTTCGCCGTTTTGCCGGAAATGCAATGATGACGGCTCGAGGAGCTAGTTAACATTCCTGTGTGAGAATATTCAACGACGTGTAATAATGTGCAAACAACACGTTTATACCTTCACTAATAACATTCTGTTAAAAGGTGAAATACGTTAAGCGCATAGGTTGGATTTTGCTTTCGCTGTTTTTATTGCTCTTCCTAGCCATATTCATCGTCTTGCGATACTATGAAGATGAAATTGGGGCTTATGCGATCCGGAAACTCGAAACTCAGATAACAACGGAATTTTCTGTAAGCGATGTAGGCTTAGCTTTTTGGAAGACATTTCCAAATGCTTCCGTAGAGCTCTCAGATGTGTTCATTCGAGAGAAGTACCAGCGTCAAGACACCTTGCTTTTTGCTCAAACGCTTTATCTGAAATTTAATCTTTGGGATGTTATAAAGGGCACCTATCGCGTGAATGAGTTGGATATCAATGAAGGTAATCTCTTCTTAGAGGTCAATGATAAAAATGAGAATAATTGGGAAGTGTGGCTGGAAAGCGAAACAGACACGTCAAATTTTGAAATAGATCTCGAAGAGATTTCACTCACCGACATGAGAGTGGTATACAACGATGCGCCTGCTCAATTTTCAGTTGATGTATTGACTATTCATACAGCCGGAAGTGGGAATTTTTCCTCGCGCAACATGGACCTTGATCTTACATTGGACATGTTCGTTAACAAGCTGGCAAGTAAAGGGGATGTCTACCTCGAAAAGCAAGTTGTAGCAGGCGACGTGATGATGCATGCCAATTTGGACAAGAACGATTATGTATTCGATCCGGGAGAAATAACATGTGGTGATTTTCTTTTTACTGCTCACGGAAGTGTTTTAGGTAGTGGGCAACTAGAATTTACTGTTGGCGTTTCTGACCAAACAATAGAGCAAGCACTGGAAGTGCTACCGGCAGCTATTCGCAAATCTATTTACGGTTATAAGATGTCGGGCGACTTTTCAGGTAAAGCGAATATTAGTAGAGCCCGTGAAGCGGATCCGGTGCTAGTAGATGTTGATCTGAAGGTGCGCGATGGCGAATTACGCGTAAAGGATGAAGGAGTTGCACTGGAGAAAATCGTTACGGATTTCAACTTTGTACGCGGCGGTAAAAGAGATAAAATCGAAGTCAAATCATTCCGGTGTGAACTTGATCAAAGTCTGCTGGAAGCCTCCGGAAGCATAGTTGGATTTGAAACACCTCGCCTTGACCTAAGAGTTAGTGCAGGTATGGAATTAAAGGATATTCGTGACTTTTTGGATTTACAGCAGGTTGAAGTTTGTGAAGGGACGGTCACTGCTGAAGCCTCGCTGAATGGCACATTGCGATATGTAGAATCTGATACATCTTACAATTGGCGAGATATTCTGGCTACAGGCCAGGCACGCATTGACCGCGCAAGCCTGAAGTTAACGAACTCCAATCGCTTGTTTAGTGAAATGAATGCTGACTTCTCTTTTGATAAGCAAAGCGCGCGTATCGGTAATTTCTCAGGTAGCGTAAACGGAAGTGATTTTGCACTCACCGGTACATTGCACAATGTTGTTTCCTTTTTATTCGAGCCGAATGCGCGAATATTTCTCGATGCCAACCTAAAGAGCAACATTATTGATTTTACTCAGCTCGTAGAAGAGGAAACCTCAACGGCTAATGAAAGCGATTATGAGTTGCTTTTTCCCGCGCTGCTTGACTTTAATCTCAATTGTTCAGTAGATAAATTCATTTTTCGAAAATTTGAAGCCCTAGGTCTAAAGGGTTTGGCGACGCTCAATCAAGGTAAACTAACTGTAGATCCGGTTACGTTTCAAACCGCCAATGGTCGATTGAGTGCACAGTTGGTTCTGGAACCGGTGAGCGCAACTGCTTACAGGTTGAATTGCCTCGCCGATGTGAAGGACATTCACATTGATAAGGTCTTTACGGAATTTGAAAATTTCGGGCAGACTTTTATTCAGGATAGGCATTTGAAAGGAGTTGCGAGTGCAACCGTGCAATTTCGGGCAATACTTAGCAACGCTATGGAATTGCCTTCTGATAAAATAGAGAGCGTGGTTGATTTGTCTATTGAGAATGGGGAGCTCAATAATTTTGAAACACTTCAGGAGATAGCTGCCTATCTACGGAATAACAAATGGGTTGCTCCTTTTGTGGATGAAGACAAATTTGCGGAGCGAATGCGTAATGTGAAGTTTTCTCGTCTGGAAAATGTCATTGAAATCAGAAATCGCATTGTAACCATTCCTCTGATGGACATCAAAAGCAGCGCTATGGATATCTCTGCTAAGGGGACACATACCTTTGATCACGCCATAGATTATGCGGTCGGATTCAATTTAAGAGACTTGCTCGTGCGCAAGGAAAAGGATTGGACGGAGGTTGATGATGGGCTCGGAAAATCAATGTATATCTCTATGAAGGGTACAGTAGACAACCCTGTTTATGCGGTTGACAGGGAGTTAGCGAAGGAAATTCGAAAGGAAGCGATGGAGGCCGAGAAACAAAGCGTTAAGTCGCTATTAAAGGAAGAATTTGGTTTGTTCAAGAAGGATAAATCGGTTGGCCCTTACAAAGAAGAAGGAAAAACAACGGGTAATTCTACAATTACTGTCGAATGGGGCGACGAGCCTACACAGAAAACCGGAACGACGGAGCCTGAGAAATCCACAAAACCTGCTGATAAGTCCGTTAATACGGACAAGCCCACTGAGAAAAAGAAGAAAACGCCAAAGTGGCTTGAGGAAAAAGAATAGTTTTCGCATGGACCGGCGCATGCTGCGTGCGTAAGTTTGAACCATGCATCCGCTACCGTTTGCTTTTTTAGAACGTATCAGGCAGCAATTTCCCTCAGAGGCGGAGTTGATGATTGCGGCATTGGATAATTCACCAACCGCGAGTATTCGAATTAATAAGATGAAACCCGGTGCATTATTCGAAGGAACTGAATCAGTGCCATGGAACGAGGAAGGATATTTTTTAAGCAGTCGCCCGCGGTATACACTCGATCCAAAGTTTCATGCGGGTTGTTATTATCCTCAGGAAAGCTCATCTATGGTTTTGCAATGGGTGCTTAAAAGCATCATGCCACACGAGGAGTTTGTGAACGCCCTCGATTTGTGCGCAGCCCCGGGAGGCAAGTCTCTTATACTATCCGATTTTCTGAATGGTAGAGGTCGATTGGTTTCGAATGAAATCGTGCGTTCGCGAGTGAATATCTTAAACGAAGTATTAGTGAAGTGGGGCGCCTCCAATGTCATTGTGACCAATAACAGGCCCGCGGACTTTGGAGAGTGTGGCGTTCAATTCGATCTGGTGCTTGTGGATGCACCTTGCAGCGGCGAGGGAATGTTCCGCAAAGATCCGGAGTCTCGTGTGGAATGGAATGAAGGTTCTGCTCAGATGTGCAGCATGCGTCAATTGGAAATATTGGGCGATGTGTTGCCTTCGTTGCGCGAGGATGGAATTCTGATATACTCAACATGCACGTTTGCAAAATCCGAGAATGAAGACGTGATCAAATCACTATTGAACAGCGGTGATTATGAATGTATACGATTGAAAGTCCCTGATGAGTGGAATCTGGGTGTGATAGATGAGAATGGAGTGTTCGCGCTTCGTTTTTTGCCACACCGTTCACGCGGTGAGGGATTCTTTATTTCTGCTTTAAGAAGAACAGGGGCTAACTCTTTGATAAGAACTAAGCCAAAACCTGTATTCAATGAGCCTGGAGGGCCAGAGAAGTCGGCTATTTCCAGGCTGGGTATTCAGATTGAAGGATTGGTCACTGCACCCGATGGAGAGTTATATCAATCACCTTTTACTTGTAATGAACTTAACACTTTTGCATCTAAGCTTTACGTGGTACAACCGGGGGTGCATATTGGTAAAGTTATTCGAGGTGATTTGATACCCGGACACGCGTTGGCAATGTCGATGAATGCTGAGTTGAAAGATCATCCGATACAACTTGATGAAGTTTCTGCATTAGCCTATTTGAGAGGCGAATCTATTGAAGTGCATTCCGATAATGGCTGGCATAGAGTTGCTTTTCAGGAGTCTGTTCTGGGTTGGATAAAAGTAATTGGCAATAGGGTAAATAACTACTACCCTAAAGAATGGCGTGTTAAGTTGAAGGAGTAATTACCTTTGAAGAACTATTTGTGAGTTCCCTGGAAAAAATACAACAGCCTATTGCCCACGAAATGGAGGCATTTGAAGATTTCTTCAAGTCTGCCATGCAAAGTGAGAATATGCTACTCGATAAAATCACGCATTACATTATCAAGCGAAAGGGTAAGCAAATGCGTCCCATGTTCGTTTTTCTCGCGAGCAAGGTGTGTGGAAACGTATCTCCGGCAACCTATACTGCAGCATCACTTATAGAGCTTCTTCATACTGCAACATTGGTGCATGACGATGTTGTAGATGTAGCCAATACGCGCAGAGGATTTTTCTCAATCAACGCTCTATGGAAAAATAAAATTGCCGTACTCGTGGGTGATTACTTGCTGTCGAGAGGGCTTTTAATGAGTGTAGACAAAGGGGAGTTTCAGTTATTGCGCATTGTTTCCAATGCTGTCAAGGAGATGAGCGAAGGAGAATTACTTCAACAGGAAAAATCGCGATTGCTGAATATCACCGAGGAAGTCTACTATGAGATCATTCGACAGAAAACAGCATCGCTCATTGCTGCATGTTGTGAGAGTGGCGCTTCTGCTGCCGGTGCCAATGAGGAAGATGTGAAGAGAATGTATGAGTTTGGTCTTCACGTTGGTCTTGCTTTTCAAATTAAAGATGATTTGCTTGATTATGGATTCGGTGAGAAAATTGGCAAACCAATCGGAATTGATATCAAGGAACGAAAGTTAACGCTTCCATTGATTGTGGCTTTGCGTAATGCGGAGCCCGCCGAAAGAAAGCAGCTACTTTCAATTATCAAAAAGCACAACACCGATGGAGTTCGAGTGAAGCAACTGGTGAAGCGCGTTATTGATTTGGGAGGAATTGATTATGCCTCGGACAAGATGAATCAGTTCCGAGACAGGGCCCTCGAAATCCTCCACGACTTTTCAGATAGTCCTGCAAAAAACTCACTCATAGAATTAGTTCACTACACGATAAACCGCAAGAAATGAGAGTATTGTTTCCCTTACTCATTGCTGCATTGGTATTGGCCTCATGCGATAGTAAGAAGCCTAAGAAAAATGTTTCTGAGCCCAAACCCTTTGCTATAGCTGGTGCTAAACAGCAGGCTGTTCAATCGTTCCCCGATGGAAAAGTGAAGACTGCTATTTATATTGATTCGGCAACACAGAAGAAAGTAGCTGAGGTTGAGTTTCATGGAAATGGACAGCCCAAAATTCACAAGAGATTCGTGAATGATACTCTACAAGGTGAGTCCTGGTGCTATTATGAAAATGGAAGCCCTTGGAGTCTGAACACCTTTGAAAACGGGCAAAATCAGGGGCCTTACAAAACATGGCATGAGAACGGGCAACTTTATGTTCAGGGGCAGTTCCAACGAGGGCAGAAAACCGGCGAATGGTTTACTTATTTTGCTAATGGACAGCTCAATACGCGCGGTTCCTATAAGAATGATGAAAAGGTGGGTGTGTGGAATTCTTATAGCCTCGAGGGTACGATGAAACGAGAGCAGAATTTTGGGGAGGGGAAATCTCAGTAAACGGATTTGAACAAACCCCTGTTCGCATTCCATTTTTAGCTGTTTCTTGGAGAATGGTGTTTACCAATATTTTGTTGGTCAAATCGTTCGTCAGTCATGTATAAAATCATTTCAATTGTCTTGTGCATTTTTTGCGCTGTTCCGTCATACTCATTCACGGATGAGTTAACTCGTCAGGAATACATCGACATGTGGAAGGAGGAGGCCGTTTATCAAATGGTAACTCATGGAATTCCGGCAAGTATCACCCTGGCGCAGGGAATTCTGGAGAGCCGCGATGGCAATAGCCGTTTGGCAAAGGAGGGGAACAATCATTTTGGAATAAAGTGCCATTCCGACTGGGAAGGAAAGCGTATTTATGAAGACGATGATCAGCGCAATGAATGCTTCAGGGAGTATCGCAATGCGCGGGAGTCATTCGACGACCATTCGGACTTCCTTAAAAAGAAACGCTACTCGTCTTTGTTTGAACTTGATATTACGGATTTCAAGGGATGGGCTAAGGGTCTCAAGGAATGCGGATATGCAACCAGTCCGGAATACGCCAAATTGCTCATTCGAATTATTGAGGAGAATGACTTGCAGCAATATGACGAGCAAGGGGTCCTTTACGCGCGTCGCAAGGAAGTACCCGACAGAAGAGCGAACAGTGAACAGCCCAATTTGGCATCATCCGAAAAGAAAAGAAACAAGCGTGATGTGTCTAAACAATCGGAGGAACGTTCCGAAATTACGCTTTCAGGTTCTCATGAGGTGAAGGTGAGCGGGAACAACATTCGATTCATCATCGCTCGTGAAGGGGATACACCGGAGTCTATCGCTCATGAAATAGACTTGAATGTCTTTATTCTAAATCGCTTTAATGATTTTGATTCTCAGCAAAAACTGCAGCCGGGAGATATTGTCTACCTGCAACCCAAACGCATGAAGGCGAGTGAGGCTGAACATCTTGCTGTCTCGGGCGATAGTTGGCAATCCGTTTCCCAGCATTACGGTGTGAAATTGAAACAGCTGTGTAAGTTGAATGCTGCTACCCCGGATCAAGTAATAGAGCCCGGTCGAAAAATCAAGTTGAGAAAAAGCTAAAAAAAAAGTCAACCAAACGGTTGACTTTTTTGTTGCCCGACCAGGATTCGAACCTAGACAAACTGAACCAAAATCAGTTGTACTGCCATTATACTATCGGGCAAGAACACTTTTGTTCAAAGCGGTCGCAAATTTAATACGCCTTTTCGGATAAACAAGCACTTGCGTTTACTTTGTCGAACAAAAAATTTATTGGTGAAAATACTTGCAAACTATATCAATGGTAAACTGACTGAGCCTGCGGGTGGTCGTTACATCGATAATATCGACCCTTCTACCGGTTTATGCTACGGCAAAATTCCGGCAAGTGATTATTCAGATATTGAGCTCGCTGTTGAGTCCGCGCGGCTTGCATTCCCTAAATGGGCTCAAACTCCGGCTGCAGAGCGTTCGCGAATTTTGGTTCGCCTTGCCGATTTGATCCAGGAGCACAGCAAGGCCCTTGCCGAGGCTGAGTCTATTGACAATGGGAAGCCTCTTTCACTTGCGGCTCAAATGGATATACCCCGGGCCGAGGATAATATCCGATTTTTTGCAACCGCGATTTTGCACTGGAGTTCCGAAGCTCACATCATGGAGAATCGAGCGGTTAACTACACCAATCGCAAGCCTATCGGGGTGGTAGCCTGTATTTCGCCCTGGAATTTGCCTCTGTATCTGTTCACATGGAAAATTGCTCCCGCTCTGGCTATCGGTAATTGTGTGGTTGCTAAACCCAGTGAAATCACACCGATGACGGCATTTTTGTTTTCAAAGCTTTGCATAGAAGCCGGTCTGCCTGCAGGTGTGTTGAATATCGTGCATGGGTTAGGAGCCGAAGCGGGCGAAGCGTTGGTAAATCACCCAAAAGTCAAAGCTGTTTCTTTTACCGGCGGAACCTCAACAGGTGCAAGAATAGCAGCTGCAGTGGCGCCAAAATTCAAAAAGCTTTCACTCGAGTTGGGCGGCAAGAATCCTACGGTCATTTTCGCTGATTGCGATTACGAAAAAATGTTGCGCACTACCCTAAGAGCCTCTTTTGCTAATCAGGGTCAAATTTGTTTATGTGGTTCCAGAATTCTCGTTCAGGATTCCATCTACGATCGTTTTGTTGCTGACTTTACCGCGAAAGTGGCAGCCATGAAGGTTGGCGATCCGCTTCTGGAGGAAACGCGCACAGGGGCCGTTGTCAGCGAAGCACACATGAATAAAATTCTTTCTTACAT
>Ga0315903_10004494_pt1 | contig 18668 bp, 13 predicted proteins | sample LakEriMetagenome_7_FD_203524 | JGI IMG/M metagenome (GOLD analysis project Ga0315903, IMG submission 203524) | Freshwater fungal communities from buoy surface, Lake Erie, Ohio, United States - Buoy 2 MA119 | ecosystem: Environmental > Aquatic > Freshwater > Lake | place: USA: Lake Erie, Ohio...
AAAGAATTTGATTTTCCCAATTTTTAAACCTTCCATTACTTAATTATGCAACAACCCATAAAACTCATAGAATGTCCCCGTGATGCAATGCAAGGTTGGCCAACATTTATAGCAACTGAAAAGAAGATTGAGTATCTGAATGCTTTACTTGAAGTAGGCTTCGATACCTTGGATTTCGGTTCATTTGTTTCTCCGAAAGCGATTCCGCAATTGGCGGATACTAAAGATGTAATTCCTCATTTGAAATTGACTAACACGAAGCTCTTGGCGATTATCGCTAATTTACGAGGTGCTGAAGAAGCAATACATTATGATGAAATTAGCTTTTTAGGTTTCCCATTTTCAATATCAGAAACTTTCCAAAAACTAAATACCAATAGCAGCATAGAAGAGTCAATTCTTACTTTAGAAAGAATTCAGAATCTATGTATAAAACATGGTAAAGAATTAGTGACTTATATTTCAATGGGTTTTGGCAATCCTTATGGTGATGAATATTCAAGTGATGTTGCAATTTATTGGGTCGAAAAATTGGAAAAATTAGGATTGGGTATTTTCGCAATTTCTGATACGGTAGGCGTTTCAAATCCTCAGAATATAGCCCACATATTTTCTAACTTGGTTAATGCATTTCCCGCTGTTGAATTTGGAGCTCATTTTCATTCAACAACACAAACAGCCGTGGAGAAACTAGAAGCGGCTTATAAAAATAATTGTCTTAGATATGATGGGGCTTTACTTGGTATTGGTGGTTGTCCGATGGCGCAAAACGATTTGGTTGGCAATATCCCAACTGAAACAAGTATCTCTTATTTTAAACGAATTGGTGTTCCCATTAATTTTAATGAAGAAGCCCTAACTAAGGCGATGGTATTAGCGAATGAAATTTTTGGTACACATTAATTCAGGAGATAAATCATGGATAGTACGGTATTATTATTAAAAAAGGTACAAGGCGAAAATTTGATATTTTGTATCAAAGAATCATGATCTTCTAAACCACATTGTTTTTTAACCTTAGTTACGAAATAGAATTTGCGGAATAAAATTTCTTGCTTGTTATGCCATTTTGACATTAATTTTATATTATACATTTCGTTTGACGAAAATGGTAAATGCCTTTGGATACAAATTTTTAGATTAAATGGAGGAGCGAAATTTTAATCTATTACATTTGTCTAATCGGTATTAGTTGGTCTCGACTCTTATTAATCAAAAGATTTAGTCATTTTTTGATTACAGAACCTGTGCGATCAGAAACTTTAAGTAATTCGTATTCTCCATATTCCAGAGAATAGGATGGTCGCTTGCTTGAGTACGAAATTCTACCTGCCTTAGCGAACGTTTCGCATCACGAGCTGCTAAGGTAATAGTATTTAAAAAAGCATCAGGCTGTACCAAATTTGTACAGCTCGCAGTGACTAAAAATCCTCCAGGTTTTACCAATTGCATTCCTCTTAAGTTTATTTCTTTATAGCCGGTTATCGCTTTTTGAATGTTCTCTCGATTTTTTGTAAATGCAGGTGGGTCTAAAATTACAACATCCCATTGTTTACCTTCACGGGTATATTGCTTGAGTTTATCAAAAGCATTACAACATTCAAATTGCACCCTTTCTGTTAAATTGTTTAGTTCAGCGTTTGCTCTAGCTTGTTTCACAGCTTGTTCGCTAATATCAAGACCTAAAACCGATTTTGCACCATAAAAGCCTGCATGCAAACTGAATGTGCCTGTGTAAGTAAATGCTTCAAGTACATCAGCATTTTTTACAATACGTTGTATCGCTTTTCGATTGTCTTGTTGGTCTAGAAAGTAACCTGTTTTTTGCCCATTTTCTATATCCACGTAAAATTTTAATCCATTTTCTTTAATCATAATTTGAGTATCAAAGGCTTTACTCAGAAATCCTTTCTTTTCTTCTAAGCCCTCTAGTTTTCTGACTGGCACATCATTGCGTTCGTAAATGCCTTTAGGATTAAATATTTTTTCAAGCGCTTCCACAATCGCATCTTTCCAAAGATCCATGCCAAGCGATAAAGTCTGTATCACGAAGTAATCATTAAATTTATCAATCACCAAGGCAGGTAAGCCATCTGCTTCACCAAATACCAATCGGCAATTTTCTACATAACCCAAGGTTTGACGATAAGCCCATGCTTCTCGAATTTTGTTTTCAAAAAAAGTCTTGTTTATAATCTCGTCACGTTCACGACTTAGCAAGCGAACTTGTATTTGCGACTGCGCATTGTAATAACCTTTGCCTACAAACTCTTTTTTGGAATTATAAACATTTACAATGCCGCCTGGTTTTATGTCCTCATCAACTTTATCCACTTCATTCGCAAAAATCCATGGATGCCCATTCGTAATTCTATGTCCAGCTCTTTTATTTAAATATACCGATTTCATATGTCAAGATTAGTTAATAATTCTGGCTTTGGTTAGATTTTTATCGAGCATATTTTTGGCGGCATACACCCTTTTGCTGCAAGTCCTCGCCCGATTACGAGCAACAATCTGCACTTCGTCGTTAGGTTCAAGCAGCGGGCTGAGGCTATTCGCGATTCTGTATGGACGGGAACCGAAATGCATCATAATAGAATAGAATTTCATCCCAGATTTTGCAGTTTGCATTTTCAACTGCAAAATGCGGAATCAACAGCAAGGATTGGGTTCATGAAGTAATACAAAGTCGTTAGTATATAATCTGAGCCTGCATCTTCAATTATATCTAGATGTAATCTTGAAAATTAATATTTAACTAAAAAACTAATTATCAATTGTCCATTTGGCTTTTGACTCATAGTAATTTCGAATCCAAACAGGCGCGTAAAAAATTAATGTTGTGAATCCTAGTGCTCCATATATGTCATAAGAATAATGAACTCGCATACATAATATCATAAAAGTCATTAAAACAGTAGCGAAAATCATGTAATTTTTTACCCACTTCATATCAGCACATAGGAAGTAAATCCAAATACTAGCAACGTGTCCACTAAAAAACAAATCTTTTGTAAGCGGAGAGTGCCTTGGATAAACTGTATTTTCTAAAAAAATATCTCGCAGCACAATAATGCCTGTGGGAGGTTCAAGCGCAACTAACAAAATACAAATTTGACGTGCGACAGCCACGTAGAAATGCATTTCAATAACTCGTAGTATTAATTTAGGCTTATTTAAATGAGTTATAATGATTAATACAATAGAACCATAAAGCAAAAGAAATATAGTTACTGAAAAATCTAGCGCAGGAAAAAAATCTAATATTTTATCATCTAATAATACGCCTTTACGCATTTCTATATAATTGCCCAAACGTTGTGTGATGGCAGAGTATAAGAAGAAGAGGGCAGGAAACAACACAATCCTGTATCGAAAAGGCTTTTCCAACAAAGCGGCTCGCCAAGCTTGATAGGAATGTATTATATATTTTTTGATGTTTTTCAATGTCAAATAAGGCGGTAAGTTACGCAATCATAACGTTTTTATTATCAAATTGTGAACATTTGCAAAGAAAAAGCCTTTTGACTAACAATTCAACTGATATATGTTAGTAAAATGATAAAGCATTTCTTGAATTTAGGAATTTGTAAGTATCCCAGATTTTAAATTTTAAATTAGCAATGAAGTTGAAATGCGCTACAGATTAGGTTTAGCAAATTCTATTTGATGTTGTAATTGTTAACTCGCTGTGCTGTAAATAAAAGGATTCTCCCCTTATGTATTTCGCTTTTTTATGTCTCATGAAGACTCGAATCTAAAATCTGGAATTAGTGCTTCACATTAATATTTACTTTTCTCAATTTTTAGGATCTAGCTTCAACGCGTGAAGTTCATGTTATTATTTTAAAATATCAGCACCCAACTTTTTATGCCTTCGATTGCTTTACTTTCAGAAGCTGCAGCGCTATGCTTTCATTTTCCGAGATTAGCTTCACGCGACATCAACCACTAAAACTTTCCAAACATCTAGCCTAAAAAATATTGTCATTCCAATCCTTTCCTTACTTTTGTTCCACTTTAAAATTCAATTATGCGTGAAATAGCCTTTAGACAAGCCTTACGTGAAGCCATGCAAGAAGAAATGCGTGCCGATGAGAAAGTATTTTTAATGGGAGAGGAGGTTGCAGAGTACAATGGCGCTTATAAGGTAAGCCAAGGTATGCTTGAAGAATTTGGTGAAAAACGAATTATTGATACCCCTATTGCTGAGCTTGGTTTTGCAGCTATTGGTGTTGGGGCTGCGGCTAATGGCTTACGACCTATCATTGAATTTATGACATGGAATTTTGCAGTGTTGCCACTCGATCAAATTCTTAATCACGCATCGAAAATGCTTGCCATGAGTGGCGGACATTTCAGTTGTCCGATTGTTTTTCGTGGACCTAATGGCAGTGCTGGACAATTAGGCGCGCAACACTCAATGGCGTTTGAAAGTTGGTATGCCAATATTCCAGGTTTAAAGGTGATTTCTGTTTCAAATCCTTATGATGCTAAAGGTTTATTAAAAAGTGCAATTCGCGATAATGACCCTGTTGTGTTTATGGAGAGTGAAGTTATGTATGGCGATATGGGACATGTGCCCGAGGAAGAATACTTAATTCCAATCGGTAAGGCAGATATAAAGCGAGCAGGTACAGACGTGACTATTATATCTTTTAATAAAATGATGAAGGTTGCATTGGCGGCTGCTGAAGAATTACAAAAAGAAGGTATCAGTGCCGAAGTCATTGATTTGCGCACTATTCGTCCTCTTGATATTGATACAATTGTTGCATCCGTAAAAAAGACGAATCGATTATTGATTGTGGAAGAGCAGTGGCCTTTTGGTTCTGTTTCCACTGAAATTACTTATCGTGTGCAACGTATGGCTTTTGATTATTTGGACGCTCCAATTCGTCGTCTGTGCAGTGTAGATGCAAGCATGCATTATGCGCCCACACTTGTAGCTGAATTTTTGCCTGATGTTTCCAAAACAGTAAGAGCTGTTAAGGAATTAATGTACGCCATTAAATAATTATTTGTTGCTTGCCTGATGTGTGGAATTAGGAATCATAAAGTGTTGAGAACCGACACTTGAAATCCGACATTTAAAAAATGAATTTACTTCAAGACGAAACTTCACCCTATTTATTACAGCATGCCAATAATCCTGTGCATTGGATGCCTTGGGGAGAAGAGCCTTTCATTAAAGCTAAGGAAGAAAATAAACCTATATTAATCAGTATTGGCTATTCGTCATGCCATTGGTGTCATGTAATGGCGCATGAAAGTTTTGAGGATGAAGAGACTGCGAATCTGATGAATCAACTATTTATCAATGTGAAAATCGATCGGGAAGAATATCCCGATGTAGATCATCTTTACATGGATGCGGTACAAGCGATGACAGGCAGTGGAGGCTGGCCTCTTAATGTATTTGTTACGCCTGATAAAAAAGCTTTTTATGGAGGTACTTATTTCCCTCCGAAGCGCATGCACAGTCGAGCAGCTTGGAAAGAAATTTTGATAAATGTTTCTCAATATTTTCAACAAAATAGAAATGAAGTTGAAACACAAGCAGATAAATTATTGACACATTTAAATGATTTAAGTCAATTAACTTATAGTGCTAAAGATGAAAACGAGTTACATGTTCCTGCTGAAGAGACTTGCCATTTGATTGCAAAAAAAATATTAGCGCAAGCCGATACTGAAGAGGGAGGTTTTGGAACAGCGCCGAAATTTCCTTCCACATTTTCTATACAATATTTGCTTGATCATTACGCGCTTTTTAATGATGAAAACGCCATCAAACAAGTCAAAATTAGTCTTGACAAAATGATGATGGGTGGTATTTATGATCAAATTGGTGGCGGTTTTTCGCGATATAGTACCGATAGGTATTGGCAATCACCACACTTTGAGAAAATGCTTTACGACAATGCCTTATTACTCGAAGTATATGCAAGTGCTTATCAAGTGACTAAAGAAGAAAAATATAGGTTTGTGATTGAACAGACAATTGAATGGTTACAACGTGAAATGCTACATAAAGAGGGTGGTTTCTTCAGTGCACAAGATGCTGACAGTGAGGGCGTGGAAGGCAAATATTATACTTGGCAGTGTGAAGAAGTGAAAACTATCTTAGGAGATGATTATATCGATTTTGCTGAATATTATCAGCTAAGCGAAATCGGCAATTGGGAACATACAAACATACTTTGGACTAACTATGATTTGCAAGCAAAAGCTTCAAATTTATTTTTCAAAAAATTACCTCAACTGCATGAAGCATTATTGAAAGTAAGGATGAAACGAATCAAACCTTTAACTGACGATAAAATACTTCTGTCTTGGAATGCCCTGTTATGTAAAGCTTTGGTAAAATGTGGAACACTACTGAACAACTCACAATACTTGTTATTAGCCAAGAATAATCTTGATTTTTTATTGCATAAATTTTCAAGTAAGAATTCATTGTATTATCATACTTACAAAGATGGTATTGCGAAAATCCCTGCTTATCTTGATGATTTGGCGTATTTGGCCGATGCATGTATTGCTGTTTCTCAGGCGCATGCCAACACCTTTTATACGCATCAAGCGATTGAAATATTAAAGTATATTCAACAACATTTTTCCGCAAAGGCAAATCATTTATTTTACTTCACGAATCAACAATTTATGCAAGTCGAAGTAGCGAAGCAAGATATATACGATGGCGCTTTACCTTCGGCTAATGCGGTTATTTGTAAACTAGCTTATTATCTAGGTCATGCAAGTTTAAATGTTTCATGGCAAACACTTAGCAGCTCAATGTGGCAGCAAATGCAATCTTCTTTTCAAAAATATCCCGCTTCATTTGCAGTTTGGGCGAATCAGTTTCAATTGCAACATATTTTTCCTAAGGAAATAACTTTACTTGGTGACAAGGCTGATCTTTTTTATCAACAAATTTATACCGATAGTTACCGGCCTAATATTTTATTTATCACGAATAAAATGTTCGATGCAAAATTGAATCTCATCGCAAATCAATCTAAAACAAATGAGATGATATTTCGTTTATGTCAAGAAAACGTCTGTTTACCGCAATTTGACAAGCTTGATGATTTATTGTTGGCAATTAAGTAGGTTTTTTTTTTGAGAGTCAACATTTATTTCATTATTTGGCTTTTTGTTTAAGTAAGTAGTTCTAAATTTTTCGAAGAATAAATAATATTGTCCAATTTTAAGTTCAAATTGAAATTTCTACTTTAAATTGTGCCTCTATTTGAATTAACATAATTTTTTAGATATATTTGCTTTCTTGTTAAAAAAACAAAAACGTACTATGATTAAACAATTTTCGTTGAGATTATTAGCACTTGGATTAATAGTAACAGCTTGGGGATGCGCAGGAGATGGGCCAAAAGGTCAAGTAGTAGGCTCTAAATCACGTGTAGCAGGTCGTCAAACGGCTCCTGTTGGGATGACTTGGGTTCCTTCTGGAGTTATGCACATGGGTGCTAGCGACCAAGATATTAGAGGAGCCAACGATGTAAAGAATAGAACCGTTCAAATGATTGGGTTCTATATGGATGCAACAGAAGTTACAAATGCCGAATATCGTCAGTATGTAAATTATGTGCGCGATTCATCGGTACATGCGTTACTTGATCATTATCGTGAGGATGGTCCAGATGCAGTGCAACGCATTGACTGGCGTAAGAAAATTAAATGGACTTCTGAAGAAACTCGAGATGCCATCGCAGGTTTTCTAATTCCTGCTTCTGAAAGTATTTGGGGCCATGAAGAATTTGACAATAGCAAACTTGAGTATGAGTTTGATGCGATCGATTATGATGCAATGGGTAGAGCCAATAAATATGGTAGTAACGTTGTCAGAAGTTCTTACATCAAGCGTGAAAAAGTATTTGCCTATCCGGATACAACAGTTTGGATGAAGATGTTTTCATACTCTTATAATGAGCCAATAACGCATCAGTATTTCTGGTATCCGGCTTTTAATAATTACCCTGTAGTAGGTGTAAATTGGAACCAAGCTAACGCATTCAATATTTGGAGAACTAGGTATTGGAGAAATTATCGGGATAAGAAGAAATTATATTTAGAAGGTAATTTTAAATTGCCAACAGAAGAACAATGGGAGTGGGCTGCAAGAGGTGGTCGTGCCCAATCTCCTTATCCATGGGGTGGACCTTATATCGTAAACAAAAAAGGCTGCTACCTCGCAAATTTCAAACCTAATCGCGGTAATTACAGTGCTGATGGAGGTTTGTACACGGTTCGCGCTGATGCTTATTGGGCAAATGATTACGGTTTATATAATATGAGTGGTAATGTAGCAGAATGGACAGAATCTTCTTATGAGGCTAATACTTACGGAGCGGTTGCAGACATGTCACCACAAGTTCGAAATAAAGCCGGAAAAAATGACCCAACTTGGTGGAAGCGTAAAGTAATACGAGGTGGAAGTTGGAAGGATGTTGCAAGCTACTTGCAAGTAAGTTCACGTGATTATGAATTTGCAGATACAGCAAAGGCCTATATTGGTTTCCGTTCGATTATCGAGTTTATTGCGCCAGCATTAAGCAATAAGCCACCTAAGCGCAAGTAATTCTTTATTTTCGCAACAAATTATTATTAAAAACACTATACATTTTTAAAACAACAAATAAAACATGAGATCGATAGCCTTATTTTTTGAGACAACTACAGGCAAATACGTTAAAAATTTAATTATTGGATTGGGTGCTTCGGTAGTATTGGTAGGTGCTTTAGCTAAACTAATGCACTGGCCATGGGCAGGTAGTGCCCTAATGGTTGGAATGCTTACTGAAGCTTTCATTTTCGCCATGCTTGGTATTTTACCTCCACATAAAGACTATTACTGGGAGAAATTTTATCCAGGAATTGACGAGAATCCACATGTAGAAGCTTACAGAAAAGGTATTAAGTTCACACCATCATCTGTAGCGATTGGCGGAGGTGGAAGCGGATCTTCATCTACAGCAGCAATGGATAAAATGCTTGAAGAGGCAAACTTGAATCCCGCAAATATCAAAAAATTAGGAGAGAACTTTCAACGATTTGGTGAAACGGTATCCCAAGTGAAAGATGTTACTAACGTAATTTCAGCTACGAATGATTATGCAGCTAAAACGAAGGAGGCAAGTTCAGCTTTAGTTCAAATGAAAGATACATTTATAGGAGCTACAGCTACCTTGGCATCATTCAACAATGCAGCTGACGAAACAGCTCGATTCCATAGCCAAGTTACTACATTGACTAAAAACTTAGGTTCATTAAATCAAATTTATGAAGTAGAGTTGCAGGACGCGAATAACCATTTAAAAGCTATGAATAAGTTCTACAGCAATTTGGTAAACGCTTCCGAAGCCATGCAAAATAGTGCGGATGATGCAAATAAGGCAAAAGAACAAATTGGTTTATTAGCACGCAATTTAGGCACATTGAATCAGGTATATGGCAATATGTTAACTGCTATGCAAGGTCGCTAGGTTTGGCGAGCATACCTAGAATATTTAAAATAACGTTAATCTAATAAGTAAAATTTAGCAATAGATGTCTTTACCTAAAGAACCGAGGCAGTTGATGATAAACTTGATGTATTTGGTACTAACAGCCCTGTTAGCCATGAATGTATCAAGCGAAATTTTAAATGCATTTAAAACCATTGGAAAAAGTATAGATCGTTCCAATAAAGCACAGAAAGAGAGAAATGAGGCTACTACTGGCGCATTTGATGGATTCTTAGAGGATCCTAAGGCAAGTGCGCCCAAAAAAGCGAAAGTAGAGAAAGCGAAGTTATTAGTTACCCAAGTTAACGATAAAACGAATACTTTAATTTCCCAATTAGAAGGATACAAAGTGAAAATAATTGAAGCAAGTGGAGGCTATGAGGTAGTTGACGGTGTAAAGCAAATTAAAAAAATTGATGATTTAGATGGCGGAACCCATGTGATGGTTGAAGGAGGTAATGGTAAAAAAATGCTTCAAGCCATGATGGCGTATAAAGAAGACCTAGCTGGCTTAGTGCCATTAGATTGGGGCGAGGATGTGATACCTGCTGGCAATGGTAATAACCCTGAATTTTTAAAGAAACTCCCGCTTACTTTTGAAGTTGAGAAGAATTCTGAGAACAAAGGAGATTGGTCAATTTATAATTTCCAAATGTCACCAACAATTGCAACAACCACTTTAATTGATAAGTATATAAGTGATATTAGAGCCTCTCAAGCTGCTGCTTTGGATGAAATATGGTCAAAAGCAACAGGTGAACCGCTTGATAAAGCAGAAATCAAAAAGGAAGACTACATACGTACACAAGCAAAGCCTCTTCCTGACTATGCGGTTATTGTAGCTGCTGATAACAACTATGTACTGCCTGGTGAAAGGTTTACAGCTCGTATTATGTTGGGAACATATAACAAAAAGGCTAATAATTTGAGCTTTACAGTTAATGGTCAAACCATACCAGTAGTTGAAGGAATAGGTCAGTTTTCGGCAATAGCAACAAATGAAATTGGTCCACGCCAATTGAATGTAATTGCGAAGTTTACAGATACTATGCCAGGTAACTCGACACAGCTTGTTCAAAGAACCATTCCGATTACTAAACCCGCACAATACTTTGTAGGTGAATCACAAGCTACTATTTCATTAGATAAAATGAATGTATTCTATGTGGGTGTTGATAACCCTATCACAATGTCAGCATCAGGTATTCAAGCGAGTAAGCTGACTTACTCCGCTGAGAATTGTACCGTAACAAGAGATGCTGCGTCTGGCGTAAACAAATACATAGTCAGACCAACAAAAGCAGGCCAAATGGCTAAAATTACGTTGTTTGGTGAATTACCAGATGGATCTAAAAAGTCATGGGAAAATAAGTACCGCGTTAAGAATATTCCGGATCCTTACCCAGTGGTTGCTGGCAAAAAGGGAGGAGCAGCCTGTGCCAATGAAATTAAAGTTCAAGAGGCAATTTTTGCCAAGTTAGATGCTTTCGACTTTGATGTAAAGTTTGAAGTTATCTCATATGAAATATTTTACGTGCCTAAACGAGGTGAACCATTACAAGGGAATGGACGAAATAATTTGTTGAATGGAGCCGTAGATCAAAGTGTTCGTGCGGTGATTGAAAAATTAGCGCCAGGAGGTAAACTTTATTTTGATAATATTAAAGTTAAAATGCCAGATGGACGTATTAGAAATGTTGGTAGTATTGTATTTAATATTAATTGTTAATTTCAATTAGATAAGAAAATGAAAAAAGTATTTAGTTTAATGTTAGGATTTGGTTTGATTCTTTTAGTGAACCAAAAGAGTTTTGCCCAATCTGCTACAAGTGGAATTCCAAGTGCTACAGATCCTTCCACACCAGGAGGTACTGCAAACATAGTAAAAGATGGCTATGCCCCTTCTTTGCGTAAAGATGGAGCTATAGATAAGGAAGAGCATAATAATTATGCTGTTCCTTGGCAACCCATCAGGGAGGCTGACGTATTAATGAAAAAAAGATTGTGGCGTGAGATTGATACTCGCCAAAAACAGAATGTTGCATTCCGTTATCCAGGTGATGATGAGAGTGGTGGAGGAATGTATATTGAGATACTACTTGATGCAATCAAGAACGGCAAGATAACTGCATTCTCTGATGATAGATTTACAACACCTATGAAACCAGAAGACGTGATGAGTAAAATCATTGGGGAACCGGAGACTATAGAGGTTGAGCAAGCAGATGGTAGTATTATTCAAAAAATAATTAATAAAAGTTTCGACCCAGATGACATAACAAAATATCGCTTAAAAGAAGATTGGATTTTTGATAAGAATGTAGGTAGAATGGTAGTTCGTATTATTGGCTTAGCTCCTTATTTAGATAAAAAGAATACTGATGGAAGTTTCCGTGCAACGGTTCCCTTATTTTGGGTTTTTTACCCAGATATTCGCGGATACAATGCTCGATTTGAAGTCTACAATCCAGAAAATGATGTATTTAGGATTACTTGGGATGACTTTTTTGAAAAGCGACATTTCTCAAGTTATGTTTTAAAATCAACATTCGATAATCCTTTGCAAGACGATATTAAAAATTATAAGAGTGGTATAGATGCTTTACTAGAATCAGAAGCTATACGTGAAAAATTATTCAATAAAGAACATGATATGTGGGTTTACTAAAACCTCAACAGATAATATTTAAAAAGCATCCTTCGGGATGTTTTTTAATTTAAATACTTCAATATGAAAATTCTATTTGTTTGTCTAGGTAATATTTGCAGATCCCCAATAGCCGAAGGAGTTATGCGAAGCCTTATTCAAGAGCAACATCTAAATTGGCAAATTGATAGTGCGAGTACGAATACATTTCACACAGGCGAATCGCCACATAAACACTCACAACAAGTTTGCAAAGAACAAGGTATTTGCATAAGTCAACAACAATCTCGAAGAATTCAGCAAGTTGATTTGGAAAAATATGATAAGATTTATTACTTGGCGAAAGATGTTTTGCATGAAATGAAAAACATAATCGATATGAATGGATTTGAAAATAAGATAAAATTATTTCTCACTGATTTGTATCCCCATGAATCTTGTGATGTAAAGGATCCTTGGTATGGTGGATTAGATGGTTATTATCCTGTGTTTGATGAGATTAAATTGGGTTGTATGGCAATTTTAAAAAAGGAACTTGAATTGATGAACAATTAGCTCTGAATTGCTACCACAGGTTTGAGTCGAGAGGCACGACGAGCAGGCACAAAACCGGCAAACATGCCTACTAATATACTCACAATTATACCTAGCATAAAATTAAAGCTAGATAGAGTAATTGGAAATCCAATAGGACCCGATAATAATTTGCCCAGAAAAATGACAAGGATTATTCCGAAAAGACCACCTATAATACAGAGAATAATAGATTCAATCAAAAATTCAATGAGAATTACCTTGGATAAAGCACCTAAGGCTTTTTTTATACCAATTTGGCGGGTGCGCTCTCTCACTGAAACAAACATAATATTTGCTATGCCAAAACTTCCTACCAACAGTGAAAAGAATCCAATGATGAACCCAAAGACCTTGATATTTACAAAAATATCATTGATGCTATTTTGAATCGCGTCTAACTGATTAAACGAAAAGTTGTCTTTCTCTTTGGGTGAAATTTTTCGCTGAGCGCGAAGTATCGATTTAATTTGATATTTCATCTCTTCAAACACTGATGCGTTTTTTGACTTCACCATAATCATCGGATCTGCAAAACCATTTTTATCTGCATTATGCATAGCTCTAAAACTAGCTAAGTATGGATAAGATAAAATAATGCCTCCATCAAAATCAAATCCTGTAAAGGTTTTACCTTGCTTCTTCATAACACCGATAATCTGAAAAGGTTTTTGGTATATCATCAACATTTTTCCAAGTGGTGAAATATTTGCTCCAAATAATTCTTCAGCCACCGCGGTACCAATCACCAAACCATTACTATGCCCCGATTTTATTTCTGAACCTGAAAAATATCTGCCTAATTCAATATCAATAGGTTGTAATTTCTCGAAATGTTGGCTCACCGCAAAAAGCATCACACTATTTAATTCGTTGCCGTTAAAGCTAATTTTCTGAGATTCATCTGTGTAACAAAAAGTTGCGAAAGAGGCGTAACTAGCATTTTTTTCTATTTGTTTTACTTCATCTAAGGTATTCATAGGTCTTGCTTTGTACTTCCACCAAGCATACTCGCCTTTGTCTTCAGGAATCCAAGGAAACTTGCCGATGTATAAAACCTGACTGCCTAAGGTTTGCATGCTGTTTTGAATATTGTTTTGTAAACTCTCAAATACAGTTAAGACACTTATCACGCAAAAAATACCAATAGTTATTCCTAATAATGAGAGAAAGGTACGCAATCGATTAACCCTTAGTTCTTCAAAAGCAGAAACTGAAGCTTGTGTAAGAGTTTGAAACATGCGTTGTAAAGTTAGGGATTGTGATTTATTTACGAACGATAAAATTTTAGTATCGTAAAAACGAGAGAATATTAGAAGTATATTTTGAGCATTCACACACTATGATTTTAATCAATTAGTTTTGCGCGAATTCATGGTTCGACAACATCCTTTAGTTTTATTGACAATATTACGAGAAAGAGAATTTTCATATTTTCTATCTACACGATTTTTAGTTATCTTCTCATTGTACATGCAAACAACAGTATTGAGTTATTTGTTGTACAAACTCACAAAAGACCCTTTGTCACTTGGACTTTTAGGGTTAGCTGAAGTAATACCTGCTTTTAGTGTTGCTTTATTCGCAGGTTATTTTGTTGATAAAAATGAGAAACGTACATTGTATTTACGATGTATTTTGTTTTATATTCTCAATGCAATATTCTTCATAGTGATTACAAGTCAATTTTTTTTACAACATTATACTGTGGCAACAATTTCAACTTTCATTTACATTGGTATGTTTACGAGTGGTTGTATTCGATCATTTTTAGCTCCTTCTTCATTTAGTTTAATTCCATTATTGATTAAAAAGACTGATATGCCAAATGCGATTACATGGAGCAGCACGACTTGGATGTTAGGTTCTATTTTAGGCCCATTAACTGCTGGCTTCCTGATGACTTTTATGTCGGTTACGTCTATTCTAGTCATTACAGGTATCGGATTAAGTCTTTCTAGTTTTTTTATTTTTAGAATAAAACCTAAGGAAATTTCTTTGCAACAAGATTTAGGTATAATCAAAAGTTTAAAAGAAGGCTTTCGCTTTGTTTTCAAACATCAAATTATTTTGGCAGTATTAAGTCTTGATTTATTTGCTGTTTTATTTGGTGGTGCGGAAGCTTTACTACCCGTTTTCAGTACCGATATTTTAAAAGTCGGCGAGGTTGGTTTTGGTTGGTTGCGCAGCGCACACGGAATAGGTTCCTTATTGCTCTTTTTTATTCTTTCATATGTACCCTTAAAAACGCAAGCAGGTAATAAAATGATGTTTTCAATTATCGGTTTTGGATTATGCATTATATTATTTGGCATATCTAAAAATTTTTATTTGTCATTCGTTTGTTTACTTGTAGCAGGTATGTTTGATGGAATCAGTGTCGTGACGAGACATTCTGTTTTACAACTAGAAACACCGAGTGAAATGAAGGGTAGGGTATCGTCAATCAATATGATGTTTATTAGTTCGAGTAATGAATTGGGTGCTTTTGAAAGTGGCATGGCAGCGCGACTATTTGGTACAGTTCCTTCAGTAGTTTTTGGTGGCATCATGACCATTATTGTTGTGATAATAACTTTCTTTGCAGCGCCCAAACTACGTGCATTAAATAAGTTAACGTAAGGTATTTTACATACTAAATTTTAAAAACCTAATCTTAATTGATAAATACGAAGTGTCTCGAAGATTTCTTTCAAACATTAAAATCTAACATTCTAATAACGCCACCTCTGTTCATTCATAGTTATAAGTAGCTACCTTTGCACGCTTTTTAGATATAGCATTTCGCTATTTTTAAAATGTACAATTAAAATATTATGAATTTAAGAAACATTGCAATCATTGCCCACGTAGATCATGGTAAAACAACTTTGGTGGATAAAATTTTACACCAAACCAATGTATTTCGTGCCAATCAAGAGACAGGAGACCTTATCATGGATAATAATGATTTGGAGCGCGAACGTGGGATTACTATCTTATCTAAGAATGTTTCTGTACAATGGAAGGACACGAAAATTAATGTGATTGATACACCAGGGCATGCTGACTTTGGTGGAGAAGTAGAGCGCGTTTTAAAAATGGCTGATGGTGTTATTTTGTTAGTAGATGCGTTTGAAGGACCTATGCCTCAAACACGATTTGTGTTACAAAAGGCTTTACAATTGAATCTTCGTCCTATCGTAGTTATTAATAAAGTTGATAAACCTAATTGTCGCCCTGATGAAGTGCATGATGCAGTTTTTGAATTGTTTTTTAATTTGGATGCTACCGAAGAACAATTAAATTTCCCGACTTTTTACGGATCGGGGAAAAATGGATGGTTCAATTCTGAAAATTCTCAATGTGATGATATTACACCATTGCTGGACGGAATTATTGAGCACGTACCAGCTCCAAAAGTTTCGGAAGGGCCTCTGCAAATGCAAATCACTTCATTAGATTATTCGTCTTTTCTTGGACGTATTGCAGTAGGTCGTGTAGCGCGTGGTAAAATATCTGAAGGTGAAAATATCTTGTTGTTGCAAGCTGATGGTTCACAAAAAAGAAACAAAGTAAAAGAACTTTATATATTTGAATCATTAGGTAAGAAGAAAGTTACAGAAGTATTTGCTGGTGATATTTGCGCGGTTGTTGGATTAGAAGGATTTAATATTGGTGATACAATCGCTGACATAGAAAACCCTGAAGCCTTGGCAACTATCACTGTAGATGAGCCAACGATGAATATGACTTTCAGTATTAATAATTCTCCTTTCTTTGGTCGTGATGGAAAATTTGTAACGAGCCGTCATTTACGTGATCGATTGATGAAGGAACTAGAAAAAAATCTTGCACTTCGTTTAGAAGATACCGATAATGGAGATACGTTTCTTGTATTCGGAAGAGGTATTTTGCATTTAGGTGTATTGATAGAAACCATGCGTCGTGAGGGTTATGAATTAACTGTAGGTCAGCCTCAAGTTATAATCAAAATGGTTGATGGCGTTCGTTCAGAACCTTATGAAACACTTGTTATAGATGTTCCAGAAGAATTAGCCAGTAAAGCGATTGATTTGGTAAGCCGTCGTAAAGGTGAAATGTTAATTATGGAAACCAAAGGTGATATGCAACATCTTGAGTTTGATATTCCTTCTCGAGGTTTAATTGGTTTGCGCACTCAAATGCTAACGAATACACAAGGTGAAGCAGTTATGGCGCATCGTTTCACAGATTATCGCCCTTGGAAAGGTCCAATACCAGGCAGAAATAATGGTGTATTAATTTCAAAATTTAATGGCTCCACAACTGGTTATTCAATAGATAAGCTACAAGATCGTGGGTCGTTTTTTGTTGATCCAGGTGAGGAAGTTTATGCAGGGCAAATTATCGCTGAGAATATCAAACCAGGCGATTTATTGGTCAATGCAGTTGAAGGTAAAAAATTGACAAATCATCGTGCGAGTGGTTCAGACGATGCGAATCGTATTGCGCCTAAAATATTGATGACCATTGAAGAGTGTATGGAATATATAGAGCATGACGAATGTATAGAAGTAACACCAAATTTTGTGCGTATGCGTAAAATTATTTTGAATGAAGACGATCGAAAGAAAGCGGAAAAACGCATGAATATGGAAGCGGTTTAGTTACATTCTTCAATAGAACTAGTTTATTTTTTAAATACATCTTTAGTTTTATCTATAGCTAATGTGTTGAAAATTAATGCCTTTTGTTAATTTCCAATAACAAATAATTCTTTTTAGTTTTGAAAATTCCAATAAAACAAATTTGTGACTCGTTTTGCGAAGCGTGGCAGAAACGGGATACAAAAGTGATTTCTTTCCATTTGTAAGATTATGCAACACTTGAATCACCTGCTATTTCGATTATTTACCCTGGAAATAATGAGTATAAAATAGTTGGAAAAGAAGTGATTTTAACTTAATGTACTTCATTACATGAATTTTTGAAAGATTATGAGACTGAAAGAATAGGCTTTGAGAAGGAAGGAAGTAGTTTTCAATTAATATATCAAGTTGTGGGGTTCGATTTCCAAATCCATGAGTTTGTTAAACTTAACGAGTATGGCAAGTTTACATAAATCACATACAGATACACAGATTTACAAGGGATGGATATCGATTTGAAACAACAAATTTCACAATATACCAACCACCTAAACCTTAACCGCTAAAAACAACTCTTTTACCCTATTGTGACTAATAACAAATGTTAATCCAAGAATTTATCAGAAATTAAAATTATATTTGAATATTAAAAAAAACAAAATGAATAAAATTTATTGCATCGTATTTGCAATCACCCTGATAATTGGGATGGGAGCATGTAAAAAAATTAATCCGACTAAAGATGGGACAAGCCCAGTTTATGTTCCTTCTCCAAGTACTGGTGGTAACGGCGGCGGGAGTACCAACAATGATTTAGCAGATGTTGGTTCATTACCAACAGACTTCACTAAAAAAGCAATTTTATATGAATTTACAGGTGAGTGGTGCGGATGGTGTCCAGAAGGCGCTAAAATTATGAATGATGAAATTGCAAATAATCCTAACAAGGTAATTGGAATTGCAATTCATGATGGTGATCCAATGGAAGTAACATCTTATAATGACTATATGAAGACCCTAACTGGTGTTGGTGGATTTCCTAATGGTAGTATTGATTTAGGAGATGCAGTTGGTCGTGGTCAATGGTCTGGTCAAATTGCAACTAGTCTTGCAGAAGTTGCTGATTGTGGTCTAGCTATCGTAACTAAGAAAGTTGGTTCACTCTATAATATCAAAGTGTTTGTGGGTTACAAAGTAACAAACCTAGCTGATACGAGATTATCTGTTTTAGTTACAGAAAATGACGTTCCACAATCATCACCAGGTGCTCAAGGGAATTACTCTTCTTCAGTTGTAGTAGATCCAAAT
>Ga0315903_10004495_pt1 | contig 18666 bp, 17 predicted proteins | sample LakEriMetagenome_7_FD_203524 | JGI IMG/M metagenome (GOLD analysis project Ga0315903, IMG submission 203524) | Freshwater fungal communities from buoy surface, Lake Erie, Ohio, United States - Buoy 2 MA119 | ecosystem: Environmental > Aquatic > Freshwater > Lake | place: USA: Lake Erie, Ohio...
TGCGCAGCGGCCGTGCGGGCCCAGTTCGACCTCGGATGCGACGGCGTCATCATGCACGGAGCGACGCCGACGGAGCTGGCCCCGATCGTCGCGGCGATGCCCGCCTGAGGGTCCCCGGTCAGCGGGCTCCGGCGCGTCGGTAGAGGCGCGTGGCAATGGGGGCGAACACGACGATGAGCGCGAGAGCCCAGACGAGCGAATACAGAACGCTGTTCTGCAGGGGCCATGAGGTCGGCTCCGGGGTGCCCGCGGGGATGTTGCCGAACCTCTCGCGCACGGCGTGGGTGAGCGTGGAGATCGGGTTCCACTCGGCAATGGTGCGCAGGGCGCCGGGGAGGTTGTCGGAGGGCACGAAGGTGTTGGCGATGAACGTCATGGGGAAGAGCACCATGAACGACGCGTTGTTCACGACCTCCGGGGTGGGGACGACGAGGCCGATGCAGGCCATCACCCACGAGAACGCGTAGGCGAAGAACAAGAGGAGTGCGTAACCGGCCACGGCGTCGAGGACGGAACCCCGGATGCGCCACCCGACGGCCAGGCCGGCGATCGACATCACGACGACCGACAGGGCGTTGTAGACGACGTCGCTGATGGTCCGTCCCGCGACGACCGCGGAACGCGACATGGGCAGCGACCGGAAACGGTTGATGAGACCTTTCTGCAGGTCTTCGGCGAGGCCCGACCCGGTGAACGTGGCGCCGAACACCACGGTCTGGGAGAAGATGCCGGCGATGAGGAACTCGCGGTAGTTCCCCCCGGCGATGTCGATGGAACCGCCGAAGACGTAGGCGAATAGCAGCACGAACATGAGCGGCTGGAGGAGGACGAAGACCATGATGTCCGGCACGCGCTTGATGCGGATCATGTTGCGCTTGGCCACGATGAGGGAGTCACGCACGAGGCTCATGTCGTCGGTTCTCTCTCTGTCTCCGTCGCGTCGTGTCCCGTCAGCTCCATGAACACGTCGTCGAGGGTGGGTCGGCGCAGACCGATGTCGACGAGTTCGATCCCGGCCTGTTCCAACTGGCGCAACACCGAGCTCAACGCCTCGACGCCCCGGGCGACGGGCGCCGACACCTCGCCTTCGTCGGCCCGGATGCGCAGCGGTCCGGCGGCGATGGCGGCCAGGATGCGCTCCGTCTCGGCGAGTCTCGCTGGGGACACGATGCGCACGTCGAGGTGTTCGCCCCCGACTCTGCGCTTCAGTTCGTCGGCGGTGCCGCGGGCGATGGCGCGACCGTGGTCGATGACGACGATCTCGTCGGCCAGTTGGTCGGCCTCCTCGAGGTACTGGGTGGTGAGCAGCACGGTCGTTCCCCCGCGCACTCTCTCGCGGATGGTCTCCCACAGTTCGCCCCTGCTGCGCGGGTCGAGGCCGGTGGTCGGCTCGTCGAGGAAGAGCACGGGCGGGTCGGCCACGAGAGCGCCGGCGAGGTCGATGCGGCGACGCATGCCTCCGGAGAACGTCTTGAGAGGGCGGTCGGCGGCCTCTCCCAGGCGGAACTGCTCGATGAGGGCGATGCCGCGGGCGCGGGCCTCGCGGCGCGGCATGCCGTAGAGCCGGCCGATCATCTCGAGGTTCTCCGTGGCGGTGAGATTCTCGTCCACGGCGGCGTATTGACCCGAGAGCCCGATGCGCGAACGCACGCCGCGGGGATCGGACGTCACGTCGATGCCGGCCACCGTCGCCGATCCGGCGTCGGGGGTGACGAGCGTGGTGAGGATGGACACGGCGGTGGTCTTGCCGGCGCCGTTCGGGCCGAGCAGGCCGAGCACCGTGCCGGCCGCGACGTCGAGGTCGAGGCCGTCGAGGGCGGTGACGTCGCCGTAGCGCTTGACCAGTCCGCGGGCCCGCACCGAGGTGTCGTGGAGATCCGTTGCCATGGGAACGACGAGCATAACCGTCCGAGCATTCGTCGTCGGACGCCCCGACGGTCAGGCGTGACGTCGCCAGTGCTCGACGAGTGCGTCGGCCGCCGTCGAGGGGTTCTCCGTCATCCACCAGTGACCGACACCCGCGAGCTCGACGACATCGGCACCCACCGCCTGCGCGACGCTGCGATGCGTCCCGTGGGGACCGGCATAGGTGTCGTTCTCGGCGATGACGACCAGCCCGTGCGGGGGAGCCGCCCGCATGAAACTCAGCCCGACTTCGCTCATGGCGGGCTGGGTGGCGTCGCGGTACAGCGAGAGGATGCAGCGACCGGTCTCGGCATCCAACCGGGAGTGAACCCGTCGGGCCACGGGGTCCGTCATACCGAGCATGCCGAACACCGCGGCGAAGGTGTCGGCATCGAGAGAGAGGAGACCCTCGACGGCCGCCTCACCTTCTCCCGGTGTCTGCCACTGTCGGGCGGCGTCGTGCCAGAGGTAGTCGGGGTGCAGGAGGCCCGCACAGTCCGCCGCCCACGACCGGACGAGTTCCGGCTCGTCGGCGAGCACGCCGAACACGTGACCCGCCCCCCAGTCATGGCCGACGAGATGGATGGGTCCACCGGAATCCGCGGCCAGGCGCCGGACCTCAGCCGTCAACCATCCGACGTACTCCCGGCGCGTGGCCCGCCACCCGGATGGCACCGCGGCTCCGAACCCGGGTGGCGAAAGACACATCGTGTCGTTGACGCCGCGATGGGACAGTTCGTCCCGCAACGGACCCCAGATGTCGTCGGTCTCGGGATTCCCATGCACGAAGACCTTCACCGGCCACCTCCGTCCTTCCGCATCGCACTGTATGTCCGCCGGAGAGGTCGTCCCGGCGCTCCCGATACTCCGTCGTCGCGGGGTCGCAGACCCTTCACCGCGCGGAAACACGCCCGCAACAGTGCCTCCCTATGTTCCCTGTCACCGGTCATCGGGACCGGTCTCGACAACCTCACGGAGAAAACCTATGGAGAGCGCGAACGTCGCGTGGGTGCTGGTCTCGGCCGCACTCGTCCTGTTCATGACTCCCGGTCTTGCCTTCTTCTACGGAGGCATGGACAGGGATAGGAACGTCCTCAACATGCTCATGATGAACATGTATTGCCTGCTCGTCGTCCCCATCCTGTGGGTGGCTGTGGGCTATTCCCTGTCCCAGAACCCGTTCGACGCCGATTTCATCGGTGGCTTCGACTCATTCTTCCTCAAGGACATCTCGCTCGCCGGTGACGGCATGGGCCTGGCCACCGTGGCGTTCCTCGGCATGTTCGCGGCGATCACGCCGGCCCTCATCTCGGGAGCCGTCGCGGATCGCATGAAGTTCTCCGCCTGGGCGATCTTCGTCCCGGTGTGGGTGCTCCTCGTGTACGTGCCGGTGTTCAAGTGGGTGTACGGCGGCTGGCTCGGTCAGCGCGGCTCCATCGACTTCGCCGGCGGAACGGCCATCCACGTCAACGCGGGCATCGCTGCCCTCGCCGCGGTCCTCGTGCTGGGTCGTCGCCGGGCGGCCGCCGCACCGCCGCACTCGATGCCCCTCGTCATGATCGGCACGGGCATCCTGTGGTTCGGCTGGTTCGGCTTCAACGCCGGCTCCGCCCTGGCCGCCAACGGCCAGGCCGCCCAGGCCTTCATGAACACGTTCCTCGCCGCGGCCGCGGCCGGACTGGCGTGGGTGCTCGTGGAGTGGCTGCGCGACGGACATCCGACGAACCTCGGAGCGGCATCGGGCATCGTGGCGGGACTCGTCGCGATCACGCCCGCGGCCGGGTACGTCTCGGGTGCCGCGCCGATCGCCATCGGCCTCGTGGCCGGTGTCGCGTGCTGCTACGCCGTGCGTCTCAAGCACCGGTTCGGTTACGACGATGCGCTCGACGTGGTGGGCGTCCACTTCGTGGGCGGCCTCGTCGGGTCGCTGCTCATCGGCTTCTTCGCTAACCCCGAGTTCTTCGAGGGAGCATTCGAGGAGGGCATCTTCTACGGAGGCGACGCCGGTCTGCTCATCGAGCAGGCACTTGCCAACGGTGCGGCCATCGTCTGGTCGTTCGTGCTCACCTTCGTCATCATGGTGGCGCTGAAGAAGACCATCGGAGTGCGCGTGTCCGAGGAGGCCGAGGCCGGTGGCCTCGACATCTCGGAGCACGGCGAGACCGCTTACCACGGAGGCCGGTGATCGGCCCCGGCCGGTTGCCGACCATCAACACACGGAGAGAATCACCATGAAACTCATCACAGCAATCATCAAGCCCTTCAAGGTGGACGACGTGAAGGACGCCCTCAAGGCGGCCGGAGTCCAGGGCATCACCGTCACCGAAGTGCGCGGCTTCGGTCGCCAGGGAGGACACTCCGAGACCTACCGAGGGAGCGAGTACAAGATCGACTTCGTTCCCAAGGTGCGCCTCGAGGTCGTCGTGGCCGATGCGGTGGCCGATGGTGTCATCGACGCCATCCGCACGGCGGCCGAGACGGGCAAGATCGGCGACGGCAAGATCTGGGTCACCTCGGTCGAGCGCATCGTCCGCATCCGCACGGGGGAGGAGGGCGACGCCGCCATCTGAGCAGCGTCCGCTCGACGACACGGGCACCGGGAGAGCATCTGCTGTCCCGGTGCCCTGTCGTTTGTCGGGGGTGGCGCTCCACCGGACGGGACGAGGTGCGGGGGTGGGGACATAGGGTGTGGCCATGAGCACCGACTTGACTCTGCCCGTCCGCACCGTGCGCGGCATTCGCTACGCCGTCGCCGAGCGTTTCGCCCCGCCCGTCGCGGTGCCGTACTCACCCGGCGACGAGCTGGGCACGTCGGGTCCGATGTGTCCGCAGCTTGCGGGGATGCTCGAGAAGATGCTCGGCGCCGACGTCTCGAACTCGAGCGAAGACTGCCTTTTCCTCGACGTCTTCGCTCCCGAGGGTGCCGCGCCGGGCAGCCTGCCGGTTCTCGTGTGGGTGCATGGCGGTGCATACCTCAACGGTTCGGGATCGGCGGCGTGGTACGACGGCTCGCGACTCGCCTCGCGGGGAACCGTGGTGGTGTCCATCAACTACCGCCTAGGTGCGTTCGGGTACCTCGGCACCCGCAACCTGGGATTGCTCGACCAGATCACCGCGCTCGAATGGGTGCAGCGCCACGTCACGGCCTTCGGTGGTGATCCCGGCAACGTGACGATTTTCGGTGAGTCCGCGGGAGGTTCGGCCGTGGTGTCGTTGCTCGCCGCCCCGGCGACGAAGGGTCTCGTGCATCGCGCCTGGTCGATGAGCCCATCCATTCGCCAACTGCGCGGCACCGAGTCCGCACGCCGGTGGGAGGCCGAGTTCCTCGCCGCCGCCGGGGTGGGAAGTGTTGACGAGGCGCGTGCCCTGTCGGTCGAGGATGTGTTGGCGGCCCAGGCCAAGGTGCTCGCCCTCGGAGGTGTTGAGTACGACATGTTCGCCCCGACGGGCGGCGGGGACGGCCTCCCCGACGACATCCTCGCCGCTGCCGCGGCGAATCCCGTCCCGTGGTGCGTGGGCACCAACCGCGACGAGAACCTGCTGTTCCTCGCCTTCGACCCGAACTTCGCCCGTGCCACCGTCGAGCAGTGGGAGAAGCATCTCGCCCGTGCCTTCGGTGACCGTGCCGCAGAGGCGCGTGCCGCCTACGAGGCCGCACGCCCGGGGGAGAGCCCACTCAACCTCATCTCGGCGGTGCAGACCGACCACGGCTTCCGTCGACCCGCCCAGAAACTGGCCGAGGCACGCGTCGCTACGGGCAACCCCTCGTGGATGTATTGGTTCACGTGGGCGTCGCCGGCCTTCGACGGACTGCTCGGCTCGGCACACGCCCTCGACATCCCCTTTGCCTTTGACAATCTCGACGCGCCGGGTTCGGCCCTCATGCTCGGGGACGCGGGGCTCGACGGTGCCCGGAACCTCGCCACCAGGTTCGCCGACGAGATCGTCGGATTCGCCCGCACGGGTGCCGCGTCGTGGCCGCGTTTCGACGTCGACAGACGACCGACCCTGCGACTCGACGCCGAGACCGAGTTGCTCCACGATCCCGAACCGGCGCTTCGCGCCCTGCACGACTGATCATCGGTCGTGGCGCCATCTGATCGCCTACCGGGGGGCTGACGTGCCGGGGGGTACAGACGCCAGGCCCGACCTGAGGGCGCGGTACCGCGAGGAGCGTGACAAGCGTCTGCGCACCGACGGCAACGACCAGTACCTGGAACCGACGGGTCGGTTCGCCCATCTCCTCGAGGACACCTACACCCGGCCCGAGCCACGGCAGCCCGTTCGCGAGGACGTGGAGGTGCTCGTCATCGGCGCCGGTTTCGCCGGCCTCGTCACCGCGGCGCGCATGCGTCAGGCAGGGGTCGCGGACGTGCGCCTCGTCGACAAGGCGGGCGACGTCGGCGGCGTCTGGTACTGGAACAGGTACCCGGGGGCGATGTGCGACACCGCCGCCATGATCTACCTGCCACTCCTGGAGGAGACCGGGACCGTTCCCTCGGCCAAGTACGTGGCCGCCCCCGAGATTCACGCCCACGCCCGACGCATCGCTGAGACCTTCGGTCTCTACGACCGGGCGCTCCTCTCCACCGGCATCGTCTCGGTGGACTGGGACGAGGCGTCCGCCCGCTGGATCGTGCGCACGGATCGCGGAGACGAGCTGCGCGTGAGGTGGCTGTGCATGGGCACGGGACCGTTGCACCGGCCGAAGTTGCCGGCCGTCCCCGGTCTCGAGACCTTCGGCGGCCCCGCCTTCCACACGAGCCGGTGGGACTGGTCGGTGACCGGGGGAGACCCCGGAGGTGCGCCGATGACGGGACTCGCCGGCAAGCGAGTGGGCATCATCGGCACGGGTGCCACGGCCGTGCAATGCATTCCCCACCTCGCGCGTTCGGCCGGGGAACTCGTCGTGTTCCAGCGCACGCCGTCGGCGGTGGATGCGCGCAACAACGCCCCCATCGACCCCGACTGGTTCGCCGGCCTCGAACCGGGTTGGCAGAGGAAGTGGATGGCGAACTTCACCACGCTCCAGACGCTCGGCTTCGCCGACGACGACCTTGTGATGGACGGCTGGACCGACATCTCGCGTCGCATCCGCGACAGGGTGGTGGCCCTCGTCGCGGCAGGCGCACAGCCGGATGCCGACACCTTGCTGCGTGCCTACGAGGAATCCGACGACGAGAAGATGGACGAGATTCGCACGCGGGTGGATGCGATCGTGGCCGATACCGACACGGCCGCCGCCCTCAAGCCCTGGTACCGCCAACTGTGCAAACGTCCGTGCTTCCACGACGAATACCTCGACGCGTTCAACCTGCCGGGGACGCGTGTCGTCGACACGGACGGTCGCGGTGTGGAGCGGATCGATGCCGAGGGAGCTTGGGTGGGCGGGGTGCATCATCCCCTCGACGTCCTGGTCATCGCGTCGGGATTCGAGGTGGGCACCAGCCATGCGCGACGCAGCGGCTACGACGTGCAGGGGAGGGACGGCGTCCCGCTGTCCGAGAAGTGGTCCGAGGGGATGCGCAGCCTGCACGGCATCCACGTGCACGGCTTCCCCAACCTGTTCATCATCGGATTCGCCCAGGGCTCGAACCAGATCGCCAACGTCCCCCAGAATTACGTGGAGAACAGCCTCGCCATCGCCGATGTGGTGGCCCATGCGAAGGCGACCGGAGCGGAGACGGTGGAACCGTCGCTTTCGGCGGAGGACGAGTGGGTGGAGTTCATCGCATCCGGGCCCCAACGCGGTCTGCGCGGCAATGCGGACTGCACGCCCGGGTACTACAACAACGAGGGCCGTCCGATGGGGCGCCGCGAGATGCTCAACGGGTCCGGGCACCCGGGCGGACCGGGCGCGTTCTTCGCCCATCTTGACGAGTGGCGGACGAACGGCAGGTTCGAGGGTCTCGAGTTCTCCTGACCTTCACGCGGGATTGGCCGCGATGAACCCGGCGATGATGGTGGCGAGTTCCCCGCCCTTGTCCTCCTGAAGGAAGTGACCGGCATCGGTCACCGTGACATGGGGCTGACCACGGGTGCCGGGGACCGCGGCGATGAAGGCCCTGTCGCCTCCCCGGGTGACCGGATCGCCGTCGGAGAACGTGCAGAGCCACGGCTTGTCGAATCTGCCCAGTGCCTCCCATGCGGCCGTGTTCGGGCTGGCCTCCGGGGAGTCGGCGTTGCCAGGGACCAGCGACGGCATGATGCGCGGCCCGGCGAGGTACCGGTCGTCGGGGAACGGTGCCTCGTACGCGGCGATGGTCTCCGGCGTCAACGGTCGGACGCATCCGCTCGAGACGATCCTGCCGGTGTGGAAGACCGGTGTCTCCACCGAATGGCGTTGCCAAGCGAGGAACGCCTCGCCGAGTCTGCCGTCGCCACGGGGGAGCCCGGTGTTGCCCGTGACCACCCGCAGGAAGTGGTCGGAACGCGAGGCAACGAGACGCAATCCGATCAGGCCACCCCAGTCCTGGCAGAAGAGAGTGATGCGATCGAGCCCCATCACGTCGAAGACGAGTTGGCTCATCCACGTCACGTGGCGGGCATAGGTGTGGTCGGAGACGTGCGCCGGCTTGTCCGAACGGCCGAATCCCACCAGGTCGGGGACGACGACCCGGTGACCGGCGTCGACGAGCACCGGGATCATCGTCCGGTACAGGTACCCCCAGGTGGGCTCGCCGTGCATGAGCAGCACGGGATCGGCCCCGCGCGGGCCCTCGTCGATCCAGTGCATGCGGAGACGTCCGCCCTCGAGGTCGTCCACCTCCCCGTACCTGGGTTGCCATGGCCAGTCCGGAAGGTCGGCGAACCGTTCGTCGGGTGTGCGCAGGGTCTCCATCGCCGCGACCCTAGTGAGGCGGCTCCGCACCCCGTCAAGCCGTGCGGAGAGGAGATTTCACCGTCACGGAGTTGTTACCGTTCCCCGAGGGGGTCGCACATGGCGCGTCAACAACGGCTCATCGACGGCATGCGAGGAGTGAGATACGGCGAGGTGCTCCCCGTGTTCCTGCGGGACGAGGGTCTGGTCGCCGAGGTCTACGGAACGCAGATGCTGAACGACTGTCCCCAGCATCTCTGGGAGGCACTCGATCCGACGGCCATCGCGGCGGAGACCGGCGCCGTGTTCGTCAAGTTGAACGGTCCGCGGGAGTGGCTCCTCGACGGCCTCGGGACGAAGGTCGCACCCGTCGAGCCTGTGCTCCGCGAGTTCGGTGGCATCACGTTCCGGCGCATCGCCACGGTCGAATTGGGCGCGAATGCCGCGACAGGTCCCTACACCCCGCGCCATGTGGACAGGGGAGCCGTGTTCTTCTTCGACGCGGGAAAGCCCGTGCACGAGATCGTCGACGTCGACGGCAGAGCCTGGGTGATGCAGGCCCTGTGCAAGGCCGTCGACCCGGAGCTGGGCATGGAGCATCTCGCGTCGCTCGGCCTTCGGCTGTCCCTTCCGGCCGGTTGGACCTATCGCACCAGGGTCCTCGACGCCGAGTTGGTCGTGGACACGACGGAGAGCGTCGCGACCGTGATCCAGGACGAGTTCGAGAACACGTACACCCTCCCCGGGTGAATCAGCCGCCGTCGACGTCGTCGGCACCTGCGACGTCGTATCCGGCGGCCGCGAGTCGCGCGAGGAGATCGTCGCGGGGGCTCTCGCCCGGGGCGCGGGCCTTTGCCGACGCCACACGCCAGCCGTGTCGCGAGGAGTACACGAGCGGGTCGGCGCGCAGTCGGCCGTATCCATGGGCGACCACGCGGGCGAAGAGGAGTTCGTGGTCCTCCATGGTCATGGTGCGGAAGATCTCGGCGTGCACCCACGACAGGCTGTCGCGCACGACGGGATGACCGTCGACGTCCTCCAGGTACTCGGTGGCGATCCGATGGAAACGCCGGCCCGGATAGGAGAAGTACTGCCCGATGTGCACCTGGTCCCCGGCCAGGAACGACACGGTGAAGGCCCCGCTCGCGATCATGAGCGGATAGGTGTCGTGCTTCGGGGAGACGCTCGCCATGACGATGGGTTCCTCGAACGACACCTGCGTCACCCAGTGCGAGGTGTAGGCGCGGGTGACGCCCTCGTGCGTCGCGGCCACGACCTCCACGGCCTTGGCCGCCTGGCCGAGTGCCCTCTTCACCTCGGGGTCGATCACGGGGGGAACCCTACGACGCAGCGGGTGCGTCCGAGCCGCCGGGCGTCCTGCGCAGCCGGGCCATGAACCGTCCCAGTGTCCCCGTGCCGTCCGAGTGCTCGTCGAGGTCGTACGTACTCGGGGCGCCGTTGGCCAACTGCAGGTCGGTGGCCCAGCGCATGAGGCGCGCCTGGGCGTCGTGGGCGAAGACGAAGTCGGCCGGACCGCGGCGGTGCCACGCGTCGTCCTCGCCGAGCTCGAACTGCACGACGTCGTCGGCCCACATGATCTCGAACATCTTGTCGAGCCATGCCCGGTGCTTGGGATGCTTCACGGGCACGAGGGCCTCGACGCGCAGGTCGAGGTTGCGCGGCATCATGTCGGCCGAGCCCATGAGGTACACCGGCCCCCCATCGGCACCGGCGGCACCGAAGCGGTATACGCGGGAGTGCTCGAGGAATCTGCCGAGTATCGATCGAATGCGGATGCGTGTACCCGACAGGTCGCGAAGGCTCATTGAACAGGTTCCCCGCACGAGCAGATCGATGCGCGCACCCGCCCGCGCGGCCGCGGCGAGTTCGGCGATGATCACGGGATCGACGAGCGCGTTCATCTTCATGGAAATGCTCCCCGATGCGCCGCGGGCGGCCTCCGCTCGAATGAGGTCCACCATCCTCGGGCGCAGGAAGTCCGGCGCCGTGACGAGCTGTCGGAGTTCGGCCGCGCGACTGAAGCCCGTGAGTCTGTTGAAGAGGGTGGCGACGTCAGCGGTGACCGCCGGGTCGCACGTGAAGATGCCGATGTCCTCGTACGTGGCCGCCGTCCGTGAGTTGTAGTTGCCGGTGCCGATGTGGACGTAGCTGCGCAGGGCGTCGCCCTCCTCACGAACAACGAGCAGACATTTGGCGTGTGTCTTGAGCCCGACGACCCCGTAGACCACGTGCGCTCCCGCCCGCTCCAGTTCGCGGGCCCACCGCACGTTGGTCTGTTCATCGAATCGCGCGGTCAATTCGACGAGAGCCGCCACCTGCACGCCGCGTTCAGCCGCGACGATGAGGTCACGCGCGATGGCACTGTCCGACGAAGTCCGGTACAGCGTCGCCTTGATCGCGCGCACCTTCGGGTCACGGGCCGCCTGTCGGATGAATTCCTCGGTCGAGGTGGCGAACGACTCGTAGGGATGGTGCACCATCAGGTCGCGATGCCGCACCACTTCGAAGAACGAGGTTCCCCTCGCCGACGCGCTCCACAGGCGCCCTGCGGTCACCGACGTCCACGGTTCGTCCTTCAGGTCGGCGCGATTGGCGGCGTGGATCTCCCACAACTCGCTGCCGCCCACGAACCTCTCGCGCCGGTAGACGTCGTCGCGATCGAGGTCGAGTTCCTCGAGGAGAAGGTCGAGGATGCGGGTGTCGGTGTCACGGCCCACCTCGAGTCTCACCGCGTTGCCGAAACGCCGCCTGCGTAGCTCCATCTCGACCGCCTCGAGGAGGTCCTCGGCCTCCTCCGAGTCGATGTCGAGGTCGGTGTTTCGCGTCACCCGGAAGACGTGGGCCGTGGAGACCTCCATGCCCGGAAAGAGCCGCGAGATGCGTCCTCCCACGATCTCCTCCATCGGCACGTATCTGGCGGGGGCGACCTCGAGGAACCGGTGACCGGTGGGGATCTTGACGCGGGCGAAGCGTTCCTCTCCCGTGCCGGGATCGGTGACCATCACCGCGAGATTGACCGCGAGGTTGGAGATGTACGGAAAGGGATGAGCCGGGTCCACCGCGAGCGGAGTGAGCACCGGCATCACGCGGGACTCGAACCACTCGTCCACGAAGCGGACCTCGTCCGCGGAGAGATCAGATTCGCGGCACACCGCCACGCCCTCCCGATCGAGACGAGCCAGGAGTTCGGTGAGAATGTCGTCGCCGCGGGCCGACTTGTCGAGGACCCTCGTCCTGATCTCGGCGAGCGTCTCGGCCGCACCCAGACCGTCCGCTCCGGACCATTCCGTGCCGGCCTCGATCCGGTCGTGCAGTGCGCCGACCCTCACCTGGAAGAACTCGTCGAGGTTGGATGCGAAGATGGCGACGAACTTCAGGCGCTCGAGGAGCGGGATGCTCGGCTCTTCGGCGAGCGCGAGAACCCGGGCGTTGAAATCGAGCCAACTAAGTTCTCGGTTGATGAGCACCCTTTGCACCGTGGAAACGGTATCCCTGCCCCGTCCGGGCAGGGCGCGGAGCAGCGGGAGGTGCCCGGAAGTTCACCCCGACTTCATCCTCCGGGCGGCCCAGGAGGATGGTGCGCCGGGTGGCTGATTCGGGGCGCATCGCCGCGATCGACGTGGGCACGAACAGCGTCCACATGGTGGTGGCAGACGTGGATGCGCGGGGGTTCACCGTCGTGGCCACCGACAAGGAGGTGGTCCGCCTCGGCGAGGGGTCGGACGGGATGGGCCGCATCTCGGCGGCCGCCATGGAACGTGGTGTGGCGGCGATGGTGCGCATGGGCCACATCGCCGACGGGCTGGGAGCGGTCGTCAGGGCGGTCGCCACCAGTGCCGTGAGGGAGGCGGCGAACCGCGACGAGTTCCTCGCCGCGGTGCGCGCGGCCGCGGGGGTTGATGTCGAGGTCGTGAGCGGGGCCGAGGAAGCCCGCCTCATCCACCTCGGAGTGTCGCGCTCGCTCGACTTGCGCGGGGGGTCGGTGCTGGTGGTGGACATCGGTGGCGGGTCCACCGAGTTTTGCCTGGCTCGGGACGGGGAACTCGAGCTCGCCCAGAGCATCAAAGTGGGGGCGGTCCGCCTCACCGACCTCTGTCTGCCCGAGGGCCGGGTGACACGGTCCGGCATCGCCGAGGTGCGCGGTCGGGTGCGGTCCGCGATCACCCACGTGGTGCGCGAGATCGCCTCGATGGGACCGGGGCGCACCGTCCTCTCGTCGGGGACGAGCGAGAGCGTTGCACGCATGGTCGCGGCTCGCCGCGACGAGCCGGAACCCACGGGCTTCAACGGCTTCTCCTTCTCGGCCGGTGAACTGGACGGTCTCGTCGAGGAGATTCTCGGGTCGCCCACGACCAAGGAGCGGGCACGGTTGGAGGGACTCGAGCCGCGGCGCGCCGACATCATCGTCGCCGGTGTCGTGATTCTGCAGGAGGTCGTGTCCGCGCTCGGGTTGGAGCGCCTCGAGTTCAGCACCAGTGCACTGCGCGAGGGGGTCCTCCTCGACACCGCCGTGAGGCGGGGTCTGACGGGGGCTGCGAGCGCGGACTCCTCCACGGACAGCGTCCACCGGCTGGCCCGGCGGTGTTCGGTGGACATGGTCAATGCCGAGCACGTGGCCCGTCTCGCGGAGCGGATCCTGCTCGCCACGGACCGTGCGGCCCCCGATTCGTTGCGGGTCGTGCGGGCGGCCGCTCTGTTGGCCGAGTGCGGAAAGGCCGTGTCGTACGCCAGATACCACGTCCATTCTCACTACATCATCTCCCACGCCGATCTCGCGGGGTTCACGGACGGCGAGATCGAGGTCATCGGTCTGGTCGTGCGCTTCCACCGCAAATCCGTTCCCCGAGACTCCCACGACGGATTCGCCCGTCTTCCCGCACCCGCCCGTCGGCAGGTGGAACTGCTCGCAGCCGTGCTCAGGCTCGCCACTGCCCTCAATCGAGCGCACGACCGCAGCATCGGGGACGTCACGGGGGAGGAATCGGACGACCGGCTCGAGTTGCGGGCCCACCGGGTGCCGGGTGCGTCGGTCTCCGTTGACACGAACATCCGCGCTGCGGTCGAACGGGTCGAACCGCTCGCCGACGCCCTGGGTCGCCCCGTGACGGTCGGTGAATGAGTCGTTCGGCCTCGCCCCGGGCCGCCCGGACGCAATAAGGTTCAGGTGTAATCGTCGGTAACAGCCGACGGTCGGACCCGGGGGAGGCCTCCATGGCGGACATGATCGATTGGTCGACCGAGTACGACATCTTCCATCCCGACTACATCGGTGACCCGTTCACGATCTGGGACGAACTCCGGGGCACGTGTCCGGTGGCCCGCACCGACAAGTACGGCGGGTCGTGGTTGCCCACCACCTACGAGGACGTCACGGCGATGGCGCGCGACATCGAGCACTTCTCGTCGCGTTCCATCTCGGTGGTGCCGCCCCTGCACGATGGAGCCGGAACGGGACAGCCGGTGCTTCCTCTCACCATCGCGCCGATCGGCGTCGATCCGCCGGTGCACACCTTCACCCGCCGCGGGCTCCTCCCGGCGTTCTCTCCCCGGGCCGTGGACGAACTCGAGGTCTTCACCCGCGCATGGTGTCGGGAGTTGATGGACAGGTTCGTCTCGAAGGACGACCCCGACGCCGCCGTCGACTACGCCCAGCAGATCCCGGCACAGGTCATCGCCTCCATGCTCGGCGTCCCGACGAACATGCGCGACAAGTTCACCGGCTGGGTGCGCGCCATCCTCGAGAACGCGGTGGCCGATCCCGAGGGTCGGAAGGAGGCAATGATCGAACTGCGCGACTTCTTCGTGTCCCAGGTCGAGGACCGCCGCACGAACGGACTGGGCGACGACATGATCAGCGAGCTCATCAAGGCCGACCATGACGGCGAGCCGTATCCTGATCACCTCATCCTCGGCATGTGCGCGCTGCTCCTCATCGCCGGTGTCGACACCACCTGGAGCGGGATCGGGTCGTCCCTGTGGCACCTCGCCACGCATCCCGAGGACCGCGAGCGCCTGCTGCGCGAACCAGAGCTCATCCCGTCGGCGGTGGAGGAGTTCCTCCGCGCATACTCGCCGGTCACCATGGCCCGCATCGTCACCGAGGACTTCGAGTACAAGGGGTGCCCGATGTCCGAGGGTGACCGCGTCCTCATGGCCTTCCCGGCCGCGAACCGTGACCCTTCGGTGTTCGCCGATGCGGACAAGGTCATCATCGACCGCGAGCACAACCGCCACGTCGCCTTCGGCGCCGGCATCCACCGTTGTGCCGGCTCGAACCTCGCTCGCATGGAGATGCGCGTGGCCATCGAGGAGTTCCTCGCCCGCGTCCCTGACTTCGAGGTTGCCGATTCCTCGCGCGTGACCTGGGCCGGTGGTCAGGTGCGCGGACCGCGCACCATTCCCGTGCGCATCAATCGCTCCGTCGATTCCTGATCGGAACCGGTACCTGATGAGGGCCGTGAGGGTGATCGACGGACGGGTCGCGGCCATCGAGATGGAGGCACCCGGGAACGGGCCATACATCCTTCGTGTCGCACGCGCCGGGATCTGCGGCAGCGACCTGCACATGGTGGACGCCGGAATCGCCCGAGTGGTGCTCGGTCACGAGTTCGGAGGCTGGCTCCCCGACGGGCGTCTCGTGGCGGTGCGCCCCACTGGCGAGTGCGGAACGTGTGTCCCCTGTACGACCGGTGTGCAGACCGGTTGCCCGCTGTGCTGGAGCACCGCCTACGGCATCTCTGCCGACGGCGGACTCGCCGAGCACATCGTGGTCACCCCCGATCGCGTCCACCCCATGGGTCCCGCGGCCCGGCCGGAGGACGCCGCACTCGTGGAGCCCCTCGCCATCTCGTGGCACGGAGTGCGCCGCGCCGGGGTCGAACCGGGGATGACGAGCCTGATCGTCGGCGCGGGCTCGATCGGGTTGCTCACGGTGGCCGCCTTGCGCGCCCGCGGCCTCGATGTGGACATCGTGGCGCGTCACGCCCACCAGGCCGTCGCCGCGGAACGTCTCGGGGCCCGGGTCGTGGAGGCGCCCGGAGCCGGTGCCTATCCGCGGGTCTTCGATGCGGTGTGCACCCAGCAGACCTTCGATGCCTGTGCCCGGGCGGCGGCACCGGGCGGCAGCATCCTCGAATACGGCATGTTCTGGGCGCCGGTGACGATGTCGAACGATCTTCTCTTCAAGGAGGTCTCCGTCGTCCCGGCCATGGGGTACTCCCACGACGCCGGGCACGATGACTTCGCGGAATCCGCGGCGCATCTGTCGGTGCACCCCGAGGTGACCGACGCACTCGTCACCCACGTGTTCCCACTCGCCGATGCCGCGGAGGCGTTCCGGGTCGCCGCCGATCGGGGAAGCGGCTCGATCAAGGTGCATCTCGTTCCTTGAACGGATACGAGCAAGGGCCGGGCACTGGCCGTCCCCACCCGAGTCGGGGCTGCCCCACCCGCCGATTCTCCGCCGCCATCAGGGTGTAGAACTGTTTAGGCGGTACTTCCCGCCGGCAGGAGGCACTCTCATGAACCACCGACACCGTCGTCTGATCATCGCATCATTGGCAGGAATGCTCTTGGGTGGGCCCGCTTTCGTCGCTGACTCCGTGCGCGCCCAGACCGGATCGGCGGATCTCGCCGCCGTGGTCGTGGACGAGACCCTCACCTTCCTCGAGGTGGAGACCGAGCCGTCCGAGACCCTCGAGGAACTCGCCGTGGCCGTGGCCGAGGCCATCGAGGAAGGCCTGATCGATGAGGAGGTCCTCGAGGCCATCGGCAACGGGGAGACGCTCGACGAACTTCTCGACGGGTATCTCACCGACGCCGAGGAGACCCTGGAGGATTCAGCACCGCTGTGGGCCGCGGCCTACGAGCAGATCAAGGCCGAGTTCCGAGCCTGCCGCGAGGCGGCCGACAATGCCTCCGATTGCGCCAAGGGCCTCGGCTTCCGGCTCCAGATTGCCCAGGCCGATGCCCTTCTCGCCGACATCGATGCTCGGATCGCCGCCCTCTCGGGATTGACCCCGGAGGAGCAGGAGGCCGAGTTGGCGCGTCTCCAAGCCCTCCGCGAGGAGATGGTGGCGCGGCTCGAAAAGGCCCAGGAAAAGTTGTTGAAAGGTCCGGGTAAGGGTCTCGAGAACGCGGCCGGCATCGCCAAGCAGGCCAAGGACAAGGCCGAGAAGCTCCGTGAGGAGAAGCAGAAGATCGCCGACAAGGCTCGGGATCGCCGTGGTGACACCACGACCGACACCGACGATTCGACGGGATCGGGATCCTCCGGCAAGGACAAGGGAAACGGCAAGGACAAGGGCAAGCCGTGATGCGCCGCTCCCTCGCCGTGTCGTCGGTCGCGGCGATTCTTCTGTTGTCCGCGTGCGGATCGGGTGGCGACGCTGCCGCGGATTCCACCGTGTCGACGGCGACGGCGTCGGACATCCTCACGCGCGCGTTGTCCCCCGACCTCACCCCGAACGGGGTCCTGCTCGCCGCTGTGATCCTCGTGGGTGGTGACATCGAAGAGGCCCTCGTCGCAGGCCGTGTGACCGTTCCCGAGGTGGAGGCAGCGCGCGAGGCCATCGCTGCGGACACTCTCGATCTGTGGCGCCAGCGGGCCGAGTCCGGCACCTGATTCTCGCCCCCGGGTCGGGCGACGAACCGACCTAGTCTCGCCCCGACTTAATCGGGGGAGCAGGGGATCATGACCACGAGGTTCGAGGACGGATATCGGGGACTGACAGCGGTCGTCACCGGCGGCGGCACGGGCATGGGACGCGAACTCGTCCTGCAACTCACCCGCGAGGGATGCGATGTTGCGATGTGCGACGTCTCGGAGGACGCGATGCGTGAGACGGCGCGCCGGTGCGCCGAAGCCGGTCATCCGGGCGAGGTGATGCATCGCATCGCCGACGTCGCCGATGAGGCACACGTGCTCGCGTTTCGCGATGCGGTGGCCCTGTGGCGCCCCCATGTGCACGTTCTCTTCAACAATGCCGGCGTGGGCGGGGGCGGCAGCATCGTGGAGAGCCCGCGTTCCGAATGGGAGCGCACGTTCGACACCTGCTGGGGTGGCGTGTACCTCAACACACGGGCCTTCCTCCCCCTTCTTCTCGCCGCACCGTTCGGCCAGGTGGTGAACACGAGTTCCATCAACGGGTTCTGGGCATCGCTCGGTCCCGGTGTCTCCCACACGGCCTACAGCGCCGCCAAATTCGCCGTGAAGGGCTTCACCGAGGCGCTCATCACCGACTTCAGACTCACCGCGCCCACCCTGCGGGCGGCGGTGGTGATGCCGGGTCACATCGGCACCGACATCGCCATCAACTCCGGGCGTCTCCACGGCAACGATCCCACCGACATGGATTCGGCCGCACTCGACGCGGTGCGGTCGCGTTTCGCCGCGCAGGGCGCGGACCTCTCGGCGGTGTCCGACGACGACCTGCGCGCGTTGTTGCTCGCTGGCGCGGAGGGTTTCCGTGACAACGCACCAATGACGGCAGCCGACGCGGCGGCCCGCATTCTCGCCGAGGTGGCCGCGGGAGAGTGGCGCATCCTCGTGGGTGAGGATGCGGTGGTGCTCGACGACATCGTGCGCGCCGATCCGTGGTCCGCCTACGAGCCGGACTTCATGGAGACCGCCAGGTCGCGAGGGGCGCTGGACGCACTCGGTGATTGACCCGGGTGAGCGACCCCGTCACCGTCGCGCGCCCCAGTAGCCTCGCGGGATGCTCACTCGCTCGGTACGTCGATCCTCTGTTCTTCTCGTCGGTCTCATGCTGGGAACGACGGCATTGGGGGCCTGCGGGGGAAGCAACGACACAGCCGACGCGGAGGCCGCCGTCGAGGAGCCCAAGGTCGTGCTGCCGGCGAACCTCCCGACGGAACTCGGCGTCACCGATCTCACCGTCGGCACGGGCCGTGAGGCCGTT
>Ga0315903_10004496_pt1 | contig 18658 bp, 15 predicted proteins | sample LakEriMetagenome_7_FD_203524 | JGI IMG/M metagenome (GOLD analysis project Ga0315903, IMG submission 203524) | Freshwater fungal communities from buoy surface, Lake Erie, Ohio, United States - Buoy 2 MA119 | ecosystem: Environmental > Aquatic > Freshwater > Lake | place: USA: Lake Erie, Ohio...
CCGGAACGGGCACCGCGACGTGCTCATCCACCCACCCGATCAGCACGGCTCAGTCGCGCCAGGGCCTGACGTGCCTGCGGAAGATCCGTCCGCTGTTTTCCCGTTTGCGGAAGGTGGGGGTCGAACGAGACAAGGCCGGCAATCGCCGGCTGTTCATGGATCAGTCCTGCGTCCTGGTTCTGATGGCACTTTTCAGCCCGGCGATCCAGAGTCTCCGTGACCGTCAGCGCGCTTGTACGCTCGACAGGGTCCGCAAGTGGCTGGGCGTGAATCGCTTATCACTGGGATCGCCGTCAGAGTCGGCCGCGATTTTCGACCCGGCCCCGCTCACAGAGATTGCGGCGGAACCCGGACACACGATCCGAAGCAGACCTGATCGTCGGTTCGACGCGGTAAGCCGGCGGATCACGGCGGTTGACGGGACGGTGATCGAGACCGTCAAACGTGGGCCGGAGTTTTCGTGGGCGGCCCAGGCCAAAGGCAACCATCTCTCGGCCTACCCGCGCCGCGGGAAGCAGTTACGTCTGCCGGTCGTCGGACAGGACCCTGGCCACGGTCCTGCGTGGCAACGACCTGACGAAAGCCGATCATGCCGCACACGGGATCAGCGATGAGATCGTCGGCCTGGGCTGGAAGGCGCGGCACCGCACGCGACCGGATCACCGCGACGGTGAACTTGTCAACCCGCCTCCGTGGTTCTATTTTTGAAACACGTTCGATGGCGGAAACTCCCCGGTACTCGCCATCCTTGTCCCGAGGAGTTCTGCAGCTCGCATCCTTGCCGAGAGGGGCTTTTCCGGTCGTCAGGCCGGCGCCCTCCAGCGGCCTGGATGGCTCGCAGCGGCATGCAACGGCATCGGGTTCTCTTCCCGCTGGCGGCAGTCTGGATGCTCTCAGGCGGCATCCCTGAAGGCGGGCCTGAAAGCGGACCGCGGCTCGCGCGAGCCGCCGAAAAGCCTCCCGCCGCCCTGCTCGATGACGCCGCCGCTACAGGCCTTCTGCAGCAGCACTGCGTCCGCTGCCATGGCGCGAGCAAAACGGAGGCGAACCTACGGCTCGATCAGGGTCCGCAGGCCTTTCCCGAGGAGACCTGGGAGAAGGTCGTCGACGCCCTGCAGCACGCCGCCATGCCGCCGGAAGACGAGCCGCAGCCGTCGGCCGAGGTGCGGGACAGGCTCACCGCCTGGGCCCAGGCCCGCCTCGACCACCTCGTGCTCGCCCGGGCCGGCGATCCCGGCAGCGTGGCCGGACGCCGGCTCACGATCCTGGAAATGGAGAACATGGTTCGCGACCTGACCGGAAGCGAGATCCCGATCCGCGACCTGCTCGGGCAGGACACGCTCGGCGGCGAGGGCTTCACGAACATCGGGTTGGCGCAGAGTTCGATGACCGCGTCGCTGCTCGACAAATATCTCTCCGTGGCACAGCGCGTCGCCGAGCACGCGCGGTTCGGCGAGCTGGGCCAGCTCGTGTTCGACCCGCCGGGGGGGATCGTCTCGCCGCGGGTACGGGAAGATGCCTCGATCATCGAGCTGATGATGCTCAACGGCCACGCGCTGGGCAGCATCTATGTCGGCAAGGGGAAGTCGACCACGCCCCGCGGCGGCGAAGACGAACGTTTTGTAAGCTCCAAGAACCGGGACGCTGAAAATCTCTGGCAGGGCTTCGGCCGCTATCTCACGGCCATCTGGCTGGCCACCTCCGTCGCCGACCCGGCGACCGTCCTCCCGCAGCTCGCCGAGCGGATGGAGCTCAACCCCGTGTTTCTCGGGAAGGTGTGGGAGCGGTGGCGGACCTGTCCGCCTGACAGCCTCGAGCATCGCCTGTGGGTGGCTTTTGTGCAGGCCTTGCCCAAGCCCGGGGCATGGACCGACGATCCGCCCGAGACGGTGCGCACGATGCTCGATGTCGTGGGGGCGTCCTTTTGGATCACCCTGAAATCCCGGGACCGGGATCGGCTGCCGGTGACGAAGAATCCATTGCTGACGATTGTTCCCGCGAATCTGGTGGCGAGCCCGCCGGGGATCAAGCCTCCGTTTATCGAACCGCCGGTGCTGGTGGCCGCGCATGAGGCGTTCGCTCCCCTCTCGGCAGGCGGCCACCGTATCGGCTGGCCGCAGATCCGAATCAGCGAGACCGTCACGAAGAACGTCGACGGCAAAGACCAGACGGCGACGAATGTGTCGTATCGACCGCTGCGGCCCGGTGCGGTGGAGGTGGTCATGCCACCGGCCACCCCGGATGGCACACCGGCCAGGCTCCCGGCCACCGCCTGGGAACAGCACTCGTTCACCTGCTTCGGCCCAGAGCCGCTGGCGTTGCCCGCCATCACGTTCGGAGCTGGCGTCTGCCTCCGCATCAGTCTCGGCGAACTCGGCTCTCTCGATGTCTTCGAAGCCGGCGGCAAGTTTTGCAAGGGAGTCACCGCGGACGTCGTGCTCCCGGTCGCGGCCGCCAACGACGACACCGTGCTCTGCACGGGCATCGGCCGCAACGGGAGGGAAATCGACATCGGCACGTTCGCGAAACTCACGGCGAAATTCTCGCGGTGGGGCGTGGCGGGGACCAAGGCGTTCGAACTCGGGTGGCTGGCCGTTTCGCCGGCCGGCGGGTTGAGAAGGACGACGACCGCGACGCGATCCAGGCGTCCGCGGCCCACGCGTCGCCCGACGCGCTGCCGGTGATCGACATCGACAGCCGGTGAACGTCCCAGCTGGAGGCCGTGTCTTTACGTTCCGCTTCACGGCCGGATGCGAAGACAGTCTGTGCCGAGCATGAAAAACCGGTCGCTCGACGGCGATGTGGGAGCATTGCGGTGGTCAGTGCCAGCCGCCACGGGGTCGCCACCCGCCCCGGCCGAGGCTCATCGAAGGCTCGTCAACCCTTCGATGTCCGCGGAAGTGCCATTGACCGGCTTATCCTTTGGCGCAAGCCTCCAGGCTTGCGAATCCGGGTCATGGAGCCACAGGCCTCGATTCAACGTCACCGCGACGGCTCACGTCCGGCGGCATCCCCCTTGATGCGGCGCAGGATCCACATGTTGCAGTCGCCGTTGGACTCCAGCCTCGTGGGGGTGCGGCGATCGGCCTCGGGGAGTTCCTGCCTCCAGCCGCTCTCGGGATAGACGACCAGCAGCAGGTCCGGTCCGCAGAAGGCGTACAGGCTCGGGCAGCGGCCCAACGGGATCTCGACCTTTCCGGCATGTCTCGTGATGTCGATGTCGATCCGGCCGAGATGCCCCTGCGGCGGGTGCAGCGAGTAGGGACCGGACATGAGCCTGTCATAGGGAGATCCCGGAATCCTCGAGACGATCCGATCACTGGTGATCTCGAGGGTCTCGCCGCGACCCAAGTGCTTGGCCATCGAGTCGTCGAGTTCCTGCAGCAGGTCCCACGTGCCGAGCAGCATCTTCGCGTCGGCCTCCGGGTCGGGCTTCGAGAACGGCGGCGGGGCCGTGCGCGACAGGATGAGCAGCAATGTGCCCGAACCCCAGCCGTGGTAGCCCAGGCTGTGATTGGGCGTCGGCCAGGTCTGCTCCGCCACGTTGATGCAGACGAAGAGGATCCCGTCGCGGGTCAGATTCCAGCGGGCGAACCGCGGCACGCCGTCGCCGGGGGAATCGCTGCCGGTCGTCGTGGCCAGCAGTTCGTTCGGATCACGTCGCGGCTGCTTCGCCAGCGTCGGATCCGGCACGGGCGCCCGGCGGCAGGTGGCCGCCAGCCACGGCCCGGCCCCGCCCCCCGCGTCCCACTCCAGCCGGTCGGCGGTGATCCGCACCCGCGACGCGTGACGGGCCGGATCCGTCTCCGCCAGGTTCTGGTGGTGCCGCTGCGCGAGCAGCACGAACCAGTCGCCGCGCACTTTCTCGGTGAACGGAGCCTCGGCCGCGGGGTCCCCGGCAGCCGGCCCAGACGGAGCGTCCGCCGCCTGCACCACCTGCGAGCCGAACCCTGCCGTCGCGGTCAGGACCGCCGCCGTCACCGCCGCCGCGAGCCGTGCCCGGATGGGCCGCACGATCGGGACCGACGGACTCACGGGCGGCCGCGACGTCCGCAAGCCGCTTTGGATTCGATCGGTCGCCGACGCGTTGGAGAGACTCGGCATGGCAAGGCCCTGTCAGTGGGGAGCTGTCAGTGGGCAAGATGGCACACGGCCGCGGTCGAGGCACTTATAGCCCGGCCCATGGCACCTCCTCAAGCATTCCCCGGAAGGGTAGTCCGGCCAATGGCGCTTCCGCAACGATGTCGAGAGGCATTTCCGAGCCGATGAGCGGCTGGTGAGGCTGGTGCCGCGTTTTCCGGCACCTGATCAGCGGCACCGGGAACGGCAGCCATCCCCCACGGAGTGGCGATTTTCTCGCCGCGCCGCAGACCGTCTCCCGGGTCGCCCGTGCGGGGCTTCGATTTGACCGCGCGCCCGGCACGGCTCAGAGGCTGTGAATGTCGATCACGGGCAGCTCGTCGGGCGACGCCTGGAAGACGTCGCGCTCGTCTTGGACCTGCACGAACTCGCCCCAGTCGATGGGCGGTCCCCGGGCCGGCGAGACTGGTGGTGGCGCGAGCGGTTCGCCGAGGTGTGCGAGAATCTTCCGGATCGGTCCCAGCTCCGTGATGAAGGCAATGAGCCGATGTCGCCACCGCAATTCGGGCACTCGAGCGGAAACTCCTCCCCCACCCGGGCTCCTCGACCTCGCGCCGCCGGGACCGCACGATCGCCAGTTCACGCTCCCGGTCGGCCAGCCGCGACGTCAGCGAGGCGAGCGACCCGTCGCCGCTCTCCACCGCCGCCGAGAGCCGCTCGATCGCAGAGCCAAGTTTCTTTTCCTCTTTGTCGAGCTTCTTGAGTTCGGCCGCCACCGACCCGCCCTGCTCGTGCAACTCCCGCACTCGGGCGAGCACGGTGTCACGGACGCCGTCGAGCGAGAGCACCTCGTTGACGACGGCCTCGAGCACCGCTGGAAACGCACGCTCCCGCATGCGGTAGCCGCGGTACCAGCAGTTTCCAGACACAGCAGACGAGCAGCGGAAGTGGCCATCCTGCTTCCCGTAGGAGTACATCGGCGAACCGCAGCGGTGCCGGTAGAGGCGACTTGACTCCTCGGCGATGATCACGTCCCAGCGATTGGCCTCGATGTCGGCCCACATCTGGTTGATCCCCGGGCGGTCGGCGATCTCACCGCTCACCTCGGGTTCCTTGATGACCTCGACGGTCACCTGCGACGGCTTCGTGCCCTTCGGCAGGCCGCTCGTGAGGAAGGCCCGGCAGGCGTCGACATGGTCGTCGATACTCGACTGCCGCTGCTCCTCGGTGGAGAACCGGGCATGGATCAGGACGGCGAGCGGCCGGTTCTTGGGAGGCACGATCGGTTGGCGGAGGTGCATCATGACGCACCCCCTTTCGCCGCCGACGCCGGCACGATCGCAGCACCGCAAGCCGTGCCAAAACCCCGAGCGGAGAGGGCAACCCTCTCCAGCGAGGCCCCGGAAAACCTTGCTGAAACTTTGCTGATGGGTCCTGACTTTTGCCAAATCTGGCTGCTTCGATCCAACGCCAGCCAACGATCACAAGTCGTTGACGGATATAGACATTGCGTCAGGAATCGCAGAAAATCAGTGAGAGCGGAAAACGGGCTCGAAGGAATCCCGCCCTCTCCGTTTGAATGGATGGCCCACATGCCTCGTCGAGAGCTTTCCCGGCCGCAGCAGATTGTCGATTGGCTCGTGGAGTGGGGGGCTGCTCTCGAGGAGCCGGCATCGATGACGCTGATCGGGTCGGCTGCCTTGTTGTGGCATGCCGCCGATCGAGGATTGGACGTGCCCCTGCCGGAAAATAGCATGGACGTCGATCCGGTGACCGATTCCGACGCCCTGGCTTGGATGTGCTACGACGCCATGATCGGCAGCGAGTTCGAACGGATCCACGGCTGGCACGTGAACCTCCTGCCATCTTCCGTGTTGAAGGAGTTTTCCGAGGGCTGGGAGTCCCGCGCGGCACGACGCACCTACGGCAAACTGACGGTTGTTGTTCCGTCCCCTGGCGACATCCTCGTTCCGAAATTAAGACGCAATGAACCTCGGGACCGTGCACATGCCGAGTGGGCCAAGCAACTAGGCATCGCGTAACCTCCTTCGTCGCCGCTGCTCAACACGCTGTCTGAACCCCGATGCGAAGACTTTTGTATCAGGATGAGTCGAGATTGGAGTACGGGCGACGATTCTGGCGCGATCCCGCCAAGAGAGAGCGTCTGCTTCGACACTGGCTTGACGAGCGTCACCCATATTCCGACAGGCTTCGCGAGCGGTGGCTGCCGCTGGTGGATCGTGTGCTCCGATCCCAACCCGGTAATGACGACTCTCTGGACACCGCGCTCCAGGCCGAAGGCGTCAGCCTAAGGGTGGTCGTCAAGGAGATCCCGCCAGTCTTCGGATCGTTCTTTACGGCGATGGACCGGCGGTAATACGCTCAGGCGTGCGGGATCTTCGTCGCACAGAGCCCAAGCACCCCGAATTCGAGGGCAGACTCGAGCGCTGCGTGACGCTGCCGCCCCGTCGGAACGGCGGAATGGCCGGCGAGCGCCAGCGAGGCGAAGCCGTGGACGACACTCCACGCCTTGAGTTCCGCGGCTTCCCGCCGGTCGGTAGTCAGCAGCCCGTCGGCGACGAGCGCGTCGAGCGAGCGGCCAAGCAACTCCCACGGCGTCGGGGTCGGTAAACCGACTGCGCCGGCGGTCAAACATGCGACGCCGCTCCCGCTGAACATGAGGCGAAAGAGCTCCGGATGCGCCATCGCGCAGTCGACATACGCCCGCCCGACGGCCTTGAACCGCGCGATCGCGGGCCTCTCTTTCTTTCCGCTTTCAGCCGCGCGATCCATCGCTTTCAGCATGCGGCTTGCCAACTGCTCGAGTCCGTCGGCTGCGGCGGCGGTCAGCAGCGCCGACTTGTCGTCGAAATGACGGTATGCCGCATTCGCGGAGACGCCCACGTCGCGGGCTGCTTCCCGCAGGCTGAAGGCGGCCTCGCCGCCCTGCCCGATCAGTCGCACCGCCGATGAAATCAGCGCGTTGCGCAGATCACCGTGATGATACGCCTCGCGTGTCTGGCTCATAAACCTATGTTGACACCGTCCACTTCAGTTTTCAAAGTGTATGGCGTGAACATCGTGCCCGGCGGCGACAGAGGAGCTTCCGTCGCCCGCCAAGTGTTGATTCGCACGACACGCACCGTGAGAGGCCAGCCGCATGACATGGTTGAGTAGCGTGATTTCGTCGATCGCCTTCGGGATAGCACTTGCCGTGGCGGCATACAGCTGGCGGCGAATGCGCGTGGTGTCACTCGGGGTGATGGCATGGTGTGCCGCGGCCTGGGCGGTTTCGCTGCGTGGATTTTTTCAGGATGCGAGCGGGTGGCGCACCGCCGATATTCCAGGCTTCCTCCTCTTCGGCACCTTGATGACGCTGCCGCTGATGGTGTGCCTATTCGGGTGGTATCGCTCGCCGGCGTTTCGCGGGTTTTTGGAAGCGATCCCACTTCCGACGCTCATCGGCATTCAGGCGTACCGTCTGGCAGGCATCGTTTTCCCGTGGATGTATGCGGAAGGCCTGATGCCGCCCGAGATTGGCCTCGTCGCCGGGTGTGCCGATGCGTTCATCGGCATCACGGCGTTTCCGTTGGCGTGGGCGGTCGCGAAACGTATTGGTGGCGTCCGCTGGCTCGCGATCGGCTGGAATCTGTTCGGCATCGCCGATTTCCTGATCGCGGTGAGCATGGTGGCGCTGTCCTTCGTCGGTGTCCTGGCTTTGCAACCAGACCCCGTCCGAATCGGCCTGCATCCGCTGGCGCTCATATCGCTCTTTCAGTTGCCACTCTCCATCGCCATTCATCTGCTCGCGCTTCGCCGGCTCATGTCGCCGAACTGAGCCGTCAGACCAACGACCAGGAAGCCGCCCCATGGGCTGGGTTGCCCTCAAGATGCTGACGGGAGACAGGGCCAAATATCCGGGCCTCGTGTTCGGCGTGGCATTCGCCAGCATGCTCATGTCGCATCAGGTGAGCATCTTCTGCGGGCTCATGCTCCGCACGGCCAGCCAGATTCTCGACGTGCGTGACGCCGGCATCTGGATCTGCGACCCGGAGCTGCAGAGCGTCGACGCGATCGAGCCGCTCTCGGACACCGATCTCTACCGGGTCCGCGGCGTGCCCGGAGTGCGCTGGGCTTCACGGCTCTCGAAGTCGCTCGGTCGCGTCCGCACTGTCAATGGGCGCTACCGCACCACCATCGTCATGGGCCTCGATGACGACAGCTTCGCCGGCGTCCCGCAGCAGATGCTGCTCGGGTCGTGGCACGATCTGCGGCGGCCGGATGGGGTGATCCTCGACGACGCGGGGTTCAGTTATCTCTTTTCAGGCGAGCCGGTTGCCCTCGGAAAGACGCTCGAAATGAACGATCGCCGGGTGAAGGGTAGTCCGGCCAATGACGAGTAAAGGGTAGTCCGGCCAATGGCACTTCCGCAACGATGTCGAGAGGCATTTCCGAGCCGATGAGCGGCTGGTGAGGCTGGTGCCGCGTTTTCCGGCACCTGATCAGCGGCACCGGGAACGGCAGCCCTCCTCCCCCGGAGTGGCGATTTTCTCGCCGCGCCGCAGACCGTCTCCCGGGTCGCCCGTGCGGGGCTTTGATTTGACCGCGCGCCCGGCACGGCTCAGAGGCTGTGAATGTCGATCACGGGCAGTTCGTCGGGCGACGCCTGGAAGACGTCGCGCTCGTCTTGGACCTGCACGAACTCGCCCCAGTCGATGGGCGGTCCCCGGGCCGGCGAGACTGGTGGTGGCGCGAGCGGTTCGCCGAGATGTGTGAGAATCTGACTTCACGCGGGCGAAGCCATCCTGGCCTTCGCCCGCTTGCGAACCTCCGGTTCGAAGTGAGCCGGCTCCTGCCGGCCGTCTTCTCTGAGCCGGATGTCGCCACCGCAATTCGGGCACTCGAGCGGAAACTCCTCCCCCGCCCGGGCCAGGAGTTTCGCCCAGGCAATCCGTGAGGTGTCGTGCGAGCGGGGCTTTTGATCCGCGTCGCAGCAGCCTCCCGTGGCATGCCAGTGTGCCAGCGGCCTGGGACCAGGAACCGCGGCGGCGGACGCGGTCATGCGCGGACCGGGGGACGGGGAGAGGACGTGCGCGCCCGCACACTATTTGGAATCCGCCCCGGATGCAAACCGGTCGCCCGCCCCCGCGTGGCTCCGTGTCGCTACGCTTGCCCGCCATGGCCGGCCGCAAGCCCCGCAAGCCCGCGCAACCTTCCCGCCGCCGCAATCGTCGCGCGGGGCCGCCGCGGAAGAGAGCGAGGGTGGGGTTCATCCATCTGCTGCCGGGAGAAAATGACGATTCCTTGTTTCTTGTCCGTAGTGTGGCCTGCGATGCCGGTCTGCTGTCCCTGCCTCCTCAGTACTGCGCCGTCACGGCCACCGTGCCGGTCAGGTCCTTCACGGTGATGGTTTCCTTGTCCTTGTTGAACTCGGTCCACGGCTTGCCGTTGATGGTGACAGCCTTGATCGGTGCCCCCTTGGGATGGCGTAAGCGGAGGACGAATTCTTTGGGCGCTTTGCGCGAGGGCATCTCGACGGTGGCGTTGATCTTGCCGTGGTCCACGTCCGAGACGATCTCGTAGGCCACCGGGCCGAAGTGCGTCGGGGCGTTCTTCACGCTGATCTTCTTGCCCTGTTCCAGCCAAGCACGGGGCGTGGCCCGCGCCAGCCACAGGCGTCCTTGTTCGATGTGCCCCTGTTCGCTCCAGTATTCCTCCATCACCAGCAGGTTGCGGAAGTTGCGGATGAACCCGCCAGTGCTGTTGGAATTGGGGTAGCCGCCGGCACTGGTCATATTGGTTTCGGGGAATGCCTCGGCGAAGTAGTACTCGCCGTCCGGCGTCGGACAGACGAAGGCCGCGTAGTTGTTCACCCAACTGCGAAGGAACGCCGGTACGTCGTCGCGCACAAGGTGCGCGTCGGTGACGAAGTACCAGCCCAGCGCGTTGGCGACGCCGCCCCAGAACCAGTCTTCCTGCTCGCTCAAACCCTTCTCCCGGCGGGCATTGGACACGGTCCAGGTGTGTTTGAGGAACAGGAATGCGTCTTCCTGCGTCTCTAGGGCACCGGCCAGGCGCGGGTCATCGGCCCGCCAGTCGAAAGCCGCGATGGTCTGCATGTGCAGCAAGTCGCCGCAGCCGTAGTGCCGCCCGTTCAGGTCCGAGCGGAAGTAGCAGGCGCCCGGGGCATAGGAGCGATAGGTGCCGTTGCCCAACCGGCGGACGGGCGTCAGCGCGATGGATCGCTCCACGGCCCGGCGAATGTCGGCCCGGTAGCGCTCGACTTCGGCGCGGTACTGCTTCGCCTCGTCGGGGTCGAAGTCGGCCAACGCACGAGCAAAGGTGTCCAATGCCTCGCAGGAGACCGCATCGACGTAATACCACCAGCGCCACTCATTACGGCCCCAGCTCTCGCCGGACGACGCCGGCGGCTGCAGGCCCGCGCACCACAGGCCCTTGCGGTTGGGAATGTCCTTCAGGTACGTGTTCCGCTGGCGGATGAGCCAGTCGGCGCCCTTCTGGATGCGCTCCCTGTTCTTGAGGAACCATTCTTTGTCGCCGGTCAACAAGTAGTGTTCCGCCATCGTCAACAGGTGCTTCCCGGTCGCACCGCCACAGGAGACCCAATCCCATGCGTTCCCGCTATGGAAGTTGCCGTCGCCATCCACGAAGTCGCCTTCGACTTTCATGCCCGGCAGCGCGAGCAGTCTACTCAACCACCTGTTGGCCACCTCGCCATGCAGGCCCACCCGGCCCGCCGCTGTGAAATGGTGGGCCCCTTCGGTCGGACACGTGAAGGCATACGAACTCGGTCCGGCGTTGAGTTGGTACACGCCCTTGCGCCAGGCGTCGTTCCACCACGTCTCGGGCACCTGCACCTGCATCGGCGGATCCGCAACCTGCCTGAACGGCGGCAGCGTCGTCCCGGCCGGCAGCAGGGCCAGCTTGATCTCGCGCATGGCCTCTTCCGCGTTGGCCTCACGATGCTCCCGCGTCCGTTCGAGGATGGATTTCTCACCCTTCGCCTTCAGTTCGGCGGCAAACTCGCGGGCACTCGGGCCGCTGCCGCTCTTCCTCACAAAGAACCCGTATTCGGGCGCAAGGATCGGCCCCTTCTCCAGGTCGCCCGCCAGGAACGTGAAGTTGCCCGACGCGGTCCAGACCGTGATCAGGCTTTGCGGGTGGACGGGCCGGGACCCCTTCTTCTTGACGGTGGTGCTGCGCAACTCCGGCGTATACGACCAGAAGGGGGAGTCCGTCTCGAGCATGAGCACCGATCCAGTCACGCCGCGACGTGCGGCACCGGAGGCACGCGACGTCCATGTTCCACCATCGCCCATGGCAGTTCCCACATCGCCGTTCAGCGGCGCGAAACGGCCTGGAATGCCGAAATACCCTTCGATGCGTCCGTCATAGTCGAGTTTCTCGGTGCCCGGTTGGAAGCCCCACTCGATCTCCAGGTCCAACCGCTTCCATTTCGACGGCTCGCCGTACACCTCGATCGAGGGAACGGCTTGTTTCGCCCCGGCCGCTCCCTTGGCCGGATCGAAGAAGACGGTCACTAAGTCGGTATTGAACGCCGTCGCCTTCAGTCCGTCGGGCACGACCGCGGTCTTGGCGGAGTACGTCCAGGTCAGCCCGTCCGCAGACACCTCTGGTTTACCGGCAAGGCGGTCCCAGCACATTGCGAACCAACAGCCGCCCGCAGTCGGATAGAACCGCACCTCGACGGCCTCGGGCGATGGAATGCTGCCTTTATCCTTGGGCCATTGGAGAACGATCTTCTGCCAAAGCACCGGCGACTCCCACAACAGCCCCGCCTGCAGCGTCCCGGGCGGGGTGGGGATCATCGGCCCTTCCTTCTGCGAGAGGCCCTTGAAGTACCCGGTCCAATTCGGACCGCCCTGGTCGAATCTGATCCACTTGTCCGGCCCAACTTGGATGGTCGGTTCAGTGTCCGCCTTGCGGTAGGTCTTTTCGAGGTGCGCCAGACGGCGGGGGATAAAATACGCCTCCGGCTTCTCCTGGACCTCGCGGTCAGCCCGCCAGGCGTAGGCCCACGGCGCCAGGTCGGCCGGCTGGCCGACGAGTTTGTCCAGTTCAGTCGGCGCTTGTTCCGCCTCGGGCGGTTCCGCCGCGAATGCGGCCAGCGTCAAGCCCAGCATGACGAGCACGGCTACAAAAGTTGTCTTGGTGATTGCGTTCATCTGCTTCTCCTTGCCGCTGCTGCCGGGATTGGGGTTGATCATGGTTTGACATAGGTCACGACCGGATCCCACGTCAGCGCTGTAGGCGGTGGGCCGCCCTTGCTGTCGCCCAGGTTGGCCGGCTGGGTGAAGGATAGCCCGGACAAAAGGATAGCCCGGTCAATGGCACTTCCTCAACGGTCTTCCGGCTGATGAGAGCCTGTGGATGTCGATCGCGGGCAGTTCGTCGGGCGAGGCTTGAGAGACGTCGCGATCGTCATGGATCTGCACGATCTCGCCCCAGTCGGTGGGCGGGCCACGGGCCGCTCCGCCTGGTCACGCCACTCGAGCCAGTTCTCAAGATGCTCCGACACGATCTTGTGGAGCGGTGTCTTCTCGGGGCGCCGACGCACGTAGCGGCGTGCCGGCGCGGGGCTGGCATGAGGCCGGAGGCGGGGCCGCGCGGGAAGCCCGCAGAGGGCAGCGACCATGGGCAGAGCGGCGGGCGGACGGAAGTGGTGTGCGGGCGTGCACGACTCGCGGGATGCCGCCCCCCCGCCGGCAGGCCCCTCGTCGCCCGGCAATTCAGGTCGCGGGCGCTTCAACGCCGTGCTCGCGGAGTTCCTCCGCGGGCCGCTGGCGGTGATGGGACTGCTGGCGGCCTATTACGCCGTCGCCCTGTGGCTGGGGGACATCGACTTCTCACTGCCGATCGCGCTGGTGGCCGGCGGCCTGGCCTTGGTGCCGGATCTCGGGTTCTTGGGCGTGCTCCTCGCCCTGCCGGCCTCGGCCGTGCTGGGCCGTCGTCCGGGCGGGCATCAACGCATGACGATCATGGGGCCGGCGTCAGCAACTCGTCATCGACCGCCACCTGCGGATCGGCAAGTTGGAAGTACGTCCACTGCCCGTCGGGGTCGGGGAACTCGGTGAGCGTGAGCGTGAAGGCTCCCTTGTCCACCTTGTCGAGGTCGGCCCGGATGCGGCAGGCGGTGCCGTCGGGGCGGACACTCGTGTCGTTCGGCACGAGTGCGGCGGTGGCCGGCAACAGAACCAGCCTCTTCAGGTCGTTCAGCACCAAGGTGGATTCGGAACGCGAATCGCGGACCGGCATGTCGCCCAGCCACTGTTCACCGCCGTCGGCCATGGACACGCGCGCCTCGGCCCAGTCCGCCTGATCGTAGGCGATCCCATCGCCGCCGTCGCCGACTTCCAGGATGAACTCCTTGGCGCCGTTCAGTTCGACGTTCACCGGGACGCCCTCCATCTTGCCCCGGAGCACATCGGACTTGAAAACGACCTTGTCCGCGACCTTCACCGCGAAGACCACGCTTCCCTTCGCGGCCGCATCGTTGTTGGCGTCCACGCCCACGATCGCGGAAAAGGTCTTGCCCGGGCCCGGCAGTCGCACCACCAGTTTGCTCGGGGCGTGGCACATCAGCCCGCGACTGTACTCCTTCGTGCCGACCATGAGCGGTTTCCCCTGCCGGGAGTTCCGCTCGAACCATTTGTCATGGTTGGCCAGGATGTCGACACCCAGCGGTGGCGGAGCGGGATCCGCCGCGGTCGCGGCCTTGGCGATCTTGGCCGGATTGAGCGTGTAGACCACCGGACCGCGCATCACGGCGGCGCGGCCGGACTGGGACTTCCGCCCGGCGATGAACCGCCACGGCATGGGCATGTCCAGGGTCACGGTGTCGCCGTCCTGCCAGGTCCGCTCGATCTTCAGGAACTCGCCGGGCTTCGCCGGCGCCGCGACCGGTTGTCCGTTGACGCGTGCGGCAGCCTGATCGCACCACCGTGGAATCCGCAGGAGCAGCGGGAAGGCGGTCGGCTGCCGCGGCGCCACATGGATGGCCACGCGGCCGGAGTTGGGGTAGTCGGTCTCCTGCCGGATCTCCACGGCACCGCCGCCGACGTCTTCCAGCGTCGCCTTCGATGCCGCGTACAGGTTGACCACGACACCCGCTGCGGTCCGGTAGTAGACGAGGCGGGGAACCGTGGCGATGAGGCGACGGTAGTTGCCCGGGCAGCAATACGTGTCGCTTCTCCAATACTCCCGCTTGCCCTCGAGCGGGGAATAGTAGCGCAGCCGCCGCCCGTCGGGCGACTGGGCGGCGAAGGCCGCGTTGTAGACGGTGCGTTCGATCAGATCGCCCCAGCGGGATTCGCCCTGCATTCGCAGCAGCTCGTCATACATGAAGATCTGGTAGGCCGTGGCGCAGGTTTCCCCGAGGCTACCGCCGCCATGCTGGTCATTGCTCCAGCATTCGTGATGTCCGGCGCCGCCGGTGATGACCATGCCGTCCTTCGCCAGGAGGAAATCCATCGCCCGCCGTGTGGTGGTCAGGAGTTTGGGGTTGGGGTCGAGCCGGTACAGGTGCAGCTGCGCCTGACAATGGCTCAGCACCGCATAGATGTGACCAAACACTCTCCCGCGCCGCCCCAGGACGATCTCCCGATCCCATTCCGGAACCTTCATGTGGTTGATCGTCAGCGAGTTGACGAAGTCGAGGTACTTCTTGTCGCCCGTGGCCTGGTGCAGCATCACGAAGGCCATGTCCAGGCCGATGAAGGCAATGTCCTCGTTGCCCGGGACGCGGTCCGTCCAGCCTGCCGGCTTGCTCGGCCAACGGCCGATGAGGTAGTCCGCGAGTTTGCGGGCGCCGGCGAGCGATTCCTTGGCGTCGAACAACTGAAAGTCGGCGACCAACGCCTGGATGATGAACGCCTGATCGTGGACGTCGTAGATCTGCCAGGTGCGGATGTCCTCCGGCATGATGCCGATGTAGCCGTCCGGTTCCTGGGCGCCGAGCAGCGTTTCGACGAACTGTTTCTTGCGGGCAATGACCGCCGGGTTGCCGGTGCACGCCGCGAGCCGCACCATGCCATCCAATGTCTTGCCGGCGCCGACGAAGGGTTCTCCGCCCCTCGTGTTCTTGGTGACGAAGGGTCCGACTTGGCTACGCGGGTCGAGCTTCAGCAGGTTCCCCTCGATGGTGATCTCCACCCGCCGGCCGAGTTCGCCGCCGAGTTTGACCTGGCGGACGTCGACCGGGTGCAGAACATCCGCCGCCGCCGGCCGATCCTGCGCCACACCGGCCGCTGTCAGGCTGATCGCGACCACGGCCGCCAGCGTCATGTGCTGCGCGCGTTCGAGCATGGGTTGCTCCCTGGAATAGATGCCGTCGTTACGGCGGATGGAGGCCGAAGAAACTTAGACCAGTCAATGTCACTTCCGCAACGGTCTCCCGGCTGACGAGCAACCCGCGAGCCTCGGGGGGAACCGTCCGGGCGTCCGGAGGCGGTTCCCCGAAACGCCACTCACTCTGTGATTCGGCGCAAAGACGCCGTGGTAGCGATGCCGGTGCTTCCGCGGCGGGGCGGGGCCCGCATGCGGCGGGCTCGGCTCAGCCGGGAAATGCCTGCGGATGTGCCACCGGGCTCGCGTTCAGGCCAGCAGTTCGTCCACCACCCGCCGGCTGTCTCCGAAGCCGGCCGCGGGCACGCCCAGCCGCTCCGACATCGTCCGCAGCACGTCGGAGACGGTGGTCTCCTCGGGCTTGACGCTCTTGTCCGGATAGCCTTGGAAGTTCTTGTGCGGATTGAACCGCAGGTGGCTGCCGTGCCTGAGGCCCAGGCTGCTGCCGCCGGCCAGGAGCATCGGCATGTTGGACGCGATGTGCGTCCAGCTCATGCCGCCGCCGTACAGCACCATGGTGTTGGAGAGCAGCGTGCCGTCGCCGTCCGGCGTCTCCTCCAGCCGCTGCAGGAACCGGGCCAGGTGGGCGACGAACCACTTGTCGACCGCCTCCAGGAAGGCGTAATTGGCCGCCGCTTCCTGCTCGGGCGTGAAGTTCGTGGCGTGCGACGCCTGGTGGTGCGACATCTTGCCGAACTCGGGCCACTGGGCGAAAAACTCGTGGCCCGAACCGCAGGTCAGGAGCGAGACGACCCGCGTCTGATCGTTGCGGAGCGCCAGGGCGACGATGTCCAGCATCGTCGCGAAGTAGTCCTGCCGCTGCCGCTGCGGATCGACGTCGAGCGCGAAGTCCTCCGGCTTGATCGGCAGAGGCTGGGACGAGAAGTAGCCGCGGTCGGCCTGGAGCCGCCCCTCGACGTCGCGGACGGTCTCCAGGTAGTCGTCGAGCTGGCGGCGGTCGCTCTGGCCGAGCCGCCGCGTCAGGCTCTTGGCCTGGTCGCCGACCAGATCGAGGAGGCTCGACCGTCGATCCAGCCGCTGCATGACGTCCGGCGAGCCGAACAGCTCGCCGAACAGCCGCCGCAGATTGTTTTCGGCGAACACCGCTGCCCCCTGGGCGTCGAACGAAGCCGTGACGTTGCCCCCGGGGGCGCTGAGCACCAGGCTGGGGATCCGCGTCCGTCCGCCGATGCCGGCGGCAATGTGCTGGTCGATCGAGACCGTGTTCGGCTGATTGACCATGCTGTCCTTCATCTTGAACTTCTCGTTGCCCGTCAGCCACACGCCGACCTCGTAATGGCCGCCACCCCCGCCCTTGGCATGCTCCAGCCCGGAGAAGATCGTCAGCTCCTTGCGGAACGGCTCCAGGGCCGCCAGCGTGCTGCTCATCTTGTAGTCGCGGCCGAACTCCTTGGGATGCCATCGCCACATGTTGACGCCGCTGGGGACCATGAAGAACACGGCCCGTCCGCGGGCGGCGCCGGCCGCCGGCCCCCGGTCCGACCCGACCGCCAGGCTCTCCAGCCAGGGCAGCGGCATGCAGACTCCGGCCGCCCGGAGAAATGTGCGTCGATTGAACATGCCGCGGTCCTCCTACCCTCGTGTGAACGAATCGGTCCCGACGATCGACTTGATGATCTCCCGCAACCGCCACCCATCCCGCTCGGCCCGTTGCGCGAGGCCGCGGATCAGCTCGTCGTCAGCCAGATTGAGCGGGCGGCTCAGGGCGTAGGCCGTCAGCCGGCGGATGAGCAGTTCGCCGAACTGGTACCGCGCCGCCGCCCCGTCGGCCGCGCTCCCGGCCTGCAAGAGGGCCGCGAACCCGCCCAGGTCGGAGAACGACCGCCCATCCGGCAGCTTCCCCGAGCAGTCCACGACCGGAGCCGGGCCGCCGGGCTTGTCCACCTTGTGCACGACCTTCTGACCGAGGTGGTCGAAGTCACCCCAGGCGAAGCCCAGGGGATCGATCTTCCGGTGGCACAGGGCGCAGGTCGCGACCTCGGTGTGCATCGCGACCCGTGCCCGAAGCGGCAGCGCCTTGATGGCCTTGTTCGCCTTGGACTGGGCCTCCAGCGGCTCCACGTTCCCCGGCGGCGTGCCGGGGTGCTCCCCGAGGAACCGGTCGAGGAGGTACACGCCCCGGAGGATCGTCGGCTCCGTGGTGCCACGGGACGCCGCCGCCACGACCCCCGCCATCGTCAGCCAGCCCAACCGCCGCTCGGCGGGGGCGGCGACGACGCGGAACGCTTCCCCCTCCACGCCGTCGATGCCGTAAAACCGTGCCAGGCGGTCGTTGACCGTGAGCGAGTCGCCGGCGATCAGCTCCTGCACGGGTCGATTGTTCCGCAGCAGATGCTCGAAATACCGCACCGGCTCGACCGCCAGGTCGTGCTCCAGCCGCTGCTCCCGGACTTCCGCCGCCTTGGCGGAGCCGAACGTCCGCTGCACCAGGCCGAAATCGATCGGATCCTGGGCGAGCCGATCCAGCAACAGCAGCCGGGTGACGAAGTCCGCGGCGAACACCCCGCTGCGGGGGTCGTCGATCATCCGCTCGACCTGCGCCGCCAGCACGGCCGGATCCTGCAGCTTCCCGGAGACGCCCAGTGCCGACAGCTCGCCGTCGGGGCGGCCACCCCAGAGGAAGAACGACAGCCGATTGGCCAGCTCCAGGCCCGACAGCGGCGCGGGCGTGGCGGCCTTGTGCTCGACCAGGTACAGGGCGTGAGGTGACACGAGGACGGCGACCAGCGGCTCCCGCAGGCCGCCGTCGCGGCTCTGGCCCTCGGCCCGTCGCCGCCTGTAGAGCTCGAACGACGCGGCGTCCTCCGCCAGGGACCGGCCGGCCGACGCTGCGACGACCGCCAGGCAGCCGACGAGTCCCAGACGGCGCGGTTCATGGTGACTCCCGGCGCGGGAGGCGGCGCATCCGCCGGTCAGGCGAGCAGCTCGTCCAGCGGGCCGTGCTGGTTGATGTCCTTGAGCGTCGCGTCGGGCATGCCGAACGTCTCCCGCGGGGCACCCGCCAGATGCAACAGCGTCATGTACATGTTCGCCGTCGTCCGGTGGCCGGGCAGCCCGTACCCCGGATAGTCGATGTACCGGCCGGACTTCAGCCTGCCACCCATGTTGCCGATCACGACCATCGGCCACTCCCAGCACCGGCTGTGATGGGCCTCGGCTGCGTCGCTGAGGT
>Ga0315903_10004497_pt1 | contig 18657 bp, 24 predicted proteins | sample LakEriMetagenome_7_FD_203524 | JGI IMG/M metagenome (GOLD analysis project Ga0315903, IMG submission 203524) | Freshwater fungal communities from buoy surface, Lake Erie, Ohio, United States - Buoy 2 MA119 | ecosystem: Environmental > Aquatic > Freshwater > Lake | place: USA: Lake Erie, Ohio...
AACCGATTTGACCATTGTTCATTTGGAACCTTCGACCACCATATCCAATCACACCAGCGTCCGGGCCGAAACAGGTGATGCCAAACATTGATGCGTTGCTGGCAGCACCTGTTCCCGATGTTATGCCGACGGACACATTTCCCGGCAGCAATCCCATTCCCGGTGATACCCTGTTCAAGTAAATCCCACTAGGTGTGACCACGGTTGCGGTGCTGGTTCCCGCCACCGCCTCCGTTTCCGTTGCCAGCTCCACCTTGCCCGCCACCGTGGTTGAGGCGGCAGGAACCAGCGCATCCGATTCAGCCTTTGAATAGACATCAAGATTGTTGCGGGCCGTGGAGGTGGATTCCAAGCCCGACAGGTTGCCAGCCCTCAGCAGAAAATCCGTGGTGTTGATTCCCACCGTCTGCGTGGGCGCATCATATGTGATGGGGGCGGTGGCGGTCACCACACCAGGAATACCTTGGATGCCCTGCGGCCCGGTGTCCCCGGTGTCCCCCTTGTCCCCCTTGTCTCCCTTCACCCCTTGGATTCCTTGGATACCCTGCGGCCCTTGGTCACCTTGGTCACCCTTGTCACCTTTGTCACCCTTCAAGCCTTGGTCACCCTTATCACCCTTCACACCCTGGATGCCCTGCGGCCCCTGCGGGCCTTGGATTCCTTGGATACCCTGCGGCCCCATCGGGCCGATGCTTGCCAGCCCCCCGTTGAAGGTGGCGGGCTGGGTCATGTCCTCCAATTCCCAACCGCCCACGGGCTGAATCACATAGGTGAATTGACCAAACGGGGGAACGGTAGGCTCGGCGGTTCCCACCACCCATCCACCACCCTCCCCTGGCGTGAAGGTGAAGGGCATCGGTCAGCTTGCCGCCAGGGGCGTGATGTTCTTGATGATGGGAAAAACCAGCGTGTCGGTCAAAACGCTTGTGCCGTTGGTCAAGCGCACATCAACGGAGGCAGACCCGCAACGCCATTCATCCGTTTGCTGGCTGGTGGCGGTCAGCTCAATGCTCATGCCATCCTCTGCCATCACGCAGGTCAGAGCGTGGGAAACCCCGGCCCCGTCCTCAAGGTGGGCGGTGGCGGTGTAGCCCAACAGGTCGGGCAAGCCACCCTCCGCAGGGACATACCCAACGGTTAGGGCGAAGTCAGCGGATTTTTTAAATTTGATTTCCGGCATAAATCAGATGGTGCGGGCGGGCATGGCGTAGGTGACCCCGCCAATGACAATGCGGATTTCATCCGGGTAATCGTTGGCGTCAATGTGACCGCCCCCGCCGGAATGAATAGAGGTGGCAGCGGAATAGACGGGGGCAGATGTCTGAACCGTTGCATCTGGGAAGGTGATGCCGTCAGCTGCGTCCACCTCAAGGGTGTTGACCCCGTTTGCCAAAGACAGCGTGGACGGGTTCAGCGTCTCGATGTTTTGGAAGGTGATGGAATCGTGGGTAAACACTGTGTCCTGCCCCGTCCCGTAAAATGTCACGCTCCCAAACCTTGCGTCTGCATCGGTTGAGATTGCCCCGGATGCGCTGATGGTGAGGAAAACGGTTGATGTCCCATCCTCAATCTTCAGCTCATTGACGGATGCCACATCCCCAACCCGCAAATCACCGTTGGTGGTGATGTTGGCAAATTCAACATCGTCCGTGGTGTTCAGCGATTGGTTGAACGGGTTGGAGGATGACAGGTCGGAGATGGTGGCAAAGACATTGGACGCAGAGGGCAGGGCCGCACCCGTCAGAGCCGCCACAAGGTCAACACCCGTGGGGCTGGTGACACCCGTGAGGTTTTCCCAAAGCTGGTTTTGGCTGGTGCTATCCAGCGTTTGGTCAGCGTCACGGCGCAGGAAACGATTGTTGGCAACCGCCTCCGTCAGAGGGGTGGAGGCGGGGATGGATGCATAAACCCCTCCGGCAATCACCTGTCCCTCAAGGGTGCAGGGGGCTTGGAGAAGGGTCTGCACCCCGTCCGCATCCTCAATCTCCACCTCAAGGATGGCGTTGCGGCTGGCCTCATTGCCGAGGAAGGCAACCGCCTCAACCGTGTTGAAGCCAAGCACCCCAACCTTTCCGGCATACCCCTCCAAATCCGTGGTGATGATGTCCGTGACGGTGGGTGCGACAACGGGAACGGCGGTGGTGAATTGGGGGGCGGTGAAATCAAGACGCCATTTCCCAGCGTCCAGCTGCGTGGCGTTGACCCCCCAGGCGTTGGTGGTGGCGTTGCCCGTAATCTGCCCCCAGCCGTCATTCACCAGCGCATTGAAGATGGCTTGGGAAATCTGTTGGGTATTGGCAGAGGAAAGGATTGAATCCGTTTGCGTGGTGTAAGAGTCACCGTCTTGCTCCCAGCTGAATTCTAGCTTGTAAGAGCCGCCCCGCACAAGGCCCGTGAGGGAATACCCGGTGGGGGAATAGGAGCCAACAGGGGCGGGGGTGTCGGTAAAGGTGGATGTGAGGCCAATGGGGTTGACCGCCAGGTTAAGCAGCACCACCTCCTTGGTTGACCCGTCACCCTCTTGGAGCGTCTGCACCTGGGGGGTGGAGGCGGGGACAAGCGTATTGGCTCCCGTGGCAAAGGGGTCTTTGGCCCCGGTGGTGTTCCACGCAATGCGGTATTGCGTCCCAACCTGGGAGACGGTCAGACCGCCAGCGGAGGTGACGGAGGCAAGGGCGTTCAGCTCGGTTTGAAGGGTGGCTGCGCTGACATCATACGCCAGCGGGTCAGTCTCATCCCCGTCATATGATAGCGTCCAATCACCGCTGGTGGGCTGGGTGTTGACCAATCCCACGGCAACCCGGATGGTGGCCCCGGCAGGGAAGGGAACGGGAGCCATCACCCCGCCAATGCCCTGCTGCCCAGCCAAGTAGATTTCCAGGGGGCAGGAATCCCCAAGGATGAAATTGGGATTGGTCACCCCTGTCAGACCGCCAAAGGAACCGAGCAGCCGCCCAGCCTCCGTGTCAATTATGATGCGCTGGGCCGTTGTTGCCATGCTTTGTCATTACCAGCGGCGGCAACCCCCAAAGAAAAGGGCCACCCTAGGTGGCCCGTGGCTGGCTGGCGGGGTGGCTTAAGCCCCAGCGTCAGCCAGGGTGGTCAGCCAATTGAGGTGGCAACGCATCTTGCACACCTCCGGGTCAATCAGCGGCTCACCATCAATGTTGAAATCCCAATCTTCCGTGGGGTCAACTACCCACGAACCCCATTGCGTCCACAGGGTCAGCCCGTCCTTTTCCACGGGGGTGACATAATAGCGGAAGGTGTCCCACCGCTCACCTTGGGTGTGGTAGGGGATGCCCACCCAGCCTTGGGTGCGGGCGTGGCTGGGGAGTCTGCGCCAGCGGATGGTGCAGGGGGTGTGCGTCTTGGGTTGGCTCATGTGCGTGGGTTCAGATGGTGGCTTTGATGGCTTGGATGGCGGCAATGGCCTTGCCCATCAAATCGTGGGCGGCATTGGCGGCTTCAGCGTTGGCCTTATCACCAGCCAGCCGGAAGGCTAGGCTGGCATCTTCAAGGGCCGCTAGGGATTCCCAAGCGTAATGCTCCGCTTGGTCAATGGTGGTCATGTCTTTGCAGGGTTCCATGTGCGTGGCTGGGTTGGTGGGTGATGGTTAGCGGGAGAGGTTGCCGAGAGCGTTGCGAAGGGCGGCGGTGACCGTCATGGCGTTGGAGTAGGCCCGCCCAGCGTTGCGGGTGTTGGTGCGGTTGAAGCGGCGAAGGGCAGAGGCTTCATGGGCGGTGGCTTCCTCAAGGCGGGTGTTGATGGCGGCGGCAAGGGCGGCAATGCGGTTGGCATCCTTGCTGGCAAGGACATCATCAACGGTGCGGTTGAGGGGGCTGCGGCCCGTCATGCCGGAGATGCGCCCGTTGGCCTTGGCGTTGGTGGAGAGGTTGAAGGTTTCGGTGGTCATGTGCGTGGGTTCCATACGGGACAGGTTGGGGGCATTGTCATACCCTGTCAACACCCTAGATAAAAAAAGATTGGGGGGGGAGGGAGGGAGGGGTCACCCCCTGCGCCAAAGCCCCAGGGCATCCCCCAGCCGCTGCATCTCACGGGCCACCCCATCCCCCTCCCGGCTTGCCGCAGCCGTCCACCCGCAATGAATCACCTTGGTTCCCTGGGGGGGCATCCCACGGTGGGGGCTGTTCCAACAGGCTTCCAAGGGTATCAGCCCACCCCCCGCCCGTGCCGCCCTAGTTATAGCCACATCTTCCGCACAAGGGAGGATGTCCCGCTTGGCATCGCTTTGCAGCCCCTCCACAGCCCGCCCAGCGGCTTTTGATGAAAGGGCATAGGCCAACCCATAGGCAGCACCCCCGCCCGTCCCGTGGGCCACGCCAGCCAATTCCCCCACCAGCAAAAAGGAAGGGTCAACCAGGAGGGTGTCGGAATCCAGCTTGGCAACCCGGCCCGTGACCCGTGCCTCCCGTTCCAAGACCCGTGCCACGCCAAAGCAAGCCGCAGGGCCGGAGAGGTTCACCCCCCGCTTGAAAGGCTCCACAATCCTTGCCACGCCCTTGGGCAATGGAAGGTCAGCATCGGGCGCATCCAAGCACCACGCCACGGGCCACCCGGCGGGGACGGTGCGGGTAGCCAATGCCGCCTTTCCTGCGTCCCGCCCACAGGTAAAAATCACCACCCTCATTCCGGCGGGGGCGGGGGAAGGGTGGTGGTGGTCTTGGCAAGCGAAGTAATGAAAGGCTGTCTGCTCCAAATGCCCATCTTGGGAAGGGGCCAAAAATGCCAATCACTCCGTGCAATCTGAATGACCTGTGCCACGGGGTTTGCATCCCCAACAATGCGGTGATAGGCAATGGGGTAAATGTGCGTCCCCAATTCCTCCGTGGTGTGAAGGCTGTATCTGTTCAGCCAAGTCAGCTGCACATCCACCGGGCCTTCATCCGGGTAATCCTTCAAAGGCCCAGCGGTCTTGTCCTCTTGGATGGTTGAGACATCATCGGGCAATTCCTTATAGGGCATTGCCGGAGTTGAGTAATCATATTTGCCCGATGTCACCGCAATGGGATAGCCAAATGAATCCACCATGCGGGGCGAGTCATCGTCCACCAAATTGGCGGCTTGCTCAACCTCCATGCTTTGGAGGCTGAAAGCCCACCCGCCCCCCGCCTCCGTCTTTTGTGCTTTGATGAAAAGCAGATGCCATTCAGAGCCGGAGGCCAAAGAATAGGTGGCTTGGTTGGCGTTCAGCAAAACACCAAGCGCAGGATTGAGGCCAGCCTTGATGCTGACACCCGTGCCTAGCGGAACAATGCTTTTGTCACTCATTTGCCGGGGGTGTTATGCACACCGCTTTGGTTGCCCCATGTGATGACGGAGCCAGGTTGGTAATTCGATTGGCCCAGCTGGCCCGGAAGATTGGAACCCGTCCAAGATGAAAATGGGCTGCTCCATTCCATGATGCTCCCGGCATTGCCGTTGCCTTGCGGTTGATTGTGGATGGCATCCTGGTGGCTCCAATTCATGATGCTCCCGGCGTTGCCGCTCTGCGTCCCGCCCATGCTTGGGCTTGCCGTGTTTGTCACCCCTCCACCGCTTGCGGAATTAGCCGCAGGGTTTTTGGGGTCATTGGTTCCTTGGTTGGAAACAGGCTCCCCTGCAAACGCAGGGTCAAGGCCAGCCACCCCAAGGGATGGGATGGAGTAGGTTGCGGAAGGGATGCCGGGGAAGAAATCCCCACGCTCCCAATCCACCCGTCCAAAGATGCGCCCCTCTCCAATGATGCAAACAATGGCCCCAGCCTCCACCCCCTGCGGAATAACTTGGAACGGGAGCAGTTGGGCCACACCCTGTGCCGCCTCAATGATGGCGTTGAAATCAATGGATGAGCCGCCAGGGGTGCGGGTCATCGGGACACCCTCGCTGGGGTTTATCCGTGCGCTATCTATGGCCCGCCCAACATTGTTCAGCAGGCTCCCCGGAATTGAACGGGAGCCGGGTGCAACCTCCGGCAAGCCGGATGCGTTGCCGAAAACGCCAACAGGGGTTTTGAAGAAAGGCTGTGGCATCTGTCAGATGCTGCTGCCGTTAATGTAAATGTCTTTGTTCCAACCATACATTGACCCATTGGCTGCGCTCATCAGCTCATAGGTCACCTTGACAATCTTGGGCTTACCCTGCGTGTCTATCACGATATTTTCCGGGGTGATGCTGGTGAGTAGATAGTCACGGGTTGGATTTCCTGCAATGATGTAGGCGGGGATTAGTTGGATGCTCATGATGTCTCCCGTCTTGGTGGTCAATCCGCTCATGCGGTTGAGCCAATCCTTGCTTTCATCAAGCTGCTTTTGCTCAATGTGGAAATACCCACGCAGCGTGATGCGGGGCGCAAGATATGAGCGGATGCCAGCAAAGTTTTTGACGGGCTTACCCTCCGCGTCCTTTCCTCCATCCGGCAGCTTGGCAAATCCGGTGAACCTTCCTTCCTTGTCAAAGGTGGCCCCGTTCAGCCGCTTGGCTGGCGTTCCTGCAAACGCTTCAAAATTCCAATGCGTCTCGATAGGCTCCGCATTGCAGGTGTTCATGCCTTGGATGCAAATGGCGGTCTTGCCCTTATAGCGGGCTTCAATGCCCACCGCCTCCACATCATAGGAAATTGTTTTGTCGGCGTTGTATCGCTTTTGAATCTTGGACACATACAGGCCCGACCCCTTGAACACCTCATCACCATACAGGGGAATGGTTGCCGTCTCAAGGCTGCTGGGCAATTCCTTGTCAGCCACTTTGAATGTGCCGTTAAAGACCATGAGGCCATACCCGTCATAATTGATGGTAGCCCCAGCCTCAAGAAGCGGCTGGCTGTAATTGTAGCCGTGCCGCTTCCAGTGGGAGAAATTCGCTTTAGGGTCGAGGGGCATTGGGAAATCAGTTGTCGTTCACCACGGGTTCCGGCTCGCCAAATTCACGGTTGGCAAGACGCTCAACCGCATTGGCGGTGCGCTCCGTTGCGGAGGCGGTTCGGTCAGCAAGGTCAACCATTTGGGCAGGGCCACCATAGACCCCGCCCCCGCCGCCAATCTGTGCCAGGGAGGATGCAACCACGGGCATGGACATGGCCTCGCCCACAGCCTCGGCGGTTTGCCTTGCGGAAGGCTTCTTGGCCTCTGCCCTGCGGCGTTGCAATTCCGGGCTGAACAGCTCGGCAAACTTTTGGTCAAGGATGCCCTCAACCTTCTCCTTGGTCATAAACTGACCGTCAATGGTTCGCCCAAGCAGGGCCACCCGTGTGTGCCTTTCGTATTCAGCGAATATGCCCAATGCTTCCTGCTCCGCTTTCTTGCGCTCATTTTCGGGGAGGTTCCTGTCCTTGGCACGGGCGGCGGCTGAACCCAATTGGTCAAGCACACCCTCAAGCACAAGCACCGTGCTAGACCAGCCACGCATGACCCAGCCCATTGCCTGGGCGGTCATCATCTCCAAGGCTTGGGCGGCTTCCTTGGCTTGGTCTCCTAGGGTTTTGAATTGGTCAACCATCTCCTGGCTGACCACATCCCGGCTCATGGCCTTTTGCAAGCTGGCATCAGACTCCCCAAGCAGGGGCATCATCTCCGAACCCGTGCGGGCAGACAGGATGGAGGTTGCCACGCTGAATTTCTCGGCATCAGACCCGGCCCGCTTGTAAGCCTGGGCCATCCTCATCAGCACATCAATGCTCTTGAGGTTGCCGCTCCGCACCTCCGCTTCCGTGAAGCCAAGGCGCATAAGGGAATCCATTGCCTTGGCGTTGCCCTCCGCAGCCTCCGCTGTGGCGTTGCGGATTTCACGCATGGCCTTGGCTGCGGCCTCCATGCTTGTGCCGGACAGCTCGGCGGCATACCCAAGCCGCTGGAAATCCTCCGCAGATATCCCCGCCCGTTCAGCACGGTCAGCGATGTCAGAAAACTTTTCAAATGTCCGCGCCGCCATCCCAATGCCCCTGTCCAGCAGGGCGGTGGCGGCAAATGCCCCCGTCAGCCTGGCGGTCAAATCGGCATTGAAGGATTTTGCGGAGGCACGGAGACGGTCAAGGCCACGCTCTGCCTTTGTGCCGTCAAACCCGGCCTTGATGACGATATCTTCAGCCATGCCCTTTGTCATTACCACGGGGGGCAACCCCCTAAAAGCAAGAGGGCCACCCCGCAGGATGGCCCCCGTTCATATGCCGCTTGGGTTAGCGGCTGGCCTTGATTTCGTCAGCCCGGATTTGACGCTGGGCCATCTGAATCCCGGCCCGCCAAGCGGCGGCAGGGTCAAACGGGATGGACAGGCGGGCGCATTGGGTGCTGATGCCGTTCCACCCCTTGCCAAAGGCGGCAAGGGTCTTGGGGTTGTCACGGATGAACGCAGGGATTTCTGCGGTGGTGGGGTCGGCGGGGGTGGGGATGATGTCGGGCATGGTGCGTGTTGGGTTGCGGGTTGAGGTTGGGGGGCTTGTCGCACAAGGTCAACATCAATCTTCAACGCTTCCCACCCTTGCCAGCCTTGGCCTCCGCTGCCGCCTGTGCCTTGGCAACCGCAGCCGCCACAGCCGCCCGTGCCGCTGGCAGCTTGGCCTCCGCTTCCGTGGTCACAATCCTCACCTCCGCACCGTCACGGATGGCATCGGCGTAGAAGTAAAACAAAGCCCGTCCCTCCGGCATCGTCCAAGCCTCCTCCTCCGTGAACCCAAGCCGCTTCAGCCCACACACCACGGAGAGCATCCAATCAACCCCGCTATCCCTGCGCCCCTCCTTCTCCGTCTTGGCGGCAATGATAGGATGCTGGGCCGTGTCCAGGATGTAGCCCCGCCAGCGGCCCAGCTGCTCCATGTAGCGTGACGGGTTCAGCGTCATCCTCACCAGCCAAAACCTGTCCAGCCACCGTGACCGCCTCACCGCATCAAACGCATCCGGCATGGAGCAGACCCGTGCCGCAAGGATGAGGTCGGTCGGCGTGGCCTTCCCTGCGTTTGGTGAGCCAGGAAGCAGGGGGCTGGCAATGGCCTCAAGCGTCAGCCTGTGCCGGAGGCTGAACGGGCGCAGGGTATGGCCCGCCACCTTGTGGCGTTCAAGGGACAGGAAGGCGGTCAAAAATCGGTCATCCATAAAATGAAAGGGGGCAGGTTTTACCCTGCCCCACAGTCACCATGAACACAAGCCAAATTAGGTCAGCGTGGTGGTCACATCCGGGTAGGATTCCAGCGTGATGCTGAATCGGGAATACCCGGTATTTTCCTCCCGCAGCTCGGTTTTCATCACAATGAAATTGGTCAGCTCCCCGGTCAGATAAGACTCATAAGTAATCATGGCCCCAGGGACGGGCGGGGTGGCTTCATCAAACACCAGCGCATCAAAGGAAGCCTTCACATTGGAATCACCTTGGTGGACGCTCTTGGTCTTGCCGGACGAATCCTTGCCATACTCAACCGTGCCAAATTCCTTGGAGAAGGTTGCGCTCTGCACATACATCCCGGTGTATCCGTTGACACCCCTCCAAAGGGCGATGCCGTGGTCAGTATCGTTGGGGAAGGCCATTGGTTTCTATCTTTACCGCCCGTGTCAACCAGCGGGCTGAAGGTCAAAGACCATAACGATGAGGAACGAAATGGAGGTTTGGAAGCTGCGGCTATCCTCAAGCAGCTCCGGCTGGTTGGCCTGTGGCTGCACCTCATACACCTTGTGACCGTCTGCGGCGGCGGCGGTCTTGAAAGCCTCTACATCCCGCAAGCAATCCATGACATCCTGCACAATGTCCCTGTGCATTGCCAGCCCCGCCACCTCCTCCGGGGCATCGGGCTGGGGGTCTGCCTTGCTCTCCACCATCACGGTGCATTGCACCTCATAATTGCGGAGGAAATCCGGCACATCGGCGGGGGTGCTAGCCATTGCAGCATAAGTCACCACGCAGGGGACGGTGCGCTCTCCATCGTTTTCACCCGTGTGGACAGCCACCTTTCCGGCCCAATCGGTTTCGGCAAGATAGGCTGTGACCTGGGCGGCTAGCAGCCCGTCAACATAGGTTAGGGGGTTGGTCGGTTTCATGGTTGTAAATCAATCGTCAATGCCACGCTCATCCGGGCGGTTGGCAAATTGGAGGTGGGCGGGGACGGGCTGGCCCAGCTTCCTGTATTTGCGGGCGAGCTGCCGGGAGATGGCCCCCTTAATCCCGTTGTAAATCCTGCGGATGCGAAACCGCATTGCCCGCTCAACATATTGGGTGCGGTCATCCAGGCCACGGGCGTTGCCCTTTTGGTTTTTAAGGGTGACCGTCACCCTCATGCCGGAGCCGCTGACAGTCCCGGCCCCAATGGCCTTCTTGCCCATCAGCCAATTGGGCGGCTTGCGGGCGGTCTTGATGGGGATTGCCATGCCAGCCTGCACCCAGCCCGCCTTGACCGTGCCGATGGTCGGAAGATAGGCGGCAATGATTTTCTTCCGCTCTGCGTTGATGGGTTCCCGCAGATAGACCCGGCGGCTCATGGAGATTTGCCCAAGCTTCTTCTTGCCACGCAACTTCCCAAATTCGTTCACAAGGTCATAATAGTGGGACATTGCCTTGCCGCTCATGTCTTGATAAACCTCTGCAACATCCCCGCCCCCCATCTTGCCTTTGAGGATTTGGCGCAAATTCTTCATGGCGGTCACGGCATCTTTCCCGGCTGATTTCACGATGCGATTGATGGCCCCAACCTTCATGACGCTTTCCCGGCTGCTGGTCTTGGCAATGCCCCACAGCGTATCCGTGTCCCCACGGCGGGCCACATCCAAGACCCGCATTGAATAGGCTGGTTTTACCAGCCCCTTCACCACCTTCATCCATTGCTTTGCCTTCACCTTGGGGATGGAGGCGGCAAGACCCTTCACACCCTTGGGGCGGGGCGGGGTGGTGGTGGCAATGTCAAAGGCAAGCAGCTTGGCCTGCCGCTGCATCTCCAGGTTGGCATCCTTCTTCATCCCAGCCACAAGGTCAGCCATCGCCTTGTCAAAGGCTTTGGTGTGCGCTTGGAGGGCAACGGGCATGGGCTTAAGCGTCCCAACGCTTGGCATCCACCTTGACCCACGGGGCAAGGGGCCGAGAGTCAACATCCCCAATCACATACTTTTTGCCATCATATGTAATCAGCTCACCCTCATTGGGGAGGGCGGCGGCATAGGAGGCCCGGAGAAATTTGAAAGTCTGCGTGGAGGATGCAGCGGAGAAACCGCCCACCGCCAACAGGTCTGCGCTCCCAGGCTCCGCAACAATCACCTTAACCTCAACCCCACGGAAGGTGACGGTGCGCCCAATCTCATTTAGGATATAAGCACAGTCAGCGGCAAAGGTGTCAAAGAGGGACATGAATGAGGGATGAGGGATGTTGGGGTTTTTGTTTGTGCCGTCAACCTATGGCCCCACGGCAGGGGCAAACAAAAGGGGGCCAGCCGCTAGGCCAGCCCCCTTGGTCATTCCGTTGCCTTATTAGGCAGCGGGCATGATGAGGGCAGCGGTGCCGGAGGTGATACCCTTGCCGGAACCGAACATGACTTCAACGCTGGCAACGATGCTGCGGGTGGTCTTGTCAGCCCACACATTCCAATACACCGGGAGGTTGATGCCTTCGATGTTGACCACCTGGGAAACAATCATGCCCTCACGGAAGCCATCCAGCGCAGGGGCAGCGGAGGCAACGGCAACCGCTTCCGGGCAGATGGCGAAGCCTTCAAGGCCAGCCTCCGAGGGGAAGGAGGTGGCGTAGAACACACCAGCGTCAAAGCCATACGCACCAGCGGAGAGGGGGAGGCTTTCCTGCGTGGTGGGGATGAGGTTGGAGTAGATGGTGGGGTCAACAATCAGAGCCTTGCGGCGGGCCTTGTGGATAGCGGCCCACAGCTTGGGGAGGTCGCCGGAGGTGGGCTTGATATCAACCGAGTCCTTTTCAACCACGGCAGCACCGTAATTGGCGGTGGTGATGGGGGCGGTGGCAACGCTCCAAAGGTCATCCGCAAAAGCCTTCAGCTGGATGTCAATGAGCTGCTCAAGGCGGCGACCATTCTGAAGGTCAGCGTAGGAGAGGCCAAAGGGCAGATACTTGTGGGAGAGGGAAATTTCCGCTGCCCCAACCGTAGTGCCTCCGATGCCGTTAAAGGCGGTGGGGTTGGTCTGAACCGCAGCGGTGGCGGTCACAAGGGGAACCTGGATGGTGTCCTTGGGACGCTTCACCTCATCGGAGAAATTGGTGGAGAAAGCGGCGAGCGGCGCAAGGGCCGAGCCGAGGATGGTCTGCGAACGCTCGCTGATGGTATCAACCAGCAGGTCGGCATTGTAGGTGTTGGACATATTTACTAGGGGTTAAGGTTAGAAAAGGGAAAATCAGCGGCCCATCAGAGCCGCATGAATGGCGGTCTTGTTGGCCTTGAAGAAGGCGGCACGCTCCTTGGAGCCAACCGGGAGGGCTTGCCAGCGGTCAAGCACGGTGGCTTCCTTGGCAGCGGCGGGGGCTTCCGGGGCTTCCGGGGAGATGGCGGCGGGGTCAACGCCACAGGCGGCAACCACCGCAGCGGCCTGGGCAGCGGCGGGGGCGGCGGCGGCTTCTAAAGCGGCAACCTTGGCGGTGGCCTCCTCAAGAGCCTTGACGGTGTTGGCGTGTTCAGTCTTGAGGGTGTCGAGGGCAACCACGGCAGCGGTGGCTTCAGCCAGCAGCTTCTCGGTGTCACCCAGCTTGGCAACGGCAGAGGCGGCTTCAACCTTCAGAGTGTTAAGCTCCTTGGTCAGCGTTTCGTTGATTTGCTCAAGCGTCATGTCGGTTTCTATCTTTACCGAGCGTGTCAACCGCCCACCTGTTGGTTGAGGCGGTCAATGACCTGTTGCCTTGAGGCAATGCCCGTAAGCAGCCCAAGCTGCGCCGCCTTGCGGCCCGTGAAGAATTGCCCCTGCATGGCCTCATCCGGCACGGTGGTGCGAACCGCCTTCACATCAGCCTTGAAGATGGCGGCATCCTCATTGATGTAATCTTGCAGGAACGCCAAATGCTCCGTGGTTACGGGTGCGCCAGGGGTCAGCATACCCTTGGCCCAGCCGGAGGAAATCACATGAACCTTGATGCCAGCCTTGGCAGCGGCTTCAGAGATATCCTCAACCACAATCATGGAGCCAATGCTTCCATAGTCTCCCGACTCAATCCCCCACACCCGCTGGGCAACCCCGGTGGAATGGAAGGCAGCGGAATGGATGGAGGTTCCCCAAGTTTCAATGGGCTTCTTGGCCCCGGAAACCATGCGGCTCAATTCCGTGACCCCGACCACATACCCGCCAGGGCTGTCCACATCAAACATCACCGCACCAATCTGCGGGTCAGCCAAGGCTTGCCCCAGCTGGCTGGCGGTCTGCGCCACATCCACCATCCCCAAAGCCCGCTCAACCGGGGAGAGGTTGAAGCCCGTGAAACCCTTGAAGGGGATGATGGCAACCTTGCCCTGCACCTCCATTTCCTGCGGCTTCATGCTGGCAAGCAGAGCCTCAAGCATGGATGAGGATTGCGGTTGGCTCAATGCTTCCACCTTCCGAAGAAAGGCGGTGGCGGCAATGGGTTCAGCGGACATTCCCCGCCGGGTGGCGGTGATGATGTTGGAAAAGAGCATTGGGGTATTAGTCTGCGGGGGAGGGTTCGGGGTCAGACTCCTGCCCAGCAAAGGGAGGGAGAGGGGAGGGGGCGGCGGGGTCAGCTGGCTGGGGCTGGCTCAACACCGTGGGCATTGATATATCCTCATATGTCAGCCCACGCTCCTCTGCCACCTGCTTGCACCAAGCCTTGAAATCAAGACGGGCAATGATTTGGGCCTCCGCATCATCCCCACCCTCCTCAATGATATCTTGGAGATTACGGATGCCCGCTTCCAATTCACGAACAGTTGCAAGAGATTCCCTGCCCACATCAATGGAAAGGCGGCGGGGCTGGTTGAAGGCCATCTTTTCCCAGCCATCCTGGGCAGGAAGCACCCCGGCGGTGATGCGGTCAGCAATCACATATTGGGTGGCCTTGCGCTCAAGCCCGTCAATCAGCAGACGGCCCATTGCGCTGAATTGCCGTTCAACCTTGGCAAGCTCCATGCGGACAACGGGGCCACCAATCTTGGTGGGGTTAAGAAGGAAGTCAGAGGAAATGCCCGTGGCGTTGGCAATCTCACGCTCCAACGCTTCCGACATTGCCAGCACATTCAGATTGGGCCGGGTGGTTTCAAACGCTTGCAATTCCTCATCCGCACCAATCGCCATTGATAGACCGCCAAAGGCACGGGACACATCTTCCGGGTTGGTCACCTGTGCCTTGCGAGCCTTGCCGCCGGAGCCAAAGAAGTCTGCATCGGAGGGGTCAAATTCCCCGCTGCGGCTTTTCAAAACAAAGGTGCGGCGGCTGAATTCCTTGACCGCAAGACGCTCTGCCTCCATGATTTCCCGTTTGTCCCGGAGACAGTTGAGGGCAACTTGGATGCGGCTGATGCCCCTTGCCCCGGTGGTGCGCTCCGGGTCATAAAGGTGGATAATTGAGGCGGCTCCGTAATAGGCAAAGGAACCGTCATCCTGTTGGACGGCGTAGGTGGTGGGCCTTCCCTGCCTGTCAAATTTGATGCCATTGACCCAACCCCGCTGGTTGGTGATGTCGGGCTGCACCACCTTGTGGGCCTCCACCACCTGGAGGCAGGGCGCACCATCCTTGTGGCGGGTGCGGATGAAAAACAGTTCCCCATCTACCAAGATGGCACGGGCCGACATCCGCAGCAGCTGGTTCCAGGTGTAGCGTCCCGTGATTTCCGGGCGGGCGTGGAACAGCTCAACCTGTTCCTTGGCGGCTGAATTCCAGGAAGGGTTTTTGGTAAGGGGCTGATAGCGGAACCCGTCCCCCACGGCATAGGTTTGATGGGCGTTGATGAGGGCGGCAATGAACGGGCTATTTTTCTCCATCGCCCGCATGACACGCAGCAGCTCCCGCTGGTCGGCAGGGGTCTGCTCCTGGGTCAAGTCACCAGGGGCCGTGTGCTGCACCCTCACACGGGCGGGGCTAATCCTCACGCTCTCATAATTTTGGGAGCCACCACCAAAGAAGCCTTTGATGCGGGGGAGTAGGTTGGACAGGATGCCGGGCATAAGGCTCAAGGCTGGTCGAGGTTCGACAGGTCAGCCGAAAGGTGGCGCAGCTTGGCCCCGTAGGTGAGGGGGAAGCGAACCCGCAGAGCGTGGTTCACCTCATCAAGCACCGTCTCCGTGGGGAGGGTGATGGTTTTGCCAACCGAGGTTCCGCTATCTGACCAGCTCACCACCTGTGACCCGGCTGACAGGGCGGCAAATGCGTTGTCACGCAGGGTCAGCAGCTGTGCCTCTGTGAAGGTGATGAAAAGCCCCTTTGCCATTTGTATTTACCGCCCGTGTCAATCCACAGCCTCCCCGTCATCCTCTGCGGTGGGCGGCTCCGGCGGCGGCTCCGTCACCTTGCCTTCCGTCATCTTGCTTTCACCCGCCAGCCCAAAGACCAGGGCGGGGAGCATCAGCAGGGTTTCACAATCCCAAAGGTGGTTGGCCCTCCCCTTGGGGCATTTCCAAATGGGGATTCCCGCAGCGGTCTTGGTGCGCCTTTCCGCAGCCATCTGTTTCCTGTATTCCTCCCCGGCATCCAAGGGGAATTGGTGAACCCCGGAACGCCGGAGCCGCCAAAGCAAATCCTTGAAAGGGAGGTTGCCGAAATAATACACCTTTGTGACCATCCCTTTAAAGGGTTCAATCTCACGGGGCTTGGAGTAGGGGCGGGCTTTGACCTTCAGCGTCCCATCCGGCATCTTGGTGGGCCAGGGGTATTCGTTTTTCCTGTGACCCCGTGTGCATTGCCACCCCATCTTTGCCGCCACCCGGTGGACGAAATCCTGTTGGTCACCGCTGTCAATGAAGGTGAACGGGGCAACCACCTCATGCTTTTTGCGGAACCCGTCCACCTCATCAATGGTGTGGAAGAAGCCCCAATCAATGAGGCGGCTGCGCCCGTCTGCGGAATAGGCCCGCACCGCAATGAAGAAGCCGTCACGCTGACAGTCAATGCCAGCAAAGCGAAGGCGGCACACCGTGTCCCCTTGGGCAAACACAGGCACGATGGTGCGAGTGGAGATGTCAAAACCAGCCTCATCCTCCCACGGGTCACGCAACTTGAATGAGCCAGGGGCCACCTCATCCGTGGAATCCATGATTTGGGAGGAATGGAAATGGGCCAGCTGCTTGGTCATAAAAATCTGCATAGGGGTTTCGTCCCCGTTGGTCTGCGCCAATTTAGCCTTGGCCCAATCAATCGCAGCCTCACCCCACGGGCGGGCTGGAAGGCAATTCCAATGGAAGCCACGGAACGCATCACGGGCATTGTGGTTCATCCGCACATACCCATGCCCCGGCAGGGCAAGGCTGGTTTGGTTAAGGTCATGCCGCACCTGGTCAGAGTCATCAAAGAGGTGACCGCACCCGGCACAGGCCATCTTGGTTTCACGGGCAATCAGACCCTCATTGACCCCATCGGCGGTCAGCCCGCCATCCGGCAGCTTGATGGTGTCCCAGCTCCAAGGCTGGACATGGGAGCATTGGGGGCATTTCCAATGGTATTCCTCTTGGGTGGTTTGCAGCCATTCCTGCTGGTAATCGTCCCCCTCCGTCCCGCCCTGCCCCGTCAGCACCACCTTGGAAAGAAAGCCATATGACATCGTGCGGGCCTTTGCCTGTCTGATGTAGCCTTTGTTATTCGCAACTTGCCAAGCCTCATCAATGAACACCCATTTCACATGGTATCTTTGCAGATTGCTTTCCGCATCTGCGCCCAGCGTCCACACCTGGCTGGTTCCAATCCGCTGGTGCTTCCATGTCACATCCTTGCCGCTTGGCATGAGGGAGGCCACGGGCGGGCAACCCTCCCACACGGGCTTGAGCGTCTCACGGAAAAACCCCTTTGCGTTGTCATTGGTGGGCTGATAAACGATGACATCAGCCGGAGCCTTCCCCAAGATGTAGGCGGTGACCACCGCCACGAAAACGGATTTTCCGGAGCCGATGGCTGCAAGGTTCACCACCATCCTTGTTTCCGGGTCAAACACCGCATTGATGGGGCCAACCAGCCAAGGGGAATGGATGGCGTGGAAAGACCCAATCGGGCCGGGGAGGAAGCGGCAATGCTCCTCCATCCAAGCCAGGGGGGTCTGCTCATCCTTGGGACGGAAAGGCTCCAGCAATTGCAGAGCAAACAGGTCAGCCTTTGGGTTGGTCATTCCGCTTGCGTGGTGGGGTCTGCTGGCGGGTTTTCCTCCGTGGGGGTATCCTCGCCCACCCCCTGCACCTCAAGGGCTTGGTTGGCCTCCGCAATGGCATCCTGCACCGCATCCAGCCCAGCCAGGGCATCCGGCTTCCCGGTGAGGCTGGCGGCGGCGGCTTGCGCCATCTCAAACACCTCACGCTGTATCTTGAGCCTCCCGGCCCGAATCACCCCCAATGCCCGCCCAGCATCCCCAGGGTTGGCCTCCTTTGCCATAGGGATTTCAGCCGCCTCATATTTGCTGACCATCAAGGCAAATGCACGGCGCATCCCGTCCAGGGCCGTCTGTGCGTTGATGAGCTGCTTGGTTGCCAGCCCATGCCCCAAAGCCTTGTCCCGGATTTGAAAAAGCTGGGTGATGGCTTTGTTAAGCGAATTGTAATGCTTGGAGGCTGACGGGCTGTTTTCCCTCAAGGCCCGGAGATATTGCGCCCGGTTAATCCGCACGATGTCCCGCTGGAAGTTGAGCTGGGAAATAAAATCATCCATGTCCAGCAGGGCATCAAAGGCGGGGACATCCCCACCCGGCTCCCCGCCCATCCCATCCTCAATGGCCCCCTTGACCGCCTGGGTTTTCATTTGCGCCACCCCTCCCTTGCGGGTGGCCCGCCAAGCCTCCGCTGCCTCAAAGGAATCCATCGGCATCCCAGCCTCCCGCAACGCCCCCACCCGCTGGATGCTGATGCCCCAACGCTGGGCGAATTCAACGGGGGTTGGCATCACTCATCCCTCCCAATCACCTCACCGCAATGGGGGCAGCGGAATGACTCAACCCCCATCTCCCCCTCATCCCCTTCCTCCCCGTGCATCCCGTCATCCAAGAGGTCGGCAACCTCACCGGGTGTAAATCCAGCGTCAGCCAATAGGCTGGGGTCACCCTCGCCCAAGGCAAGCAGCTCCGCTTCCAGCGCAGCCGCATCCCATTCCCCCAGGTCACTCAATCGGTTGTCGGCAAGGCAATAGGCTTTGGCCTCCTCCGGGGTCAGACCCTCAAGGATGATGCACGGGATTGATTCCAGCCCAAGGTGCATTGCCGCAATCTGCCGCCCGTGTCCGGCAATCAGCGTCCCATCCGGCTGGGCCAGCACGGGGTTGGTGAAGCCAAAGCGTTTGATGGACGCAGCCAACCTCTCCACCTGTTCCGGCGGGTGCAGCTTGGCGTTGCCGTCATATGGCTTCAGCCAGGATGTGGGAACTTGGCGCACCTCAAGCGGATGCTGCCGGGGCTGGGGGGTATCTGATTGGGCGGGGGGGTCTTGGCTCATTTGCAGGGGGGGTGTTGGGTTTTTAGGGGGGGATGGTTAAATGCTAAAAATCAAAAGTTTAGTTTTTGAATTTTACACGGGGTTTGCCGCTGCCGCCC
>Ga0315903_10004498_pt1 | contig 18657 bp, 7 predicted proteins | sample LakEriMetagenome_7_FD_203524 | JGI IMG/M metagenome (GOLD analysis project Ga0315903, IMG submission 203524) | Freshwater fungal communities from buoy surface, Lake Erie, Ohio, United States - Buoy 2 MA119 | ecosystem: Environmental > Aquatic > Freshwater > Lake | place: USA: Lake Erie, Ohio...
AGCGTCGCGCCTTCCGCATCCGTGCCGGCAAGCGTGATGTTCACCGTGCCGTCCTCGTCCACTGTCACGCTTTGCGCCGTGGCCACAGGCACGTCGTTGACCGCGTTGACCGTGATCGAAACCGTCGCGGGCAGGCTGGTGGCGGTGCCGTCGCTCACCGTGAAGGTGAAGCTGTCGGAACCGCTGTAGTTCGCGTTCGGCGTGTAGGTCAGGTTCGGGGCGGTGCCGCCCAGGGTGCCGTTGGCCGGGTTGCCGTTGGCGAAGGTCAGCGTCGCGCCTTCCTCATCGGTGCCGGCGAGCGTGATGTTCACCGTGCCGTCCTCGTCCACCGTCACGCTTTGCGCGGTGGCAACCGGCGCGTCGTTGACCGGATTGACCGTGATCGAAACCGTCGCGGGCAGGCTGGTGGCGGTGCCGTCGCTCACCGTGAAGGTGAAGCTGTCGGAACCGCTGTAGTTCGCGTTCGGCGTGTAGGTCAGGTTCGGCGCGGTGCCGCCCAGCGTGCCGTTGGCGGGCGTGCCGACAGCGTAGGTCAGCGGGTTGCCGTCGATGTCGCTGGCCACCAGCGTGATCGGCTGGGCGGTGTCTTCGATGACCTCCACTGTCTGGCCGCTGGCGACAGGCGTGTCGTTGACCGGATTGACGGTGATCGAGACCGTCGCGTCCGTGCTCGTGTCGGTGCCGTCGTTCACCGTGAAAGTGAAGCTGTCGGAACCGCTGTAGTTCGCGTTCGGCGTGTAGGTCAGGTTCGGGGCGGTGCCGCCCAGCGTGCCGTTGGCCGGGTTGCCGTTGGCGAAGGTCAGCGTCGCGCCTTCGACATCCGTGCCGGCCAGGGTGATGTTCACCGTGCCGTCCTCGTCCACCGTCACGCTTTGCGCGGTGGCCACCGGCGTGTCGTTCACCGGATTGACCGTGATCGAAACCGTCGCGGTCGCGCTGGTGTCGGTGCCGTCGCTCACCGTGAAGGTGAAGCTGTCGGAGCCGCTGTAGTTCGCGTTCGGAGTGTAGGTGAGGTTCGGCGCGGTGCCGCCCAGCGTGCCGTTGGCCGGGTTGCCGTTGGCGAAGGTCAGTGTCGCGCCTTCGACATCCGTGCCGGCCAGGGTGATGTTCACCGTGCCGTCCTCGTCCACCGTCACGCTTTGCGCGGTTGCGACCGGCACATCGTTCACCGGATTGACCGTGATCGAAACCGTCGCGGCCGCGCTGGTGTCGGTGCCGTCGCTCACCGTGAAGGTGAAGCTGTCGGAACCGCTGTAGTTGGCGTTCGGGGTGTAGGTCAGGTTCGGGGCCGTGCCGCCCAGGGTGCCGTTGGCCGGGTTGCCGTTGGCGAAGGTCAGCGTCGCGCCTTCCACGTCGGTGCCGGCCAGGGTGATGTTCACCGTGCCGTCCTCGTCCACCGTCACGCTTTGCGCGGTGGCCACCGGCACGTCGTTCACCGGATTGACCGTGATCGAAACCGTCGCGGCCGCGCTGGTGTCAGTGCCGTCGCTCACCGTGAAGGTGAAGCTGTCGGATCCGCTGTAATTCGCGTTCGGAGTGTAGGTCAGGTTCGGGGCGGTGCCGCCCAGCGTGCCGTTGGTCGGGTTGCCGTTGGCGAAGGTCAGCGTTGCGCCTTCCACATCGGTGCCGGCGAGCGTGATGTTCACCGTGCCGTCCTCGTCCACCGTCACGCTTTGCGCGGTGGCTACAGGCACATCGTTGACCGGGTTGACCGTGATCGAGACCGTCGCGGCCGCGCTGGTATCGGTGCCGTCATTGACGGTGAAGGTGAAGCTGTCGGAACCGCTGTAGTTCGCGTTCGGGGTGTAGGTCAGGTTCGGCGCGGTGCCGCCCAGCGTGCCGTTGGCCGGGTTGCCGTTGGCGAAGGTCAGCGTCGCGCCTTCGACATCGGTGCCGGCGAGCGTGATGTTCACCGTGCCGTCCTCGTCCACCGTCACACTTTGCGCGGTGGCCACAGGCACGTCGTTCACCGCGGAAACGTTGATCGTTACCGTGGCGGTGTTGGAGTCCACCGTGCCGTCGTTCACCGTGAAGGTGAAACTGTCGGGACCGCTGTAGTTCGCGTTCGGCGTGTAAGTCAGATTCGGAGCGGTGCCGCCCAGCGTGCCGTTGGCGGGCGTGCCGACAACGTAGGTCAGCGGGTTGCCGTCGATGTCGCTGGCCACCAGCGTGATCGGCTGGGCGGTGTCTTCGCTGACTTCCACTGTTTGGCCGCTGGCGACCGGAGCATCGTTGACAGGAGTGACCGTGATCGAAACCGTCGCGTCCGTGCTCGTGTCGGTGCCGTCGTTCACCGTGAAAGTGAAGCTGTCGGAACCGCTGTAGTTCGCGTTCGGCGTGTAGGTCAGGTTCGGGGCGCTGCCGCCCAGGGTGCCGTTGGTCGGGTTGCCGTTGGCGAAGGTCAGCGTCGCGCCTTCCACATCGGTGCCGGCGAGCGTGATGTTCACCGTGCCGTCCTCGTCCACCGTCACACTTTGCGCGGTGGCCACAGGCACGTCGTTCACCGCGGAAACGTTGATCGTTACCGTGGCGGTGTTGGAGTCCACCGTGCCGTCGTTCACCGTGAAGGTGAAACTGTCGGGACCGCTGTAGTTTGCGCTCGGCGTGTAGGTCAGGTTCGGAGCGGTGCCACCCAGTGTGCCGTTGGCGGGTGTGCCTACGGCGTAGGTCAGCGGGTTGCCGTCGATGTCGCTGGCCACCAGCGTGATCGGCTGGGCGGTGTCTTCGGTGACTTCCACCGTCTGGCCGCTGGCAATGGGAGCGTCGTTGACCGGAGTGACCGTGATCGAAACCGTCGCGGGCAGACTGTCGGTGGTGCCGTCATTGACGGTGAAGATGAAGCTGTCGGATCCGCTGTAGTTGGCGTTCGGGGTGTAGGTCAGGTTCGGGGCCGTGCCGCCCAGCGTGCCGTTGGCGGGGTTGCCGTTGGCGAAGGTCAGCGTCGCGCCTTCCACATCGGTGCCGGCGAGCGTGATGTTCACCGTGCCGTCCTCGTCCACCGTGACGCTTTGCGCGGTAGCGACCGGCAGGTCGTTCACCGCGGAAACGTTGATCGTTACCGTGGCCGTGTTGGAATCCACCGTGCCGTCATTGACGGTGAAGGTGAAGCTGTCCGGACCGCTGTAGTTCGCGTTCGGCGTGTAGGTCAGATTCGGGGCGGTGCCACCCAGTGTGCCGTTGGCGGGTGTGCCGAGGGTGTAGGTCAGCGGGTTGCCGTCGATATCGCTGGCCACCAGCGTGATCGGCTGGGCGGTGTCTTCGGTGACTTCCACCGTCTGGCCGCTGGCAATGGGAGCGTCGTTGACCGGAGTGACCGTAATCGAAACCGTTGCGGGCGAACTGTTGGAGTTTCCATCGTTCACCGTAAAGGTGAAGCTGTCCGAACCGCTGAAGTTGGCGTTGGGTGTGTAGGTGAGGTTCGGCGCGGTGCCGCTCAGCGTGCCGTTGATCGGATTGCCGTTGGCGAAAGTCAGCGTCGCTCCTTCCTCGTCGGTGCCGGCGAGCGTGATGTTCACCGAGCCATCCTCGGCCACCGTGACGTTTTGCTCGGTGGCGACAGGCAGGTCATTCACTGGATTCACGGTAATGGTCACCGTGGTGGGTGCGGACTGCACCACGCCGTCGGAGGCAACGTAGGTGAAACTGTCGGAACCGGAGAAATTCGCATCCGGAGTGTAAAGAAATGATCCGTTGGCGTTGAGAACCAGCGTTCCGTCGGCAGGCATGATGTCAACGGCGGCTGTCAGAGGAAGGGATTCCGGATCGGAATCGTTGGCAAGCACTCCAGGCGCGGTGATCGACAGGGAAGCGTCCTCGTCCACCGAATAGGAGTCCGCAACCGTAACCGGAGCCGCGTTGGGGATATAAACCGCCGTCAGGGTGTGATTGGCATCCATGAGCACGGACGTGACGCGGTTGGTGCTGTGATCCACTCCGTTTTTCGTCCACTTCTGGAAATTGAACGCGCCACTCGCAGCAGGTGCCGAGAAATTGACCGTGGCTCCATTCAGGTAGCGGCGGGTAAAGTTCGTAACACCGTTCGTGGCTCCGTTGATATCCGCGGCGGAGGTAATGGTGACAGGCACACCGCTGTTCGGCGTGGATCCGAACGCGAGTTGGCGGGTGACCGGAGTGGTGATTCTGACGTTATCGAGAAGCAGGTCGGCGGCGGATGCGGACTGGCTGCCGGTGTTGGAGGTCACATCGGTGAACTCAAGCGTCGTGCTGTTGCTGTTCGGCACAAAGGTAAGCGTCGTATTCGCCGGTGCGGCCCAGGCCAAAGCCCCGGCGGTCGTTCCCACCACCGAGACACTCCTGGTGGTATTGACCAAGTCCGAACTGCCGGTGAGCTTCACCCGCATGACTGCCGTACGGCTGGCCCCGTTGGCGAAGTTATGGATGCCAAGGTCGAATTTCAGCTCATAAGTGCGTCCCGGAGTGGTGGCGAAGGTCTGGCGGATCACTCCGTTGGGCGGATTGCCGCCGGTGTTGAAGGCGGCGAGCCTGGATCCGTTGGTTGGCGTTGGTGCGGTCTTGATTTCGTAGTTGTTACTGCCGGTGCCGGTTCCCGGATTCGAGGCGGGCAACCAGTTGGTGGCATTGGGCAGGGTTCCGAGTTCGAAGCTGCCGTTGAGCACGATGTCGGTGACGTTGATGGTGACGGTGGCAGGCGCCGAAGTGGTGGTGCCGTCGCTGACAGTGAAGGTCAGGCTGTCCGAACCCACAAAACTCTCGACCGGGGTGTAGGTCAGATTCGGAGGGGTGCCGCTCAGGAGACCGTTGGTGGGAGAGGTGACGACCGTGTAAGTGATCGGGTCGCCATCCGGATCATTGCCTGTTAGAGCGATGGCGGAGGATGTGCCACCGGTCACGGTGATGGTCTGGGAGTCAGCCACCGGAGCATCGCTCACCGGGTTCACGGTGATGGACACCACTGCCGGGGAAGAGGTGAACACCCCATCGGTCACGGTGAACTCAATGCTGTCGGGACCTGAATAGTTGGGATCCGGAGTGTAAGTCCGGTTGGATCCCGTTCCCGAAAGCTGGCCATGCGCGGGCGACAGGCTCACCAGATAGGTCAGGGCGTCGCCATCCGGATCGGTTCCCGCAAAGGTGATCGCGATTGGAGTGTCCTCATCGGTGGAAACGGCCTGAGCGACCGCGGACGGAGGGTCGTTGACCGGGGTGACATTGATGGTGACGGTGGCGGGCGCGGAGTTTTCCGTGCCGTTGTTCACGCGGTAAGTGAAGGAGTCGGTGCCGGTGAAGTCGGCGGCCGGGTCATACGTGAAACTGCCGTCGGATGCCAGATTGAGCACGCCGTTTGACGGGCCGGACACCAGAAGTGACGTGAGCGGCAGCGAGTTGGGTTCCTCGTCATTGGCGAGCAGGCCGGGTGCGGAGATCGAGAGCTGGGTGTCTTCCGCGGTGAGATACGTATCGGCATTGGCGCGGGGCGTGTTGTCCACCACATAGACGGCGCGCATGGTGTGGTTGGCGTCCATGGTGATGGTCACCGAAAGGTCCGTGGAGAAATCCACGCCGTTCTTGCGCCATTTCTGGAACACGTTGGCACCCGAATTGGGCTGGGCGGTAAGGGTGACGGACTGGCCGTTGTTGAAAACACGGGTGAAGGCGGTGGTGCCGTCCGAGTCGCCGCCGAGGTCGTCGGGAGTAACCGCCACAGTGAGGCCGGACGGATCGGTTTCGACGGCGAGGGTGCGGGCATTGGCAACGGTGCTTACACGGACCTTGTCGAGCATCAGGTCGCTGGCAAGGGAGAGCCCCGAAGTGGAGAGAGTGTCATCAAAGGCTAGCAGCGTGGTGGTGCTGTCCGCAATGAATGTCAGTGAAACGGGCACCCAGTTCGTGGTGTTGGACGCCGTGGTGATGTCGGTGACGTTGGAAAGCAGCGTGGAGTTTCCGGTCGCGGTGACACGCAACTTCTGGGTGCGTCCGGACGGGGCGCCGTTGCGAATGCCGGCATCGAACTGCAGGCTGTATGCCTGGCCGACCACCGTGGTGATCGTCTGCTGGAGCTGGCTGTTGAAGGTGTTTGATCCGCCATTGAGGACCGCGATGCGCAAACCGTCGGTGGATGTGTAGGCGGCATCCGCGATGTAGCCGAAGGGATTGCCACTGAAGATCGTCCAGTTGTCCAGTTCGGTGACTTGTGGCGGGGTGACGATCGCACCATTTTCAAAGCTGCCGTTGACGACCAGGTTCGGAGAAACGGTGATCGTTACGGCGACGACATTCGAATCAGCCGTTCCATCGTTTGCCTTGTAGGTAAAACTGTCGGTACCGGTAAAGGCGATGTTCGGAGTGTAAGTGAATGAGCCGTTGGCATTGAGGGTGACCGAACCGTTGGAAGGATCGGTGACCTTGATGGCGGTGAGCGGATCGGAGTTCGCATCGGTGTCGTTGGCGAGAACACCATTGGCGGCCACTGTCAGCGAGGAACCCTGGCTGACCCCATAGGAATCGGAAACGGCGACGGGCGGCACGTTGGGAAGAACCGCCTGTACTATGACATGGTCTGCGACGAGATCGGCGCCGGTGTTCCCGGAGAGGCCGGTGGAATTGTCACGCAGGGTGAGTGTGGTACTGGTGCTGTCCGCGGTGAAGTTGATGCTGACGCGCGAGGCTCCCCATTGGACGGCGTTGGCTCCGGCGATGGAACTGCGGGTCACCTGCTGGGTGATCAGGTTGGCGGCACCGTCCACCTTGACCTCGAGGCGCTGGTTTTTCCCTGACAAACCGCTCGAATAGATGCCCACGTCGAGCGAAACATTGTATTGCTGGCCGACCTGGGTGGCGAAGGTTTGGGAAAGCTGGCCGTTGAAGGAGTTCCCACCGGCGTTGAAGATGGCGATGCGGTTGCCGTCCTTCGCGGTATAGACGGCATCGGCAATGTAACCGGTCTGGGTGCCACTGCGGGTCCAGTTGTCAATGTCGGTGAAACTCGCGGTCGGCACTCCGGTAACGGCTCCGTTTTCGAAGCTCCCGTTGAGGATGCCGGTGAACGGCGCGGCACCCACGGAGATGTTCACGGTGGCGACGTTGGAATCGGCGGTGCCGTCATTCGCCTTGTAGGTGAAACTGTCAGCGCCGGTGAAGCTGCTGTTCGGCGTGTAGGTGAAACTGCCGTTGGAATTCACCGTAACCGTGCCGTTGGCGGGATCCGCCACCTTGATGGCGGTGAGCGGCGATGCCTCGACATCGGTATCATTGGCCAGCAGTCCGGGAGCGGATACCACCAGCGGCGTGTTGAACGGGGTGCTGTGGGAGTCGTTGTTGGCCACAGGCGCGTCGTTGACGGGATTGACCGTGATGGAAACCGTCACGGTGTTCGAATCCACAGTGCCATCGTTGGCCTTGTAGGTGAAGCTGTCCGCGCCATGGTAGTTGGCATTCGGCGTGTAGGTGAAACTGCCGTTGGAGTTCACCGTGACGGAACCGTTCGTCGGATCCGTCACCTTGATCGCGGTGAGCGGATCGGAATTCGCATCCGTATCATTGGCCAGCAGTCCGGGAGCGGAGATTACCAGCGGGGTGTCTTCATTGGTGCTGTAAGAGTCCGCGATGGCAACCGGGGCGACGTTTCCTCCGCCGACGACGGTAAGGGTCACCTTGTCCACGAGCAGGTCGGCCCCTTGCTTGGCGCTGCCGGAAACACCTGCGGACTGGTCGCTGAGGATCAGCGTGGTGGTGGTGCTGTCCGCGGTGAAGGTGTAGGCGGGCGGGCTTACGGTGACCCAGTTGGTGGGGCCGGTGATTTCATAGACATTCGCAACGAGGTTGGGAGCGGTGCCGTTGACGATCACGCCAAGGCGCTGTTTCTTGCCGGAGACTCCCACGATTCCAACATCAACGGAGAGCGTGTACTGCTGTCCGACCACCGTGGTGAAGCTCTGGGTGAGCGTGCCGGTGAACGAATCGCCGCCGGAGTTGAAAAGCGCGATCCTCGCTCCGTCACGCGCGGTGTAGGTCGAGTCCGCGATGTAACCGGTGACAGTGCCGGCTTTGGTCCAGCTATCCACCTGGGTAAGGCTCCCGGAAACGATCGCGCCGGTTTCAAAGCTGCCGTTGACGATTCCGGACGGGATCGGCGCGTTCACGGTGAGGCTGACGGTGGCGACGTTGGAATCCGCAGTGCCATCGTTGGCCTTGTAGGTGAAACTGTCCGCGCCGGTGAAGCCGGTGTTGGGTGTGTAGGTGAAGCCGCCGTTGCTATTGACTGTCACGGTGCCGTTTGTCGGGTCAGCCACCTTGATGGCGGTGAGCGCCGAGTTTTCGACATCGGTGTCATTGGCGAGCAATCCGGGAGCGGCGATGACAAGCGGGTTGTCCTGAACGGCCACATGAGAATCCGCGACGGCTACCGGGGCGTCGTTCTGCGCGTTGACAGTGATGGTGACGGTAGCGGGGGCAGAGTCCGCGATGGCGTCATTCGCCTTGTAGGTGAAACTGTCCGAGCCATTGAAATTCGCATTCGGCGTGTAGGTGAAGCTGCCATTGGCGTTCACGGTGACAGTGCCATTCGTCGGATCCGTCACCTTGGCGGCGGTGAGCGGATTGCTGTCCGCGTCGGTATCGTTGGAAAGCAGGCCGGGCGCGGAAACCACCAGCGGGGTGTCTTCGTCGGTGCTGTAGGAATCCGCAACCGCTACCGGAGCTGAGTTTCCTCCACCGACAGCGGTGATCGTCACCTTGTCGACGAGCAGGTCGGCTCCCTGTTTGGCGGTTCCGGAGATACCCGCGGACTGGTCGCTGAGGATCAGCGTGGTGGTGGTGCTGTCCGCGGTGAAGGTGTAGGCTGGCGGGCTGACCGTGACCCAGGTGGTGGGGCCGGTGATTTCATGAACATTCGCAACGAGGTTGGGCGCGGTGCCGTTGACGATCACACCAAGGCGCTGTTTCTTGCCGGAACCTCCCACGATTCCAACATCAACCGACACCGTGTATTGCTGCCCGACCACCGTCGTGAAACTCTGCGTGAGCGAGCCGGTGAACGAGTCTCCGCCGGAGTTGAAGAGTGCGATCCTGGCCCCGTCACGAGCGGTGTAGGTCGAGTCCGCGATGTAGCCGGAAACCGTGCCGCTTTTCGTCCAACTGTCGATATCGGTGAAACTCGCGGTCGGCACACCGGTCACCGCTCCGCTCTCAAAGCTGCCGTTGAGCAGCTGCGCGGACAGGTTCGAAGGACCCGCCAGGAGGCAGGCTCCGGTGAGGGCGAGGAATCGTGGAATGGCTTTCATGGTAGTGGGAGGGCTGATATCAGGATTCGTGCCGAGTTGATTCGGAACGTTCAGGTGGGAGGTATTACGGGCGGGGAGGAAGATTTCTAAATGTCAGGGGGACTCAGACAATACGAATTTGTTGAAATGAGCGGCAAGTTGAAAAGAAAGATGTTCAGGACTGAAGCGCCCGGAAGCCGATGGTGACAAACTTGTCACGAGCCGAACGCAGGTCGGCCCTTCTTGGAAAATCGCTTGATTCAAGCGTAAAACACAGGCTGTAGGGGGTGAATCCATGAACTAGAGGGGGGATGGAACGCCACACGGAAGCGCATCTCCAACGCCCCACTTTTATCACGATCCCGGCTGACAGACATCACGCGATCACGTAAATCGGAACATCCATGCATGTCATTTGTTGGGAAACCCTGAATATTTACGACGAGCGAACTGATCCATTCGTTCCCGATAGACATCCATGGTTCTCCGAACTTGGGTGCTGATGTCGTGCTCCGTTTCGGCATGGCGTCTGGCCTGCTGACCGGTCGCGGTTCTCAATGCGGCGTCGGCAATCATCTTCCGGATGCAGCGGGCGAGGTCTTCCGGGTCGTCAGCTTGGGCCAGCAGCCCGGTTTTCATCGGCTGGACCAACTCGGACAATCCGCCGACATCGAAGGCCACCACCGGCGTGCCGCAGGCCATCGCCTCCAGCGCCACCAGGCCGAAACACTCGGCACGGGACGGATTCACCAGGAAATCGGCGGCGCAATAGGCCAGGGACTTCATCCGATCATGACTCAGGTAGCCTAGATCCAGCACCGGCACCGGCATCCGGGCAATCAATGGGCGCGAGCTTTTCCCGAAGCACAACAGCGTGCAATTCCGCCGTTCCGCCTCGGGGATCCGCTCCAGCGCCTCCACCAGCAGCTCCGCCCCCTTGAGCGGGCGATCCATGTGCTCGATCGCGCTCAGGATCACCACCCCGTCGCGCGGCAGACCGAGCGCGTCGCGGCAGGCGCTGCGGTCGCGCGGTTGGAAAACCCCGAGATCCACCCCGTGCGGGATGTGCCGGACCTCGCGCCCGGCCAGCATGCTTTCGGAAACCCGGTCCGCCAGCCAACGGCTCGGCGTGACGATCGTGAAGTCGGAGCGCCCGAAAGCCCAGCGCTTCATCCGCCACTCAAGCGCCGTCGCGTCCCTCGCCACGGCCGGTTCGATCTCTGGATGCGGACAGTTTCCGCAGCCGCTCCGCCAGCGCGAGCACTCGAGACTCGCATGGCAGTGCCCGGTAATCGGCCACATATCGTGAAACGTGAACACCACCGGCCGCGCGGCCGCCAGCGCCGGCAGCGCCAGATAGCTGAAAGTGCCGCTGTGAAGGCAATGGAGGTCGATCACATCCGCCTCCGTCACGTCGGGCACCCCGGCAAGCGTGTGGGAACCCAGCAGATGAATGTCATTGAGTCCCAGCCGCCGGGTTGCCGCGCCGAGGACACGCTCCGCCAACGGTCGGCGCGGAATCGCCGCCGTATTGCTTCCCGCGCTTTCCCGGCAGAGGATCCTTGCATCGACTCCGCCCGCGCGGAGTCCCGCCATCAGGCGGTTCATCTGGATCTGGGCCCCGCCGGCGAGGCCGTCGTTCCGGTGCATCATCAGGACCTTCATGGCGCGTTGCGTTCCGGAACCGTCATCGGACGGGCAGCCGCTCAACTTCCCCCACCCTCCTCGTGCTGGCTCCACGAATGGTTCACCAGCACCGAAACCCCCTGCCAGCCCTCGTGATGGAGCTTGCCGGTGCCATAAAAGTCACCGTCGATCACGTCGATCACCGTGGCGTCGTTCAGATAGTCCTGAACGCCGTTCTTGTCCCCGAGATAGAAGTTGATATGATACTTGCCCGCCATCAGGGGCCAGTTGGGCACCATGAAGTCGAGGCGGCCCTTTCCTGACAACTTCAGCGAACGGCTGTCCACCAGCGCGGAGGATAGTGAGAAATACTTCTTCAGATCCTTGCAAACCTCGACACAGAAAATGGCATCGCTGATCCTCATGCCCTCCTTCACCTCGTAGTTCAGGCAAAGGTTCACATTCTGGCCCGACATGGCCTCGGGGACCAGGTTTCCGGCCTCGTCCCGCAGTTCGATCGCCGTGATGCGGACATCGCCCTTTCCGGTGCGGTCCTCGCGGTCAACCATGCCGGCATCGGCGAGCGCCACGCCCTTGGTGAGATAGGAGTTCACGATCTCATCCGTCGGGCCCTGCATGATCAGGCGGCCCTTGTCCATCATGATGCAGCGGGTGCAGAGGTTCTGGATGGCCGGCATCTGGTGGCTCACGAGAATGACCGTTCGTCCCTCCTTGCTGGAGACATCCTCCATTTTGCCCAGACACTTCTTCTGGAACTCGGCGTCGCCCACGGCGAGAACCTCGTCCACGATCAGGATCTCCGGCTCAAGATGCGCCGCCACCGCGAAGGCAAGGCGCACATACATGCCGCTCGAATAGCGCTTCACCGGCGTGTCGAGGAACTTGCCGATTTCCGAAAACTCGACGATCTCATCGAACTTCGATTTGATCTCCACCCGGCTCATGCCGAGGATCGCGCCGTTGAGGAAGATGTTCTCGCGGCCGGTGAGTTCCGGATGGAACCCGGTGCCGACTTCCAGGAGACTCGCCACCCGGCCACGCAGCCTGATGTTGCCGGTGGTCGGCTCGGTGATCCGGCTCAGCAGCTTGAGAAAAGTGGACTTGCCCGCGCCGTTGCGGCCGATGATTCCCACCATCTCGCCGCGCTTGATCTCCACGCTGAGATCGCGCACCGCCCAGAACTCCTCGGTTTTCGCCCGAGAGGCGCGCTCATCCGGCTTCATCCAAGCGAACGGGGCCCGCACCGCCTGTTCGAGCACATGCCGCAAACCGTCACCCTTGGCCAGGTTGCGGCCGATGCGGTAGCACTTTGAAAGATTGTCGACTGATATGATCGTGTCACTCATAACTCAAATGGATTCGGGTGTGGATTTCAGATCACATCGGCGAAGGTTCGCTCCGTCTTCCGGAAGTACCAGATGCCGGAAACGATGATGACGGTCACAGTGGCAACCGAGATGTAAACCGAGGGCCAATAGACATTGGGATGACCCAGAACAGCCCACCGGAAGCCACTGATGACTCCCACCATCGGATTCAGTGAAAAGGCAAGACGCCACTGTTCCGGAACCCTGCTGACATCATAGGCCACCGGCGAGATATACAATCCGAGCTGAACCACGAACGGGACGATGTATCTGAAATCGCGATACCGGACCATCAGGGCGGATATCCAAAGGCCGCCGCCAAAAGCGGTGGCGAAGGCCAGAACGACCAACAGGGGAAGGAACAGGATCTGTGATCCGGGAACATATCCGTAGTAGATCATGAATCCCGCCATGATGAGACCCGAGATCGTGAAGTCCACCATGCTCGTGATGACGGAACTCACCGGAACCACCAGGCGCGGGAAGTAAACCTTCGAGATCATCCCCGAGTTCGAGACGAGGCTGTTGCCGCTCTCCGCGAACGCCGTGGCAAAGAACTGCCATGGCAGCAGACCACAGAAGATGAACAACACCGTCGGATACTGCTCGGGAACCATTCGTCCCATTTTGCCGAAGACAAACGACAGGATCGCAACCGTGAGCAGCGGGCGCAGGACGCCCCAGGCGACGCCGATCACGGTCTGCTTGTAGCGGACCAGGATGTCCCTCCAGGCGAGGAAGTAGAACAGTTCCCGGTAACGCCAAAGGTCGCGCCAATACTGGCGCTCACCGCGCCCTGCTTCAATTGTGATTTCGTTCATGTGTTGTGGGGTAATGAGGGGGACAGAATCAGCCATTCCCGGATGGAGGCTGGAGCGAGTCAGAATTCGATCATGCGGATGAGGCGGGCGGGCACCCCCCCCACCACGCCTCCGGGAGGGACGTCGCGGGTGACCACAGCATTCGCGCCGACGACCGCCCGGGGACCAACGGTAACCCCTTTGAGGATCACACACCCCTCGCCGAGCCAGGCTCCGTCACCAATGACCACCGGCTTGACGATCAGATCGTCCGTGTGCCGGGGTGGATACTCGGGGTGGTCGATGCGGTGGTCATGGTCGGAAATGTATACCCGGCTCGCGATGAGCACGTCGCGCCCGATTTTCACCGAAGAAGCCGCTCCGCAGTGGAAATACATCTGGATGCTTGTGTTGTCGCCGATCTCGACACGACCACCCCGGAACGTCTCAAGTCTGGCGCCTTTGCCCACAATCACCCGTTTGCCAATGCGGATTGACCGCCCTCCGGTGATTGAGTCCGGGCTGAAGAGCCTCGAGCGGAAACTGAAATGTCCGATACGCCATGACCAACGGGCGTAGTGCGCGCAGGACACCATGAGGTTCAAGACCCGTTGAAGCGGACTGATGTCCGGATTGGTGAAATATGACATTTACTGGCGGCGATAAAGTCCGGGAGCCCATTCACCCACCCACCCGGCACGTGGATCGGGTGCCGCCTCGGCAGGCTCGTTCTCGTTTTCCTCGGGGATCGCGTCTTTGACAAACCCGGCGGCCCCGCCGATCAGGAGCCAGAAGAAGAACGACATCTGGTCGAAATAGGATATCGAAAGGAACGTGACCGCATGTCCGAGGAGCGCCGCTCCAAAGCACCACAACCGGAATTCCTCGGGTGTCCCGGCTCCGCCAATCTCCCCGATGGTCCGAAACACCAGACTGAACGTCTTCCAGATCACGGCCACCAGGCACAGCAGGAGCGGCAATCCACCCATCACTCCCAGGAAAAGGTAGTAGTTGGTGATGTCACAGTGATTCGGCACGTTGGCCAGGGCGTAAGGCATCCAATGCCGGGTGAAATCCGTGCCTATGAACCACCATTCACCGAGATGCTTGACCGCCATGTCGATCAGATAGGCGCGGTGCCAACCAGTGGAGCCACCCACAAAGTCAATGAGCGACATCAAGTGCCAAACCGGTCTCTCACGGACGAAATTGATGACGAACAGGAAAGCGAAAACACTCCACAGGATGGGCCGGAGATACTGCCGAAAACGCCAACCCGCGATCGCCGCCAGGCCTATTGCGGTGGTTCCGATGGGTCCGCTTGAGGCGGAAAGAACGACGATACTGAGGGCGGCGGTCAATCCGATCAAGCCGAGCCGCCGGTTCTCCCGCCACAGGAGGATCATCAGCGGAACCGCACTGGCCCCGGCGGTTCCGGCAAGAATCGGCGTCCCGAAAGGACCTTGGGGGCGGAAGCCTCCTTCGCGGATCAAGGTATAGGTCTTGGTCGCTCCGATGAACACATACGGATTGCGCCCGGTCTGCCTCTCGATCGCCATCATGAAGACGAACGGAACCAGCGAAATGGCCAGCACGGACGCCATGCGAACCAGGGATTGATTGTCGGGCAGATACGCCTTGGCGTAAACAAACGCTCCGAGAACATCAAATACAAGCCGCACGCGGACTGTCAGCGGGTTATCGTATTCCCATGTGTGACCCAGTGTGCTGCCGATGGCGATTGCCGCGAACACCAACATCAGCCGGTCACGCGATTCCCTGGCTGACAGGCTGAACCACCCGTTACGCAACGCCCGCAACAGGCCGAGCAGAATGATGATGCGCGTGCAAGTCAGGCCTGCGGCGAAAGGCGTGTAGGGCGTATGGCAGGCCGCCACGATCAACGGAGCGAAAGCCCAGGCACGCGGCAAGGTCATCTGGAACGCGGCGAGAACGCCGGTAGCCGCTAAGAGAACAGGATTCACGGATGGGCAATGGGCGCGGGTGACCGTCCATGATATGCCATGGGATCACTGGGCGACGACTCGCAGGCCCGTAGGCGCAGACGGCGGCGTCGGCGCGGGCTTGGAGGAGATCAGGAAATTGTCAACACCACTCCAGCCATCCACTCCGGTATCGTAGTTGACCTGCCACCAAATGATGTTGTCGGCAGTGACCGGACCGGCGATGATCGTGCCCGCCGAGCCTATTTCCTGGGCCCCAAGCAGGGTGCCGCTCAGCGATCCGGTGGCGCGGACATTGGTTCTGCGGAAAACCTCGATGCGGCTGCCTATCGCAAACAGCGAGGGAGGATCGACCCCCCCCGTGCCTCCGCCGCCGCCTCCACCACGATAGGCCTCCCACATGTTCAGGACGAAGGGCTGGATCGCATTCGTCGCGTAGGACGACTTGGATTTGTCAATCTGATAGAAGCGGTCGTAATAGTCGAAGGTCACTTGGTGGTTCCACAAGGACTCGACCTTCATGATTCTTGCCGTGAGGACGTGCCCAACGGTGCAGGGACCTGCCACGTTCCGATAGGGAGCATCCCAGCGCTTGTTGGACCTGTTGGGTTGATCCTTGTAGTTGATGGCCCACTCCGGCATCCCGATGTCGGAAGTCAAATAAGGCTCGACTGGCCTGCCATTCACCGGCTCAAGCGTCCGGTTGACATCCGCTTGGGTGACGTAAAAGGTCTGGTGATCCTCTTGGAAAATCTTGTATTTGCCCGCATTCGCATACGCTAGCATCTCAGCGTCGTTCAGGACCAATCCGGCAAGGAGCAGAACCATCTTGCGTCCCTGATTGTGGCCGCCACCGTCACCCCAGTAGCCACCGAGCCGGGCCGTGCCGTAGATGTCGATACCCGCTTGAACCATTCTCACCAGCAGCAGGCGCTTCTGGCTATTGGTGTAGTTCAACTGCAGCGACAGCAAACCATCCGCGGCGGTATGGGCCATCTCTCTCCCGTAGGTGCCCACCGTGCCTCGGTTTTGAAACGGATGGTTGTTCCATGGGTGGAAATAACGCCCGAGCCATCCGTCCTCCTTCTCAACCCATGGGCGCTCGAAGTAGCCTGTGACTGTGGCGAGAGGAGGGGTTCCCACCACCGGTGGCAGGGACTTCAGGACACCGTAGTTCAACTGGCTTTCATTCCACTTGACCGTCTTGTCCGTGCCCATGAGCGGTGGTCGGAAACTTCCGGACGGCGGGGCCGAGGCGAGCACGGTGAGTACAGCCAATTCCTCGAGCTGCGGATTGTCGATGGTGGCACGTGCCTCAAACGACTTCACCGAACAAACAGAACTGCCCGGTTTAACGGTGTAGGGCAGCCTCTTGGCAATGTTCAGGCTCGGATTGTATCCGGTCGGGGCGGAAGCATACTTGATTCGGGAGTCCCAGCCGTTCACCAGTCCAAGGGGCGGATTGATCATGGTCCCATGGGTGTCCTCGGCGTCGTTGGGAGTCGGATCGGAGGGCGTGATCTGCGTGATCGTCACCGGACCCACCACCCACCAATCGCCGTTGGCGAACTGCCCGACGGGTCGGTCTTCGGAGAAAACCCACGTGAATCCAAGCCTCGAGACCGAAGTGGCGGCCATCGCTTGATTCGCGCAAACAAAGCAGAAAAGCAAAAGGGAAGCCGCGTGCGGCCACCTGGAGTGGATGGATTGGGACATGACTGTAAGGGACAAGGGACTTTGAAATGCGGGCAGCTCGGCAGCCACCTACGCAATTAGGGACACGATGGTAGTTTAGCTTGCCTAAATTCCGGTTTCAAGTCGATTTTTTAGAATTCCCAAGCCTGAGGCACACGAATTTTGGTTTCCGGAACGTCGTGGGCTCACGTTCACGCCATCCGAGCGAATTGATGGCGAACCCATTGAGCCGCCGATTGCAGAGGATTCAGAACCGTAGCTGCCTGAAAATCAAAGATGGATGGCGTTCAACTCCAATTGGTGAACACTGCTGCCGGAAGTTTCCATGACTGCGGCGGAGTGTTCAATGGCTCATTCCGCCATCACGTAGGGCAAGACCGACGGACCGGCAAACCCTTCGCAAGCCACAAGATGCGGACGGCAGCAAGTCACAGGATGGGCGAAGATCAGGGTGCGGTTTGGTTGGTGTAGCCCTTGAGCCAGACCGAACGTTCGCGCCAAAGGGCCATCCAGCGTTCGGTTCCACCTCGATTCGACACACCGGCAAGAGCGGCGCGCAGGCCGGTGCCGGCCGCTAGGAAAAACAGGCCGAGCCATTTGGCGGGACCTTTCCAATGGCATCGGACCAGACTGGCCTTGCCGCGGTAGAGAAGCAGCGTCTTGTGCACCGGCGTATCCGAGCACAGGCCGACCTCGTGGACGAGTTCCGCCGTCGGGCATATGACCGGCCGATAGCCTCGGGCCCGGGCGCGCATCGCAAAGTCCACATCCTCGCCATACATGAAATAGCGCTCGTCCATGCCGCCGAGTTCGTCCCAAACCACCTTCGGAGCCAGCAGGAAGCAACCCGTGATCACACCGACCTCGCGAACGGTGTCACGCTGCCAATCACCGAGTGATTCGGGATCCAGCCAGCGGTGCCTTGGAAACATGGTGGTCACGCCGAATGCGAAAAGCGCCATGCTCCACAACGTTGGCCTTCCCCAGCAGGAGGAAGGTTCCAGCGTGCCGTCGGGTTGCAAGGTGCGCCCACCGTAAAGCCCGTGCCCCGGATTGCGGCGGGCAAACTCGACAATCTCATCAACCGCGTGATTGCGGATTTCCGTATCGGGATTGAGCAGGAGGACGAATTCCGCGTCCGCATGGCGCGCACCGTAGTTCACGCCGGCGGCAAAGCCGAGGTTCTTGCCCGGTTCCAGCAATTCGACCTCGGGGAAACGGGAGCGGATTTTCTCAACCGTGTCGTCCTTCGAGGCATTATCCACCACGATCACCTGCTGCCGCACGGACCGTCGATTTGCGAATACACTTTCAAGGCAGTCGCAGATGAAACCACCGGAGTTATAGGAAACGATGACAATGGCGACGTCGGCTTTCATTGGCTTGATTCAGTGAGGGCCTCGCGCTGCCCGATGACACGTGCCGGAACCCCGGCGGCGATGGAATTGACCGGAAGATCCCGGGTGACGACGGCTCCCGCACCGACGATGCAACCGTTACCAATCGTGACTCCTGCCGTCACCACCACGCCGGCGCCAAGCCACACGTCCGTGCCGATGCGGATATCGCGCTCGCGTTTTGGCTGCTTGCGGAAGGGCTGGCCGGGCATAAACCGGTAGTCCGAGGCTGTGATGAAGACTCCGGGTGCCATCGAGACGAAGTCACCGATGTCAATCCGTCCGGTGGAGTTGCCCGCCCAGAGATAACAGTTCTCGCCGATGTGACACTCACGCCCGACGCGAATCCTCTCGCCATTGCGGAACGAAACGTTCGGGGCAAAGCGGGATCCCTTTCCCGCCTCGATCTTGCGGCGCTCACGGACGTGGCTGTAGCCGTAATAATGAATCATCCGGAATCCGTGCAGATAGCACCGGGGATCGAGAATCGACCCGAGGAATCCGATGATGCGAAGAATGTTACTCATGGCGTGATGGTGCCTGATGAT